>Ga0326512_10000126_pt1 | contig 62761 bp, 45 predicted proteins | sample 1_2617_0518_D_FD_203652 | JGI IMG/M metagenome (GOLD analysis project Ga0326512, IMG submission 203652) | Bovine rumen microbial communities from UC Davis, California, United States - 1_2617_0518 | ecosystem: Host-associated > Mammals > Digestive system > Stomach > Rumen | place: USA...
CCAGGGGATTCTTGTTCGCCGTCACCATCACCTTCACCAACTTGGAAACCGGCATCAAAATCAGAATCATTGCCTCCGTTCAATAAACCATATTCATCAGATTCATCGGAACGTTGCATGAACCAATCTAATGCTTTCTTACCACCATTTTGTTTGATATCAGCAACAATATCAACTACTTTGGATTTTCCTTGGGTTAATTGGTCACCGACTTCTTTTGCATCATTGATAAAGGTTGTAATGTTTTCAGTATAATCACTAAAATAATCCTTAGCAACTTCTTTGCCAATATAAAGAATCTGTCCGGGAATATTCGGAATGAAACTACTACCTTTTTTTGCCATATATCATCGGCACCTCCTTTAATTATAAATTATTCACTCGTAAAGAGTATTTAAAAATGCGTGGGGCAAAAGCCCCACGTTTTATCTCTTGTTATGTTGCACCAGCTGCTGGTCCTATGTTAAACCTGGTGGCTACTGGATCTGATGCGAGTCCAGCATTTAATTTTGATTCCAATCTCGCATTGTCTTCGGCTTGTCGTGTGAAACGCGTATTGTCATCGACCGCCACTTGTGAATGTCCTGCAAGTCCACCATTATCATTCATTCGTGATTGATATGCATCCTTAAATGCATTCCCTGGCAATTGATAACGATAGTCACCTTGATTCAAACGAGCATCATGTGCTGCAGACACACCATCAATCAAAGCACCACCAAAATTCAATACATCATTGGATAAGCCACACATATAATGCATTACAGGCAACAACCCAGAAACGGCTTGAAAGAATGATGTAAAGATACTTGTGAAAGCAGTGTGATCATTCGTAGATGCTGTTTTATTTTTATCATACATTCCATTGTTTTCTTGCGCTTGACCGACTTGATCGAGTTTATTCGAAACCCAGTCATTTGCTTTAAATGCAGATTTTGGAATTGGCACGTGTGCTGCGACATCTCCGAGTGCTTCTTTTGCATCAAATAGATTTGCATCAATTTGGTTTGTTGCATTTCCATTTTTGTCGGTAAGATGATAACCCGTATTTTCATCTTTCGGTAAAGAGCTGGTTGCAGCAGATGCGAACAATTTACCGAGCGCAGTGTTCGGATCATGCATTAATGTATCGATATCCATTAATGCTTTTTGAACTGCTTTAAATCGATTGGCTTCCAATCCAGTGGAATTTCGATAACCGGTGATAACATCGATAATTGAGCCATCTCCATCTTGTGCAAAGAATCGATCCATGTCATTCAATGCTTTTGCAATTTGTGCAGAATCATTTGAAACTTGTACAATCATTTGATTCTGGATTTGTTGATCAACGGCATTGACAACACGTTGTGCATTGTTTGCAATATCAGTTAGAGATTGCAACAGACCACCCAACAATGCATCGATGACATTGTTTTCATTATTATTCTTATCTGCTCGACGGATGATGGTTTTCTTTGTGATATCCAGTCCCAAATATAAAAAGAATTTACCTTTTGCACCACCGAGCTGTGATATGTCTGTAGAACCAAATATATCGTCTGTCTTTTCAATCGTAAATTGTGCAGCATCTGCAATCACGGACAAACAAGCTGGTGGTTCTGCACCAAATTTTGACATGATATCAGTAACAACACCAGCACTGCTGTTAAAAATATCCAACAAACGTTTGAAACCACGTACTTGATTCACCGTGTTTGTTACAAGGTTTCCGCCATAGCTAAAGCCATCTTCATTTGTTAATAAAGCAACTGGTTTCGGACCATCTGGCTTGTTATATTCTTCCAGTGGAACTCTGGAATCTTTCAGATACCAACCAACCAATTGATCATTTTCATTACGACCTTCAATCAAGTTGTCGAGTTGACCATTGTCGTTTGCCTTTTTCAAAAGTTGTAAAGCGATATTCTTCAAAGAATTCTTTTTCTCTTGCAATGGAGCATTGCCATCGCTTGGATTAGATGGATTCGGATCCCATCCGTCCGGAAGAATTGGTCCAAACTTTACAAATTTTGTCGGTCCGCCAGTACCATAAGATTCCGTTAAATCAGTATGATTGGTAATACCTGCTGTCAAAACTGTGACAATATTGTTCCCAGCATTTTCCACGGCACCATTCGCAAACTTATTTATCGATTCTGCGATGTCATTTGATATTTTCTGTTTATTGACACCTAAACCGAATTTCCGTATATTATCTACAAAAGCGAATGTATTTTTACCAGCTGTCCGGAAAGCTTCCACAATATTTTTTTGGGAGATTAATTGTGTGGATGCATCAAGACCTTTTACGATATCATTTAATAATGCTTCTTGATAAAAGTCCTCGAATTCATCAGAATGTTGATCATACCATTCGATCAACATAAGATCCGTATCAATGAAATTATATGACTCCGTATTGACAGGTTGTCCACCTGCATCGACCGGATTTGCTTTCTTTACAATTTCTTGTAATTGAGAAATGGTGTCAGCTGCATCAGGTTCTTCCTGAAGCAACTTTTGCACACTTGATTCAGATTGTTTTGCATCTGCTTCCGCGTTTCCACCAAACAGACTGTCGATCATCTTACTGATACCTTCAACAATTTTATGGATCAATTCCTTTACAAAATTTTTGAATTTCTCCCAGTTTGTTTGAGGTAGTTGTTGAGATTGATCTTGCTTTGATGGTTCTTGTCCTGGTTGTTCTGGTGCATCTGGTTTATCCGCATTCGGTTCTGGTGCTGGATTTGCGGGTTTCTGTTCCGGCTGCTTAAGGTCGGTATCTTGTTTTAAATTTCGTTTTTCATTTGGCGTTACAACTGCTGGAACTTGCTGCTTGTTATCACTCGTTGGTTGTGATTGTGGTTGTTGTTGCTCCGATGGGTTTGGTTGTGGATTTTCAGGTTTTGGGGGTTCTGTTGGTGCATTCGCATTCGCATTCGTAGACGGTTGTGATGCATCTGTGTTACCAGATGCATCGCCTTCCATTTCTTGTATAACGGGGAGATATTCATAAGGAGCATATCCTCGAGTCATATAATATTTTTCAAGATATAATGATTTTTCTGTTGCAGAAATGATATTGGATAATACCTCCATTTCTGCATAAAAGCTGTCAAACGATATCTTCTCGATATTTTGTTCAAGATATTGTTTCAATTTGTCACACCTCACTCTCAAGCAGGAACTGCATTTGGATTTGCTTGAACAGGGGATGGAGATGTCTGCTGTGCTGGTGATGTCTGTTGCTGTTGTTGTGCATTGGCATTTGCCATATTTTCTTGACGTTTGAAGAAGTTGTTGATGGAGTTTGCATCCATATCAACTCCCCATTTCTGTTTAAACTGATCCGCTTTCATAGATGTTGCATCTTCCGCCATCTGTTGCCGTGCTCGTTTTACTGCGGCTGGATCGGAGAAATCAACCGTCATTTGTCGTTGCTGATTTGCTTGTGCATTCATTTTCGTTTGTTCTGCTTCTTTCAACGATGCTTGTTTTTCTAATGCAGCATCGATTGCATCATCCATATTACCATTGAATTCGGCAACATGCTGTGCTGCCCAAGCTTGTGCAACATGATAATCGTGCATATCATCTAATGCATGGAAGAAATCCACAGTCCATGTTGAAATGTCCAATTGCAGTCTTGACATTGCATCAAGGAATTTTAATGCAGAAGAGTTTGCTTGTAATGTTTCTGTAAAGCATTTGGTAAAGAAACTACGTTCCTTCATATACAGATTCACATCTTCATCTGTTACATCTGCTGGATTATAACCCATCTTTTGTGCATCTGACATTGCTTGATTCTGTGCATGCACTTTATCAATATCATATGTCATGTTGGAAAGATTTTCACCATTTTTTGTTTTAATCTTGGAGAACAACCAGTTTCCGAATGTACCTTTGTGTGTTTCATCGCCAGAATCACTCATGTAAGAATTGATTGCCTCACCGAGCTTACCAATCACTTGAATACCTTTCACACCGTTCACACCATAATTACACATGTTCGACATGAATTCAGCAAGACCTTCTTGACGGAATAATGCATCAATTTTATCCAAAGCTTGCACACGTTCTTGCACAGTTTTGTTCACATCATCCATGATTTGTCGATTCTGTACGATATCCTGTATATTCTGTGCATTCTGTTGTAATAGTTTAGCCCATGATTCCGCACCTTTCACCAATACAGAGTATGTTGCATCAATGGGATTGTTATTCATATTATATGGATTTCGCCATTCTTTAATCATATTCGCAATCAAATCGACAAGAATAACAAATGCTGGATTCTTAACAACAGATCCCAGATTCTGTACACCAGCAATCAATGTAGGAGGAAGTGGCAAGCTAAGAAATGTGATATCAGCTCCTGTCATTTGGAATAAGCTTTTGATTGTTTCGCTTGATACCTGTCCACCTGCATTTGCATCAAACATATCGAAGAAAGGTTTGAATAGTTTATTGTAATTCTTCATGAAAGCTTTCCATTCCGGATTCTTGTATTTTGTTGCAAGAGAAGATACGTCATTGATATCGTGGTTCATAGAATTCAATAAACCGGTAGCACCATTTTCTTTTACAGCATTGAATATTGTCCACGGTGCTGCATTAAATGCACCAGCTGACAACACAGATGAACAGAAACTTTCGAGTGAACCTGCGGCTTCTTTTACATTTGCAATTGTTCCTTGTCCATTAAAATAGGACAGCAGGTTTGCAGCACCACCAACAATGTCACCACCGTGATTTTTGGTAAAATCCACCATATTAATGAGGTTATCAGCAGCGTCTTCTTGATAATAGAAATATCCGTCATCTTCATTAAATGTGTATGTGTATGAATTTTGTTGTACTTCTTGTTGTGGAGCTGCTGATGCATCGGCGGATTGTGTCGTGTTACTACCACCGCCAGTTGCACTTTGCATTGCAAGTAATGCCTTATATGCAGCAGATCCCTTTTCCACTTCAACAAGAATTGTTTTTTCATTTGCTTTCTCACGATCTACATTCGCTTTTGCAAACATCTTCGTTGCCAATTCATTTGCTTTCTTTGCAATCCAATCACATATCTTTGCAATCGTTGCCATCAACTTCTGTAAGAAGGATTGTTGTTGTTGATTGTTTTCATCCGCTTTTGCATCTTTATTAGCATCTGCATTATTATCATTTGCATTTTGTGGCGGTGCCTCTTTTGACTCTGGATTGGGTTGTTGTCCATTATTGGGATTTGCTTGTCCACCATTATTGTTATTATCAACTTTTACAGGAGGATTTGCATTCGCTGTTTCTCCTCCAGCCGGTTTTGCAGCAGCCGTTACATCTGTATTATTTACAGTATTTGCAGACGATGGATCATTTCCATTTGCATTCCCAGCAGCAGGTGCGGGTGCGGGTTGTGGTTGAGACTGTGCTTCTTGTTTGTTTTCAGGTTGTGATGGGGGTACTTCCCCATCTTCTTGATAGAAGAATTCCTGAATTTCTGTATTGGAATAATTCTTATTCAGCAAATACATTTCCATTGCCATCTGTTTATGATATCGATCAATTTGATTAATCATGACATCCAATTGTTGATATTCTGTCACGACATTGATATGATCGATGACATCTTGCATATACATGTTAATCCCCCTTTTCTTTCGTTTTATCTTCGGATAGTTGATTGCCACTAACTGCGATTGCCAAGAGTTTTACAGTATCAGAACCGATGATTGAAAATGCATGAAAGTATTTGACCATACTCAATGCATCTTTTGAAGTACGAAGTAATTCTCCAAGTAATGGGTCATTCTTTGCACGTTTCGACATAGCATTGGATGATAATGTTTGATTCACCAATTCTGCATTTTTATTAAATTCTTTTAACAATCTTTCCATTGGCAAATCAATTCCTCGTAAGAAATTGATACATTCACAATATGTTTTTGCATCATTCCTTTTGAGTTTTTGACCTTTCAGATCCATCGATTGATTTTCCAATTTTTTGGACATGATTTTACTACCCAGAATTTCTTTTTCATAGAAATATTGACACTGACGGAATACGGGATGGTATTTTGAATCATGTACCTTAATTTCTTTCAAGACGTGGTCTGCACGATATGCCACAATTCGTTTTGGTGCCCCTGGCATGATAATTGACATATGTTTTAATTTTTCATTCAATTCTGTTACTGCATCTTTGATCGCTTCCGAAGACGGAATATATCCATAGATAGAACGTTTATTGACTGAAAGTTTGAGATATTTCACAACATTCTCAAGTGTGCATAAAAGTGAATATACACTAAATCCCGTGAAAATTGTAGTTGCTGCTGCACTCACAATCGGATTGATAGGAAATGATGCCATTGCAAATGATGCGAGTGTTGCACCATGTCCAAGCATCTGTTGCTTCAAGGGATTATTACGTAATTCTTTCATTCTTGCTTCATATTGATCGATATCGACAAATTTGGAAACGTCTTTCATATTTGCAAATCCGACATCACCAAATTCTTGTACATGTTGAGATTTATTTGAAGATTTATGTTTTTCAGCAGCTTGTCGAAATGCATTACTCAATTGATCCAATTGGGATTCTTTCAAGCTACATACTTTGTTTAGAGCTTGTCTGGTCTTTCTCGAAGTGATCTTTTCTATAATTTTTCTCACCCATGTGCAAATCTGTTGCCAGATTTTTTTCATAGTCTGTATAATTTTTGAACCAAGGGATTGCTTTTTGGAAGATGCTTCGTCGTTATTTGGTAATTGTGAATTTTGATCTGTGTCATCACTCTGAGATGGTTCATTGTTGTTGGAGTTTTTCATTTCTATTTGGCGAACGCTTTCTTCATAGATTCCATAATCCAACAAACAATATTCTTTGTACAAATAGTCCATTTGACTCATCGCAACATCAATCAATCCTTGTTCCTGTTCATATATGATATTATCAAAACAATTCAATTTCTTTCACCCTTTCTGTATTAGAAGAATTGAACCAATTCCAAATCGTCATAATGGAAAGATTGTGTCCATTTCTCAACGAGCTCTTTACGTGCTGCTTCTGCGCCACTCCAGTCGTCAATCTTAACATTAATTTCTTTAAATGCAGAACCAACTTGATTCATATTCTTTAATTGATTATACAGAACTCGTTGCACATCTAATACAGCAAGTTCCATGAAAGATTCACGACAAGATTCTGGAATCGTTTCACCAGTTAAGTCATGTTCACATTTTACCACAAATTTCACAAAAATGTTTTCGGGGAAATTGAATAATTGTATCTTATTATATCCTAACCATTTGGATGTTGGAGTGGTTTGGGTAATGCCTGCATACTTATTAATGGCAGCACCTGTTTGTGTTGCGTTTAGAATATCTTGTGGATAATAAGAACCAAATCCAACAAATGGTGAACCAACCGTGAAAGCATTTGTTAAAATCTCTCCATCTTGATTTGTAGCAGACGCCACATAGGCGTCTGCATAAATCACTGGTGTTGTTGTTAATGCTTCGGGCACATAATAGATGCAATTCTTCTTTGCAATATCATCCGGAGAACGAAGTCTCTTCTTTTCTTCAAATCCTTCCTTGATCAAAGGTTTAAATTGAGAAAATGTCCGGATCGATACTTTTAAAATTTCTCCGATCACATTCTCTGTGGAATCTTTATATGGTAATGCAATTGTATTCAAACCCAATGTGAGTTTGATATCATTTGTTACATCGGAGATATTCATATTACATCACACCTTTGTTAAAAATTAACCACGTTTTGCTTTTCTTCTCGCAGATAATGCATCGGCTTCAGACTGTGCTTTATCTGCATCTTCTTGTGCTTTTCTTGCTTTTTCTTCTAAACGATCAGCTTTACGACGTTTGCCATTTCTGATATCATAATAATCAGTCGCTTCATCATGAGCCTGATCAAACTTGTCACGATACTCTTTACCAAATTCTTTACCTGCTAACTTAACAAGTTGCTGAATTTCTTTCTCACTGTAATCACCAGATGCACGAAGTTTTTCTTCATAACTCTGTTGACCAGCTTTAATCGTGTCGTTTTTACCCTTGGACATAATGTGATCACTTGTTCCAAACAATCTCTGTCCTTCAGCACCTTTATGTTTTGCATAATTTGCATCAGCAGCAGTTAATTGAATTGCTTGTACTTCTTGATTCATAATCTTTGCTGCATTCATAACAGCTTTCATCGGACCTGTCATTTGACCAAATGCTTGATCAACTGCTGGACCTTTTTCTGGATCAGCATATAATTGATTCATTGTCTTCTGCAATTCGGTAAAAGCATTATTCATTTTTCGACACATATCTCCAGCCATAAAGAAATAAGTTTTCCAAATAGAAGGTGGTGATTGTACGTTCTGATTTAATGCCTTCATTAAAACTTCTGATTGCTGATTCAATTGTTGAATCATACTATTTCCTTCTGCGATAATCTGCTGTGCTGAAAATCCCTTTAACTTCTTTGCAATCTGAATAATTAAACCAGTCAAAGCTTGCATTGCATTTACACTGTCTTTTGACATGTGTGTGGGAATGTTTCCTTCTCTAAACCAGATTCGATAGAACTCCTCCAATTTACCAGTATCTACATTTGTTGGTTTTGTTAGTCCTTCGGACATACCACCAGATTTAGTCTTCCAACTTGCCATAATTTGAGAAATGAATTCATCTTCAGACATGCCACTGGATCTGGCTTCTTCAACAACTTGTGTTGCATTATAAACGACTTCCTCTGTTTGTTTACCGGAGAAGAATTCACCAATCTTTTTGAAGAATCCCAAAATTGCATCGAAAATTCTTTGGAAAATGTTTCTTTTCTGTGCTGGATTTCCACCCGCGGGTTTCATTATTTTTGTTGGAGCAGGAGCAGAACCAGTCTGCCCAGCCTGTGGACTCGGAATGGTGCTTCCAGGATTTGGTTTAATATTTCCCGGAGCAGTTGGATTAGGAGCTGGTGCTGGATTAGGATTGGGATTAGGAGCAGGATTGGGATTAGGATTTGGAGCTGGTGCGGGGGCAGGTGCCCCACCACCAGCCGGTGGTTGTGAACCAGCCGGGGGTGGAGGTGCCGGGGTTTGTAATGCTTCAGAATAATAAGATTCTAGAAGATCGCATTTTTGAGCATATTCAAGAATTGCAATACATGTATCAAATTCACTGGAATATTTTTCTAATTCCAATTCTTTCATCATAAAATCTGTCATGATCATGACCTCCTTGAATCAATCTTCAGGCATCTTTTCACTGTCTCTGAGTTGACCACGTTCATTTCTTACAGCAGTGGAGAATCCGACTGTTCTCTGGTTCTCGATCTTACCTCCAGCCTGTTTGATCATTTCGATAATAAGCTCACAACAATGAACAGTGTAATCCAGAGCTTCAGATGTCATAGTAATCGCTTCTTTCATTTTTGTCATTGCTTCAGCCAATGCTTTCACACCATTCATGTAGGCACCTTGTGCACGAGGATCAATTTCAGCATCTTTCTTCTGTAATGCCTTTACAATTTTTGCAAGCTGGGAATTCCCAGAACCATTTACTTCATGCTGAAGATTTGTGAGTGTATCATTCATATGGTTCAATGTATCAGAAATTGCATCATATGCCTCAGTCAATTGCTGACCTGTAAAGCTTGTATGATCATCACTCTTAATGGTTTCTGCCATTTTATTATAACAATCACGAAGTTTATTAGCTTTCGTCTCTAAGGAACGTGCCCATCCCTGTGCTTGATTGAATCCAATTGTGTATTTATCACCATGATCATTGATGTGACCACCACTTGAAGTAACTTTATTGTCAGCTCTATCAAGTTTGCCACACCAGTCATTCAAATCATCAAGTGCTTTGCTTGCATTATTTAATGCCGAAACAAATTTCTTATTAAGAATCGGAAGTCCTTTGAATTTGCCGGTAACAGCTGCATTAACAGCAGTCTGTGTGAAGTTTTCATCAACGACTTCTTTTACTGTCTTTTCTTTCTTGAGTCCATCGGTAGACTTGGCTTGGTTTGCCCAGCTTTCAAAATTACCATCTGAAATATTTGCCGGAGGCTGACCGTTGCTTCTATTTGAACTGCGACCGCCACCCGGAAGCTGATGATCGGTTGCTACACGACTTCTACTACCAGAATCAACAGATGAACTACGACCTGTTCCCCTATCGTTTTCTTGTCTTTCACCACCCGGAAGCTGATGACCTACGGACACAGGTCTTCCATTTTTATTACCAACAACAAATGTACTTCCAGCTTTTGGTGATGCTGGTCCAGGAAGCTGATGACCTACGGACACAGGTCTTCCATTTTTATTACCAACAACAAATGTACTTCCAGCTTTTGGTGATGCTGGTCCAGGAAGCTGATGACCAGTACTGAGTGCAGATCTTGTTGCAGATGACAATGTACTTCCAGAACGAATGCTTGAAGTAAATCTCGGAGTGCTCCAGGAAGAATTAATTCTGCTTCTGGTTTCAGAACTTGCTCCAGATGCAGCTCTTGCGGCAGTGTGTACAGTATTTCTACGACGAGTCAATCTACGAATCAACCATCTGAAGAAATTGATAATTGCCATAATCAGACGAGGCAAGAATAGCAGGAATCTTGTCAACATTCTTTCACCAGGGCGTCTTTCAAGTCTTTCATTCGCTTGATCAATTGCACGGTCTGTTTTGACACGATGTTCATACATACGAGCTCTTACTCTTGTCCCAAATCCAGGGCCACCATTTGTTGTGGCAGCTTCCATTAAGAACTCCTCAGGAATGATAGATTCATCGAAATCGTATTGCTCCAAAATTGTAGAATTCTTAATACAATCATTCATTAAATCATAAGCTGTATCCAATTCAGCAGATACGGCATATTCGTTAATAATATCAAACATTGTTTGTGTCATAATAATCAATCTCCTTATCTATTATATTTTGAATTTGCTTTATGCATCACTGGTGTGGTTGGGTCATTATAATATACGCGAAGTTCTGATGAAATGGATTGATTTGTGGTCAACCACATGTAGATCAGCATATCATCATGATTCACCTTTGCTAATTTTTTATACTGTTTCTCTGTTACTCTTGCGACATTTAATGTTTCATTATCCACACTCTTTTTCATCGCACGAATAAAAGCATTTAGTTCTTTGGAACGTTCAATGAATTTATAATTCAAATCGGGAAATTCAGATATTGCGATTTTCTTACGATACTTATCACTCTCAAACATCTTGTTGTAAAATGTATAGGTGGATTCCAATACTTTGTGTTTGTATGTCTTTTCACCCGAGCTTTTGTATTCACGATATCCTTTGAGATATTTAATCATCTCATCCAGAATTTTTGTATAATTCAATATGGTGTGTTCACCGATTCTCGAATTACCCTGATTACGATGGGAGGAATCTTGTACCGCAGTAAACAAATCACGGTTCTTCAATACATAATCTTGTACAGCTAATGTATCTTCCATACTTAACCCCTCCATCCTTCAGGATAATTGACACCAACTTGCCACATACGATCTGTACGATTCACCGGTCTCATACGAAGAATTTCTTGGAGACATCGATTGAGATCATTCTGCATTTGTACCAGATATTGACGATTGTGTGGTACAATGTATCGATAGTCATGTGTGTCCAAGCAGTTCAAATAGAAATCGACCAATTCCAGTTTAGAACAACAATATCCAGCAATCATAGATTGGTCATTTGCATCACGAATTGCATTTTTCTGTGTAACAATATAGGCAACGACTTCACGAGGAATTGGTTTCAATTTCTTCGGTTTCGCCAACATTGCACCAAACTCTTGGTAATATTCTTCTTCATCATATTCACGATATCGTTGCATATATTCATTTTTCACTTGCGGAGGATCTTTCTTTGGAGAAGGTGGATTTGGATAGGATGATTTACTAGAAGCTGTGCTTGCTTTTGAAGGCATCGCATCATTTGCTGAGGATAGGATTTTATTATTTGTTTCAAATGAAGATTTCTGTGAGGGCATCATCGGTGGTGTGGTACCACCAGCACCAGCAGTTGTACCGGCACCTCTACCATGAACAACAGTTGGTTCATAAGAACTCTCACTTTCTTTTGCAAAACCAACATCTTGATCATCTACATCCTCGATGTCAATATCGATATCTTTCTTACGACCTTTCAAGAAATTCTCGATCGATTTCTCTTTGTCAGAATCTTTGTCATGATCGTTATCGTCATCTTCTTCATTAGATTGCTTTTTATCATCATAATACTGCTTTACTTTCTTAGCACCTTTCTTAACGACTTTCTTAGCAGCTTTCTTGGCAGCATACTTTGCACCTTTCTTAACTACTTTCTTAGCAACCTTTGATCCGATGTATGCACCCATGATACCATTTTCATCACCGGCATCTTCTTCGGAATCCTCTTCGTCTTCCTCAGCATCATCGTCTTCCTCATCTTCGGATTCTTCATCCATCGGTTCATCATCCGGTTCTTCTTCATCTGTTTCATGGTCTAAACCAATTTCTTCATAATCATTTTCATCAACAGTATCTTCTGCTTTCACTTCTTTGATTTCCTTGATTTCTTCAGGAACTTTTGCCAAAGAATGACGAAGTTCTTTAGGTGCACCTTTTCCTTCTTTGTCTTTGATGTCAAGATAGTCTGCAGTTAAATCCATCACAGATGTATCTTTTTCATCACCATGCTTTGTCAAATCCATAGTATAATTAGAACCGTTCTTCGTATCTGTGTCAGAAGAACCAAAGTGCCCATCTGGATTCATGGCGCCAACCACCATACCAATTGCATGATGCATTGCATGTGGTTCATCAATATGTTTATGCATCATTCCCAAGTGTGGTAAATGTGTCATACTGATGTATTTCACTTTGTTATCAATGTCTTCCTTATCATCAAATAGAGAACCGGATTCAATTGCATCAACAACGGCATTCTCTACATACACATCCATATCTTTGGGAATTAACATTTCAATCGAGTTACGTTCACCGAACAAACGAGGTACGTCACCATCATATTCCATGATCAAACAATTAGAACATTTCTTTTCCGGGAACTGAATCGTTAAGACTTGATGCAGCATGTCACCGTCACGATTGTCAATTGCTTTCTTGATTAGATCTCTCGTTAGATTCACATCTTATCAGTCCTTTCTATTAAATTATTTTAAAGGAGATGCTTATTATGCATATCACATTTGATTTGAATTCCATTTTCATCATAATTGGAATTCTTTGTTGTTTCGTATTCCATCTTGTCACATGGTTGCATATTAATAAAATGCAACGACAAATGAATCAGTTTGCCACGTTACTATATCGCATTCATCAAAAGTATGATGATTGTCGTGATACATTATACGAAGTAGATGAATATACCAAGCAGTTACACGAAGGTTTTTCCATACTTCAGGTAGCATATAAAAAAGTTTATGGAGAGAAGCATATGCCAACCCCACAAGAAGCCGAACAGATTGAATCATCCATACGGGATCTATTAGCAATTGAAATTGTCTTATCACAAGATATGAATGTACCCAGAAGAGATTCTGTAAACAATGTGATTTTGTCTACAATTCGAACGTATCCAAATATTAATGAAGAATATATTATTAAGAAAGCAACAAGTATTATCACACAATTTGTCAAAGACAATCAATAATTGGAATAAGATGTGCGGGGCATATGCCCCGCAATCATCTTATTCTATATAAAATTCTTGGAGGAATCGATCATGTCAGATATTAGCCGCCTGTACCAGTACCACCAGAAGCTGTTGTTGTTTCAATCAGACCAGCCTTGATATCAGGAACAAGCTTGGTATTCTTACAGATTACAAGACCCTGAATACCTTGAATTGCAATTGTTCTGTACTGAGAAGATGTAGTAACCAGTACAGCCTGACCACCAGGATTGTTGATGTCAGCATAACCAGCATTTTCAGGAGAGTTGGTGAGGTGACGTGCAAATCTCAGGTGCTTATAGCCAATATGGAATTTATCCATCGGATATGCAACAATTCGGAAGAAGTATTCACGAGACTTGTCTGTTGTAGCAGCACCATCCTGATATGCATCAATTGTCATATATGCATCAATTCTGTTGGATGCAACAACACGAATCGGGATTTCAGAATCAGTCATAACACCAAATGCATGGTTCATCATAATACCACCAATATTGGTAGACTTGGTTACTGTCCAAGATACAAACTTCTTGAGAAGTCTGGTAGCCTTCGGGTTTGCATAGATAACAAAGCCGAGGTTTTCCAATTTACCTCTGTCACAGAGTTCATAGATTAGAGAGTTAATTGCATTATGAATTGCATTGGTTCTGTATTCCCAAGGATCTCCAGCAAAGCTGTTGGAAATGGAGCAAGGATCCAAATCAACATATTCAGTATGTGTATAAGAATCCAGTGCATATACATCAGATTCATATCCATCATATTTTGCAAATTCATCTTCGAGGAAGTCCAGAATGTACTGGTCTTCGAACATTTCCTGAGCTGTTACAAGTTCCTGAACCAGTCTGTTATAGAGGTTGAAGTTGAGAGAAGCGTTAGCTTCAGCGAAGTCTTCTACTGTAAACGGAAGCTGGAATCTCATACCATCGGAAATGAGGAACTTACGAATTTCAGGATATTCACGGAAACCAACAGTTCTCAGGTTGGTTTCATTGGACATTCTACCCTGAATATAGAAACCAGTGATCACACCACATGTAGATGCAGTTACATAACCCTTTACAAAGTCAACAATACCTGCGAGGTAGTCGGAGATACCAGTTACAGTCTGTCCAGTCGGTAGGTTGTTTTCATCAACAATCGGAAGAACCATTTCTTCAGTAATTCTACCGTTCTCGAATACACCACCGTTCTGTACGTCGATTGCAATACCAGCACCCGGAAGCTTTACTTTAGAACCACCAGTGATCGTACCGGTCTTCTTATAGTATTTACCAGCTTCCCATGTAGGAGCAGATGCACCAGTTACAGCAGTATATGTTGTACCAGTAGAGGTGTAATAACTGGTATACTTTGTAGCCCAATCACTCGGCTGAGAAGTGGTGATTGCATAAGTATCAATATCAGTACCTGCAGTACCAATCTGCACATACTGGATGTTGAAGTCATAAGATAATCTGGCTCTTAGATTCTTCTTTCTATCAAGTGGCGGTAAATCACTGCCATCATCATCCAGAAGCCATGTATACATATCAAACTTCTTATTCGGAGAAGCCTGGATCTGGGAAATCAGCAAAGGAGCGTTGTCCTTGATTCTGTAACCCTTACCTGCATTCCAGAGTTTCTTCCACAGCGGCTTACCATCTTCATCCTTTACAAACCAGATCTTTGGTGTTTCATATTCTTCACCAGTCTGATTGTTTACCAGATACTTTACGAAGATACGCTGTTCGATATTTGTAGAGTTTGCAGTCTGAACAGGAATCAGTTCCTTACCGAGGAATCTTACATACTGCTTTACGAGAGCCGGGAAGTCCAGAGTTGCAAGCGGTAGATAGTTAGATACATTATAAGATTCCTGTACCAGGAAGGACTGTGCAGAAGAATCCCATGCTTTATCAATCTGATCGATGACAGATTCCAGATGTACTTTTTCAGCTTCTACTTCTGTTTCATCTTTCAGAGCTGTCAATTCCTGAATAACCGGTTCAAGCAGCATCTGCTTATATTCTTCCATGATGGCAGGATTCTCCATCATTCTCTTTGCGTCCTTCATTACATTGACGCCGTTATATGCTCTTTTCAGTGTTCCAACAGTATCTTCAAAATGTTTATCAAATCCATCAGACAAGTTGTCAAGTTCTGCCTGAGATGCGGAATTGATCATTGTTTGCTGTTCCTGGAACCATGTGCCATGTGAGGCAGCGGAACGTCCGTATGCCATAGAAAACATCTCCTTTGGTATCATATTAATTCAATTGATTATTCTCGTTTGAATCTTTTAACTTTTTCAAGTTGTCATTTAATTGCTGGATTAGCATTGTATATAAAGCATCGAGTTTTTGGAAGAATATTAAATTCTCACCATATTTTGCACCAACAAAGTTTCCGATCAAGTAGGATTTACCCTTATCAAGTGCAGCTTTTAACCGAGTCATATTATCATCGTTTTCTCTAATTGCTTCATATGGAAGTAATGGAATTAATCGGTTGATACTTTCAATTGTATCTTCAATTTCTTGGTTACGATCCATCATCTGTGTGTACAATCTCTGATTCAAAATTGAATTTGCTTTATCAGATAATTTAGCACCGGGATTCTGAGTACCTTCTTCTTGTTGTCCATCTTCTCCAGCGGCTGGGTCTCCACCCATATCCATTCCATCACCTGCGTCGAATGCCATGTCACCCATGTCCATTCCACCGCTATCTGGTAATGCGGGCGGATCACCCATAGAGGCATCGGGCGGAGCACCTGCTGAAGCATCCATGCCCATGTCTGCTCCACCAGCATCAAATGGTTCTGCAATACTGCCACCGGCTTCCATTACCATGACAAAGAAATTGTCTTCTTCCATTTGATTGCGTCACCTCCGTACATTTCATAATTAAATCCATCCACCATAATCATATCCATGACGATTCATTGGATGTAATGGTGCGGCTTTTTGCAACGAATTCGTTGTCACATTTGTTGCTTTCTCTACCATCTTACGACGGATTCTCATGAGTTGATATTTCTCCTCATGTTTCCCTTGTTCATTGGCTCGACGAATCTTATCATCGATAATCTCCAATTCTGTTACAAAATCCTTTTGGACTTCTTTCTTCATACGATCACGGTTTGCAAATTGAATTGCTCCCCGACCAAGTGCAAGGCATCCAATCAATGGACCGAGTGCAAATGCAACAGTGTACATGCCAAGATCCGTTGCAATACGGAAAACTTTACGAACGAGTGTTCGATAATTTTTATCTTCCACCATTCGTGCTTTCTGTTCGTTTTCATCTCGAGCCAGAATTGTGTCAACTTGTTTGGTGACCCAATCACGTGTTCGTTCAAAGGGTTGACCAATTGCTTTTGCTGTATTCTGAGCTTGGATAAATCCTTTCTTGGCTTTTTCTTGTTTATCCAGTAACTTACGATCGAAATCTTGTGCTTTTACCATAAGACTTTCATGAGGTTCTGGATTATAATCGGGAATTAATCCCATGTCAGCACCAAATCCACCGACAAGAGAACCGGCGATTTTGGAGGCACCTTCTTCAACTAATAGGGGCTCTTTGGAATTTAACATATCAAATACTTCTTGAATGCTTTTGCCGGTGGAAAATGTGGCATCATTCATTTGGTTCTGATCACTTGTATCCATAAGATTAGAGGAAGATGTGTCATTATTATAATTGTTTGATCCCCTATTTTGGTAGGGGTTAAATCCACGTCGATAACGATTGTTTGAAGTTCCACCTGTCGTCTTATTAATGGATCGATCAACCGTATTGGTGGATGTACCACCAGTTGTTTTATTTTGAGAACGATCGGTTGTGATGTTGTGAGAATCCGTTGTATTGGTAGTATTGTTGGAGTTGTTGTAGTTGTATGTGATGTTGTACACGATATGTGAGTTTTGGTCTTTTGGTGTCACTTCGGCAGTTGCACCAAATCCATCTTCCAGATCCATATTACCATTTTCATCTGGTTGCACTTCGTCCACACGATCTTCAATAGAATTGATTAATGTGTTAATATCATTTGTGGGAACACCTTCTGGAAGAGGTGCTTCTTCTACATCGATATCTGGTTTCTCTGTATTCTTAATACGATCTTGCATGTATGCTGGTACTTTACCATCAATATCATATCCAAGTGATTCACCAATGAATTCTAATAAATCATTTTCAGACAATCCAGCATTGTATGCTTTATCTGGTAATGTGGAAATGTCCATGTGGCAAGCTTCTCTAATGACTTTACCAATATATGGGTAATCACCGATATCAAAATCCCCAAGTGATTCAATCATGGTAAGTGCTTGTTCTGATACTTTGGATGATGTGAGTTTCACTGGTTTCATTTTGTCATCATCTTTTGCTTTCGTATAAGGTGTTGCTTTATTGGAATTATCATTGATACGAGCACGGACAGATTTTACAAACCCATCTTCTGTTTCAAACTCATCTTTCTTTTCAGATTGAGGTAATACATTATATAGGATATCTAGATAGATACGGGAATCAAAGATATTAAACAGAACAAGCAATGTGTGATTGGAGATATATGCTTGTGGATCAGATACCAATCTAAGTGACAAGAAGTCTTCCAAGAATTTAATGGTTCCTTCTTTATCTGCTTTGAATGTGGTAAATAAATCATAATCCTTAAACCGTTTTACATTCTTATCTTGATCCATGATGGAATCGTAAGAATCGGTATATTTCTTCAGATTCTTTTCATTGAATAAACGATCTCTGAATAATGCGGGATCCATAAACACACGTGCAAGAATCGATGGTAATACCATAGATGTATAATCATCCGGATTTACATGATTCTTACGATCATTCAACCAATTCTTTACATCCTCTGGTGTATTGCATTCACGTAATCCTGCAATCAGTTTCTTAATCACAGAAACAAACTGTTGGGATGGTTGAAAACGATTCTGATGATAACGAATATGATTGGGATTGATCATGGAAAAGAAATTGATTTCCGCTTGTTCGTTAAAGGATTCTTCTTTTGCAATCTCAACAGAAATATCCCGACGTTCTTTAAAACGTTTTAGTTCAGATTCCAATTTCATTGTTTTTGGTAATTGAACCTGATCCGTACGGAAGATTCCCTTGACATAAGTTTCTCCATCAAAAATACGAAATATATTTCTATCACCAATAATATCACGAATATCACTCAATGACAATTCAGAATCGAATATCGATAATGGTCTTTGATAATGCGATGGTGTTGTGAATAATGTCATATCACATATGCCATCTAACAATTGATTGAATTCTGTTTTGTGAGAATCAATGGTTTGTGTCATTTGATATGCGATATACGAATGAATCTTTCCCATATCCGTATCATCATTCTCATCGGACAAGGTATCCATCACATCTTCGTAGTTACCAAGCTTCTGTGGGATATCTCGAATTTCATCCAATGCTTCTTCAATACGAGATCCATCGTGAAACCACGATGGATCAATGCGATTAAACCATTTTATCATATTAAACAGAGATGGTTCCAACTCTTCTTCGTTATCTTCATCTAGATCAGGGAAATCTTTTGTCTTAAATCCAGATTGTATAAATTTACGAATGGCATCTGCTGCAGCTTTCATTTCTTCCATATAATCCGAGTCAACATGAATTTCCAATGTGTTTTCAGTTATTGCTGCCATTCATTACACTCCCCTTAAAATAGATAATGCTTCACGACGAATATCTGTTGGCAATGGAATCCACATTTTTGTCATGTCTTGTTGTTCCACAACAATGTTACCGTCTTTAATTCCCATGATTTCATCATTGGAAATTTGGAATGATTCACAAACAACCTTCAGTGTTTCAGATTGATCATGACAATAGTCCGCAAGATCTTTGAGGAATAGTGTTTCTGTTGCAGCTTCCATATACTTTGCTTCAATATCCGCATCCGCACCCACATGAGATGGGAAGTCAACCATATCCCATGTGATGACCTTTGTGACTCTCATGTTTGGCTGATTGCGTGGTGCATTCGGAATCATATTTCCCAATAAACGTACGGAGAATGAGGGTACGATTCCCAAATCAATGACTTCAGAAGATGCACAGATTCCGGCCTTTGTGCCGGGATGTGTTGTAATTCTTCCTTTGTACTTAGAACCTTCCAAACGAGGGTGTGAAATAAAGTGTGAGGAATTCAATGGTTCAGGAATCGTCATACGAATATCCGAATATTGTTGTCCTTTGATATCTGGATTGGGGTGATTGAGTTCACCTCTCCATTTATTTTGCTTTAATAATGTTTGGATTCTTTCATCATTATCAATGACAGAACAAACATTGTGTGCATCATATCTTCTGCCCATTCGATTATAACAATCAAATGTTTGCAGTGTTGCTTCAAAGATACAGAAAGGCTGTCCGGTTGTTGCTTTCTTTACGATATAACCATCTTTCTTCATTTCAGAAGATTGTGGTGATTCTTGAATAAAACATGCTGTATTATATTTAGAAGAAGCACTTTGTGTAGATTTTCTCATAATGGGTTCTCTCCTTTCTCTAATTTCTAACTTGATTAATTTTTAGAATGATAAATGTTGCCAGCAAACAAATATAAGCCTTCGCCAATAAATCAGAACATTTATATTTCTTACAGAATGGATCGATTACCGGTTTGCCAGGAATGGCACGATCAATTGCCGTTGGCATTTTCGTGATACGAGAGATGTATGCAGTTGAATTGATATCATCAATGGAATGGTGTTCTTTGACGATAAATACATAAAAAATCAAATCAATGATATTGGCGATGTCTTTGGTTTCTACACGTTGTGCCAATTCGTATAATTCATCCGCACGAACATTCTTTTGTTCTGCGGTGGCTTTATACAATTTGCTCTTTGTCCGATAATCTCGGTCATTCGTTGTAATCAAACGAACCAAATTGTTTCGGAGTGTTGTTGTATTCGAAGTGGTTACATAATCTTCGTCACCTTTTAAATCATCACCAATCTGGTGATCTGGATCTTCGATATCTTTATAATACCGATTTGCCAAGGTTCTCATATTTTGTTGGAATGAGGTTCGTACACGGTTTAAAAATCCAACCATGATATTGATACTCATCTCCAATGTCATCTTAGATCTCCAATATGCAAAACAGGTTTCGGTTGTCGTACCAATCCAGTTCATGATATTCTCACTCTTCACCAATCCCCATGAGTTATCCAAATGCATATACGTATATGTCATAACTGGAATCGATGGTTCTGCGTCTGGGAAAGAATGGTTGAATACCAGACCATATGTTGTTAAACCCAATTGTTGTTTTGCAGAATCACGTAATTCACGATGCAATACTTGGTCTGCATATACTAATGCGACGGCATGAATGATATTTGTTGGAGTTGCTGTTAATGTTTTGAAGTCTGTTTTATCCGAGACTTCTTTCAATACATCTTTAAATGTTTCTTTCAAAGAAGCATTGGTGAACCCAAATAACGACACACATCTATCAACATATAATCTTGGATAAGAAACTCGCTTTGTTGGGAATTCTTTCGCTAACATATTTGCATTTGCATCCAAGAATTCCGTACCCAATGCGATATATTCTTTTCTACCTTTTGGGGTTTCTAACACTTTCACAATTGGATTCATGATTTCGGTACAGAAGGCAGACGATGTGTCTGCCGTTTCTTGTAACCATATTGCCATTTCATGTTCGGTGTATTCTTGTTCCATGAAATACATGAGAATCCCACCTTATCTATTTCTTTTCTTTTTCTTCTTATAAAATGTCTGAGGTTCTTCTTCGGTAGTTTCTTCAATTGTGATTTCTGGAGTTTCATATGGCTCCTGTTCTACTTCTATCACATTGCCAATTTTCTCAGATGTAGATGTGACTTCAACAACGACATCTGGTGTTTCGATTTTCAAATCCGGTGATGTTTCAACTGTTACTTCAGGAACTGTTTTTTCAATGACCGGTTCTGGTGCCTTTACTACTTTCTTGGGTTCCACCTTTTTGGGAACTTCAATCGGGGTTGTCAATTTCGTTACTTCCTCTGGTTTCTTGAAGAAGTCATTGACATTTTTCTTTGTAATCAATAAACCGGTGACAGCATCACCGATTCTAAGTCTTTCAAAATTCACGAGTCTTCTGATTTCTGCTTCAGAAAGTTCCACATCATATTTTGGTGCAAGTGTGCCAATTCCGGGAATGACACCTTTTCCTAAGATATTTACTTTCATGAGATTACCTCCTTCTGTTAATCACGTCCCATGATGGAACGTACCTTATCAATTGAATAATATGCCTCTGATACAAGGTCTGTTTTAATACCCATACACATGAAATACACATCTGCTTTTAGAATGGACGGTTTATCATAAACGCCCGTCTTGCAATCTTCCAATTTGCAGTTACCTGTTTCGGCAATTTGTTGTAACATGTTATCATATTCTTCCACATTATCCGCACGAGCACCCAAGAATTCGGACATGACAACATCCGCACCCATTCCCGCAAGAACTTCATTTTCGATTGGTGTCATCACACCACCCTTGGAGTCGCCTTTCAAACGACCTGTGGATTCATCACGATCTTTATCATCATATGTCAAACCAGTTTTCTTAGCAACCATTTGTTGTACACGTTTGATGTTCAGGTATCCAACCAACACAGGTTGTTTCGAACGATATGGTCTGTTCGGATCTCCAGATACATGTGGTAAGTAGATATATTCAAATATGGGTACTTTCAAAAACTCTGCAGCTTTGGTAACGTTCTCGAATTTTAAAATTCGAGAACCATCACCAAATTCTTCAATATCCAACCGGAAATTAGACTTCTCATCTTTCAAGAAATCCGTGATCCATTTGTTGAATTGTGGGTCTGACATACCATTGAACATATCTGCATATTTCTTTGCGTTAATATTGGTGGGATCTAATAACTGCATGGTTTTGATAATGAGATCTTGTATCTTTTTACGTTTGTCTGTCATACAGTATCACTTTCTTTCGTGATCAACGAATGTCGCTTGGTGTAATTGAAGAGTGTGCATGTTGGTTAATAAATGTTTTAACCGCACTTTGAATCTTATTACAGCTAATATACCAACGCACGATGTTACCATGATCATTCCAATATAATTCAATACGGCATTTTGAATTGTCGTTCTTATCTTCATCTCTGATGATTGCATCGATACCACTTCTCGATACAGGTCTCTGTGTGAACACATTATCCAACTCTTCGAAAAACCTATTTAATGTCAAATTGTCAATAATCGGACGACGTTGATCATTACGACTTAAAAGTGGCGATGCTTGTTGACGTGCACCGTTGATCAATACATTTGCAATTGTTTGTATAATTCTCATTTCTTCCACGAAACAATTTCCGAGAATCGTCATAACATGTGAATATTGTTGTGCCATATTTCGAGAATCTTGGAGTTGTTTCTCATCCAATTCCGTATCACGAATGACACGGATCGCATCTCTTGACTTTACCAAATTATCATACACATCATTGATGGCATAATCAATGATACCGTCAATGATTTGATCAAGAATTTTGAGATTTTGTGCAACTGGTATCATCCGAACACTGTTTGATGTCATTCTCTGATATGCACGATGTAATCGATCCCGATATTGGTTTGCTGCTGTTACATGATTCGCTACATTTCGATCATATAATGTTTTGACATGACCATCTGTGATCATCTTGACAAGTTGACTGTTGTTGAAATCATGGAGTACTTCAATCACATTTTTATTCAACCATGTCATATCCCAAAAGACGGTACTCATATGCTCTTCTCCAGCCGGTGTATGTGTATTTGTATATCGAGAATTTGTCTTCATCTTTTCCAAACGTTTCTTTGCACGAGTCAATTGTCCTTTACGAATCCATCCAATAAATCTCGTAATAACTCTGGAAAAGAAATCAGCAGCTCGACGAATGATATTGACAGGCTGTGCAGCTTCCATGGTATATTCAGCCAATGCCATTTCTTTAATCAAGTTATTTCCCATTTCCAAAAGGACATTCGTTGCATAATATTCTTCCATTGTCTCAATATTTACCATTTATCACACCTCCTTCAATGAAGCCGGATTATGGTCGGGACCAAGTGTCCATCTCATCCACTGTAAAATGACTACTTGAATTTGTGTTACATACATGAATGCACGACCAAGATCTGTCATCGCATGTACATATGCTTCTTGACGACGCTGGACATCTTGTGAACGATTTAAATTCTGGGTCGCTAAATTATGCGCTTGCTGTCTCATTTCCGGAATGCCTTTACGAATTAATTCCAAAGATTCTTTGATCGCTTGATTCGTCACAATGATGGAATCCAAGAAGACATCCACGTTACGTGCATCACCACGTTTTGCATGTTCGGCTTTCATCTTAAGAATTTCGCCAGTATTATTATGATTTACATAGTTTCCATTGTCACCTCTTGCTTTTGCAAGTTCGATATCCACATCACTGTCTTTACCAATATCATGACGATGTTTCAATGGACCGTGACCATTGATACTATTTAGATGACGAATTTCATCATAAGAATCTTGCAACTTCTCACGAAGCTTTCCGATATTTCTTGCAATTTTTACGAAATCATTACGCTGATCAAAAACTGCCGTACTTGCATCGATTCCATTTGCACTTGCAACAGAATTGTTTGGAACAAATATGATCATATAAAACATCAATGTGTCATCTTTCGGACCACCCATGTGTGATGTATGCACGTTACCACCGGCAGATAGACGAGGTTGTCCAAAATTAATACCGCTACCATTGGAATGGTGTTTTCCGATATCATTTAATCCAATCACATCTGATACGTTTTCTTTGTACCATTTGTAATCAACCATGATTCCTTCGAATACATCATTCTTTTTATAATTATCCAGATTGCGAATACGTCTGGCAAGTCTATCTGCATGTGCGCTGAGAAAATGAGAACGGATTCTGTTGATGATACGGGCAAACCAATCAATGATACGATGGATGGTTGGAACATGTCCGTCATCTTGTATTGTTTCATGACGACGGTTGTTCTTACTACCACCGCCTTCTTGGAAGATATCCGCTTCTTCCATATAATATTCTTTTACCAATTGAATACCAAGCTTATCCAGTGTCATCAATTCAGATTCCAACTGGATATCACCGAGGTCTTCAAGTGTTGTTAAGATTTCTTCCGTCATGTTAAATCACCTCTTTAATTAGATACTTGATATTTTCGGAGATATAATCGATTCAGTTTGTCATATGTGATACCAATAATCACTTCTGGTATTTCTGAATTTGCAGTAATGTAATCAGAACCTTTAATGACAACACGTAACTCATTGCAAGATTGATATGTCTTATTGATATAGACATCGATTTCAATTCCAGTTAATTCTAATCGATTACATTGATCATAGATTGCATTTTTTATCTTTGTCGGAATGGTATTATCATCAGAATATTCAAATAGATACTGTTCGATATCAATTCCCAATTCAGGTATACTTGGATATTGACCCGGTTTCATCATCAGTAATGTGACAATGACATTACAACACATTTCAAATGTGGAAATGATTTTTGGTTTATGAAATTCATCGATATCCATGAGTGCGTCATATCCAAGTAACTGAACTGTGGAAGGATATCTAGCATTGACTTCCGCCAAAGTGATTCCTTTTGTATCAAGCATCTACATCATCTTCCTCGAGATCTTTCTTGCCGAATAACTTGTGACGTTTCTTCTTTGGCTTGAATTCTGGTTCATCATGATTTGATGTCATCTCGCCATCATCTCTACCTTTTCCATTTGCAAGAGCAGATTCTGTTTGTTCCAAACAACCAAGATATGTTTCCATGGTATTCATGACATATTTACCAAGATCATCAATGGAATCAATCATTTCAACAAATGCATTACATGTATGCTGTACAGATGTATTTAATTCTGCCAAACCTTTTTCTGTATCAGAAGCAATACTGATATTTCCTTCCTTCACAGCATTTTCCAATCCGGTAATCTTTTCCAAACCCTTTTCCAGTTTCTTTGTTTTCTCTGTCAATTTGGATGCGAGTTCTTCATAGAAATCCGCAATCTTAACAGCACCGGATTTCGCATTAAAGATAATACCAAGATTCAATTTACCATCTGGCATGTATGTTTCTTCCATTTGTTTGATCTTGGATAGATATCCAGATACACAGGATTCATCTCCACCGCGTACACCAAGTGCAACACCTTCTGCAATATCAGCCCAATCATCGATATCATCCATCATCTTTGAAATACCATTCATGTTCACGAGACCTTCCATGGTGATTTTATTCTGATTCATGGTAAGCACAGGCTTTGCATTTTTACCCATTTCTGGAGTTACCTTGTCAACCTTTTCTTTTCCTTGCTGGATGGCTGCACGAATTTTTTCGGGAGATTCTTCAATTGCATCTGCCAATCTGGAAGTTAATGCACGAAGCATCGTATCTCGACCAAGTTCTTCTACTAATTTAGCACCTTCAGAGGCAATAAAGTCTGTTGGCTTCAAAGGCAACGGTTCACCTTTCGCAATACTTGCGAGTGCAGCAGTTGCATAACCTGCGCCACCAGCCAATGCCATCTTCGGCATGTTTCTTGCTCTCTTTCTGATCTTTGCAATTTCACGATTGATCTTGACTTCAATACCGATCAACAAGCCTTTGTATGCAATAAAGGATTTGGTTTTGTGATAAAGTGTTTGTACAAGATTCTTGATGACCAGGAATGGCCAAGCCACGAGCTTGTATAATACACCACCCTTTTTCAAATCCTTACCGGTGCGATGTACAACGTTACGAATGATGCCTTTGCGGGGAACACCGTTCTTGAAATCGAGAATACGTTTTGCACCTTTTGCAACAGGCTTTACCAAACCAGCAGCGGTCTTGCCTGTACCACCGAAGAATCTTTCCTGTACAACTTCTTCACCATCTTCAATAGTTTCTTCATCAGATTCTACGACAACATCTTCACCATAGAAATCAGATAACATGTATTCCTTATACAGATCATCAATCATGGATGTCATGATCTGACGTTCTGTTTTCAATTGATCTTCGGAGATCTGATTCAAATAAGATTCCAATGCATATTCTTTTACAGTGTCATCATGTTCTACCATTCCAGGCTTGGGAGAATAAGAGGAAGACACTTCTTCTTGTGTCAATGCAAGTCTTGCTTCTCTGATTCTTGCGGCTTTGTCTGCACCAGACATATTACTTGAAGACTGTAACTTGTGAGCAGCATCTTCACGTTGCTGTTTCATCTTTGCAAGGTCTGGATCACTGACGTCTGTTTTCGCTTTCTTCTTTCTCTTAAAGAAATCAAAGAAACCCTCTTCATCGAAATCCACATTTTCGTCGGAGTCATCATCGGAGACACCTTTCTTCTTGGATTTCTTTTTGGGTTTTTCATCACATTCGTCACCATCACACGCATCGTCGTCGCATTTCTCGTCGTCACATTCATCTTTATCCGAATCGGAATCATCCATATCGAAATCATCATCTGCATCATCATCTAAGTCAACATCTGTATCTGTTTTCTTAGATTTCTTTTTCTTGGATTTCTTCTTGGGTTTTTCATCGATGTCTTTGTCGAATTCATCAGCATCATCGTCATCATCACATTCACCGTCTTCACATTCTTCTTCATCATCATCGAATTCCAGATCGGTGTCTTGTTTTTTGGATTTTTTCGGTGTTGCTGCTTCGGTTGTTGTATCGATATCAGATGAACCGGGATCACCATCATCCATATCGCCAGCTGTATCATTTGCTGTAGTATCCGCGGATTCTTTTCCAAATCCAACTTTAGTGCCACAACCATCTCCACATTCTTCTACATCATCTACAACATCTCTTTTTTTGGATTTCTTTGCAGATTCTGTTCCAAATGTAATGCTCTTTCCATCTTTTGAACCACAACCATTGCCACATTCCTTGAAGTCATCAATCTTTTCATCGTTGGATTCTTGGAAGATGCTTTCATCATAATCTCTTCTTAAACGACTCATGATTATAATCTCTCCTTTACTCAGGTTTATTTGTATCGGACTTTACATAGGTCTCTAAGAATTCATCATAATTCTTATCGACAATCTTAATGTAATTGATACTCGTCTTTTTCATCTCCACTTTCATTCTGGCATCTTTCAAATATTCAATCTCACGAGCATGTTCCATTCGTGGATGGGTGTTATCTGATTCCTTGATTTCTACCTCTAATGATAAAGAAGGAATAAAAAAATCAGGAATGTAAAGATGGGTTGACCCATCTTTCCACTTGTACCAGTAATTATTAGGAGAAGGTGCGATAATGTCATCGGGAGACCAATCCAAACTTTTCAATTGATTTAAAAAGTCTGACTCATAAGTTCCGATGACATGAAATTGATGTGTGTCATCCCAAACATAATCTTTTGACATAGGATGATTATGAATCATCTTACGTTGCATCTCTGCATCATTGAGCAAATGTTCTTTCCCATATACATTCACCATACGTTGTTTCATTTGATGAACATATGCCTCTTTACATGCGGGATTGTCACACAACCTCTCATACTTCAATGTCTCTTTATTAAAGTGAACCTGGTTCTTTCGACACATCAAACATAATCGTCCCACTGGCTTGTGAACCAGTAATGAATATGCAAATTCCAATGGTTCATTTTCGTCTGGAATCTGGTCATTATGTTGATATGCGATATGATGGCAATATGCATGTTTGTCATCAAAGATTCGATTACAAAAAAGACATCTCGTGTTACGCATAATGCGATCACCGCCTTTCCATTCGTAATGAAAGGTTTTAGCTTTTCGTTGTTGAGAAATATAAAGAACCTTTTTGATATAAAAAATAAAAGAAAAAAAGCAGGAGAGTCAATATACGATAATTCATATACTCACTCTCCTGCTTTCCGCAGGATGTTTATTTTCTGATGATTTTACCTTCGGAGATTCCGAAGACTTCTCCTAATTCCTTGGACATCAAGAACCATCTCTCACTATAGTCACTCTTTTGGTGATGAGCAACATAATACGATGAGAGTGGATAAACTTTCTGGTCATCCAAAGGACCACAGGTCCACTTGGGACAGCCATAATCTTTGGACGACAGGTATGCTCTCCCTGCTTCATAGCCCTTTGATTCAGCGAACATGCCGAAGCATGCGCCTTCATCAAAGGATCCATCGTAGCTCAGGCATTCCCGATTTCTCGAGTTTGCCTTCCTAAACTCCAGCCATTCTCCCCAGAGGCCATCTGCCTCTGACTGCTTTTCAGCAGCTTCAGCGGCAGCCTGGATTTCATTCACCCATTCACTGTTTGGGTGCACAGTGATGAGGTCTGCTGAACCACCACCTGCGTGATGTAATTCGAATGTATCAAATACGCCCTTCGACACATTCACACACAGGCCTGCTACGGTCCAGAAACTATCCATTCCTGAAATAGCTTTTCTTGCCACTTTACATTTCATCCCTTGCGAGATGAGGAAGCCCTTGAACATCTCAAGTGTTGAGATAAAGTTTTTACCCATGTCCCAATCGAACTTTGCGTACGGGGACTCGTCAGGGTTCTTGGCATCTTCTGTTTCATAGAATCTTTCCCAAGCATTGTATAAATTAGCATTAAAGTTTGTCATAGTAATTCCTCCTTTTCGGAATCTCCAATGATCGACTCAGGTATATATGCATTCAACCTGAGTATACCATGACATGATCATGGAGATATAATATTATTATAGATATATTTCTATATCATATTAATTATATATATATATGAAAAATTAAAATAATAGGAACAGATGAGGCGGGCCAATTGGCCCACCAAACGAGATGTTAACTTTGTCCATATACCTTTTATATATGGAGAAAAATTATGTAGTAAAGGAGATTTATCATATGCAATTAAATGAGATAAAGCATGATGCGAAAAAGAATGAGCCAAAACGTGAATTCGCATTCAGTCAAGAATTCCCGAATGAGATTGAATTGGCATTAAAAGCATTTGATCGCGTCTTTAAAGAATTGACATCCATCTCCAATGGAAAGATCGAATTCTCCGAAGAATATGGTGTTGTCAATAACTTGTACAAGTTCCGTTATATCACACCATCTGATGTTGCAACTTACACTTCGAATCTAATTAAGGTATTGAAGAATCGTATGATCTGTCCACATGTGACAGATTTACAGAAGTTTTCTGTTGTATGTGCAAAGCAATACGTGGAAGACCATGGCTGTGTTCCAATTGAACATTCTTCCATCTATGGTTTGTACAATTACACCACTGACAATATGACGCTACGAGATTTGTTGGTTCTTTGTGAAAATGACTTCTATCATACCACTGTTGTTTCTAGATTTGAAATGCAAGAACGTGTGAAAGTAATGAAGGAAGATTATAAGAAGATTGCCGACATGCATTTCAATGCCAATATCATGAAAATTGTGGATAGTTTACCGAAACTCATCACACAAACTGATTTCTTGGAATTGACTTATGTGGAACAGAAAGCGGTTCAAACATTCATTGAAGAATTCATTCTGTTTACGATTATGCTGAATACCATCATCATGAGCAACATGATCTTCTTCTGTGTTCCAAAATCCACATATGATACAAAATTCATTGAAAAGAAAGAGCACGTAGATTCCAACACATTATTGGATGATGCCGATATGGACGATGGTGGGTTGTATACGGAAGCAGTTGACACATCGAAATATAAACCAGTATACATTGTTCTGATGAGTGGAAACGGTGCCATCTCAAAAGCAGTACAGAAAACAACACTGAGTGCTATATCACATGCTGGAATTTCATTTGATTCTTCCATGAATCGAATTTATTCATTCGGCATGTTTAATAAGAATCGTACCGAAGAAGCTCCACGTAAGAATGGATTCCGTATCGATTCTTTCTTTACGGAAAATCACAAAGATGTCACCATGAGTGTATATGCTGGATACATGTCCAATGAAAATTATAACAAAATGAAATCTTTTGTGGAAGATAATTATGTCGGTGATAAAAAGACGGATTATTCATTGGGAACGATCTGGAAGCAATTGTGGCATTCTGACAAAGAACCTCACAAACCAAAGGACATGGCATTTGTATGTTCCACATTTGTCGATCGTGTATTAAAAGAAGCTGGTGTGGATGTTACTGGAAAACACCTACCATCCCCACATGACTTCGACAGAAGTATGGCAAATGACATGGTACATTTCGAACGTGTGTTCAATGGAAAACCCGAACACTTCGATGAACAAGACATGTTGGACCGTGTGAAAAACTTTGCAAAATATAAGAAAACCAATAATGCAGATGATGTGGTCACAGAAGCTGTTGATACATCGAAAACAAAACCGATTTATGTCGTATTGACAGAGGGTGTGGAATTTGTATCTGACCAAGTAAAACGTCATACTCGTTCTCGTTATTCCCATTCTGGTTTGTCATTTGATGATTCCTTGCACCATGTTTATTCATTTGGCTTAATGAATCCCGTGAATGAAGACACAATTGTTCGAAATGGTTTCCGTATGGATGATATGTTCTCCGAACATCACAAGGGTATTCGATTCACTGTCTTTGTTGCATTTGTTTCCAATGACAAATGGAATACAATGAAGAAATATGCAGACCATGTGAAGAATAGTCCTAAATCTAAATACTCACTTGGTATTATTTGGAGACAATTGTGGAATGATGAAAAACCGCATAAGAGTGATACGGCACCTGATCATGAACTAAAAGAAGTTTGCTCCACCTTTGTCAATAGTATTCTGAAATCTGCAGATATTGATTTGACGAAGAAGGTACTTCCAGCACCTGCTGACTTCGAAGCAAACATGCTTGTGAGAATGAATCAATTCAACCAAGTGTTCTCTGGCACATCTGATCAATTCGAGATGGAAGAATTCCGTTCTCGTGTAAAAGACTTTGCAAAACGTGCAGAAACCAAGAAACTTGCAAAAGGTGATGTGATCACAGAATGCTGCTTGTTAAAGACCAATCGTTCTCGTCACTTCAACAAGATTCCTTTTGATATCAATATGAGAAATATTGTATTACAAGATATGCATCCAAAGTTCAAAGATACGGTTGCAGCAATAGAATATATTACAAAAGACACACGTTCCCCATTTGCACAACTCATTTATCGTTACGGCAGTCCTTCCAAGGTATTAGATGGAATGGATGGTATGATGATTTGTCGTATGTTTATCAATGATCCATGTGCAAGATGTGGAAGTTATGATGAATATGAAAATCAATTACATCAAGCCGACTTCCATACAGATGTATGTTGGTTAGATCGTATTGCATTTGGTAACAATTTCCAAGATGGCAATTACAGAACCGATGCATTAGGATTGGAACATCGCCATCCGATTAAACAAACATTGGAAACTTTGTATCACATGTTCAGTGAAACAAGACTGAAGACAAAGGAAGAATTGTGTGATCACATTCTCAAGATTGCACATGTGATGAAAGGCATCATTGACTGTTATGGAAGTAACGGATTATACAATTGGGAACTGGTACGTGATATCTTAGCTGTTCTTGGTGAAATCATGACAAGAAGTATGATCAAACTATATGACAGACATATGGTTTTGGTGGTATCTGATAACATGGATGACGTGGATGCTCCCGGATATATGTATACAGAAGCATTTGTATTGGATGAAGTTGTCATGGAAGCAGATGAACATGAACCAAAGGTTGTGGAAACTGGTAATGATGGAAAACCGGCTAGCGGTGGAAATGGCCAAGTAACATCCGCACAAGCTGAACAGAAGAAGAACTGGTGTAAACAGATGCTTGATAAATTCACTAAATGGATACAAGGTACCATGACGAAAGTTGCCGAAAAATTCAAAGGTAATTATAAAGCACAAGTGGATTATGTTGCTGCAAATAAAGTAATGAATGAACAGATCAAAACAGATTTGGGCAATGGTTCGTTCAAACCAAAAGTTGAAGATTGGCCGAAGTATAATATCCCCATCAAAGAAATTGGACAGAAGAAATTGTCCGAAGTCATCAAACCTTGGTTGGATGGTACGGCAAAAGAACCGCTTGCAGCAATTAATGTAAAGAAAGCATTCTATCCAGAACCTGTTGCAGCTGTTATTACAGAATCTTATGTATTGGAATCTGGTCAATCACCACAAATTCAAGCACCACAAGCACAACCCGCAAACGTTGGAAAAGCAGCACTTGCAGCAAAAAATGTGAAAGCAAATGCAAATGCACTATTACAATCCAAAATAGATGCTCCAAAGAAGTTTGAACCAGACAGCGAGAATGGTAAGAAATTACAAAATTTCTTCTTATTCGGTAAACCGGATGCATCCAATGATAACTATTCTAATGAATTGACTCCGGAATTATGGGAAGATACCATTAATAATATTATCAACTGTGACAAAGCAGTTTCCGTTGGTATCAAAGAAATTACTGCCGATATCAAATCCACAAGTGATGAATTGAAATCGAAATTAGCTGCCTTAAAAGAAGCAAATGCAAACGCCGGTGAAGCACAAGGTGATGCTACAAATGCGAATAATGCAGGTAATGCAGATATTACTCGCGTAGAAGATCTGATTAAAATTGTTACCGAAATTTCAAATGAATACGGCATCGGATTTGCTTCCAGTATGCAAAATGCATTCTTTGTGACTTCTTACAAATTATATTCCGATATTATCAAAAGATACAAAGATGCTTCTGGTAGCTTCGAGCAGCAACAACCAAATGCCAATGCACAACCTGCACAAAAACCAGCATCTGCAGCTCCTGCTCAGCCAGCCGCAAATGCATAAGCTCAACCCGCATAATGAATGAAAGGAGAATTCTCCATGTTGAAATATCAAAAGGAGATTGTCAACATTCCTGAATTTAATCAACATGCAAAACAGAAAGTGGAAGAAATCATATCCGGTTCGCCGGATATGATTACTGCTTTGGAATGCGTTGGCGCCATGTATGGTATTCCACCCACACATTTCACTGTTGAGCCAGAGATTAAAACATTACGAATTGTTGATGATCATGTTATGACACCACCAGATGTTCGTCCGAATACAAAAGCAATCGTATGCAGTATTGGTGGTGTATTAGATCATATCTCACAAAGAGTCAATGATAAATTAGACGAACGTCATGATGCAGAAACGAATGAAGGAAGATTACATCCTCACGTTTCTCAAAATGCAAATCCCAATAAAGGAGAAGTCATCGAACGTCATGTAGATGCAAATGGTGACGAAGTTCTTGTATATGATTCTGGATTGATGGATCTTCCCAATACAAAAGAAGGACATCTAAAAGCAGATGAACTACGTGAAAAGAATAAAATACCAGAATTCAAACAAGATGAATTCAATAAGAAAAAGGATGATTACTTCAAAAAAGAAGATGCGATTGAATTAGAATTCATGGCAAATATTGATTTGGATTTGGCATGTGATAATGAACCACGTCCAACTGATATGGCAAAACTCATTCAAGAAAATGCATTTCATTTGGATTTGATCTCCCATTATCATGATACGGATTATCTTGGTTATGAACTGTTACAAGAACAGGGATTTGATTATGTAAAACCAACAGAATCCTTTGCTTTGGAAGCGGATGTGGAAAATGAGAAACCCAAGGTCAATCCAGAAGATATCAAACATATGAAGTTTGACAATACCCATATTACAAATGCAATCAAGTGTTTCAATATGGCACGTGACGAACAAGCCGACAAAGAGAAAGGTATGTTTGATTTGGATCAATTCACATCTTCTCAACATTACAAGCGTGGCATCAATGAATTGGAAAAACAATTTGATTGTAAACTCAATGTGCATTTCAAAGATAATGTAAAAGAAGCGGACAAAACCAATCTGTTCACATTAGTATTCGATCACCAGCATTCTGATAAGATTTATGTATCCAAATCCAAAGGTTTCCAATTAAATGGATTACCCATCACCATTGTTTGTGTGAATAATGCAATCGATGAAGAGATGACAAAGAATACAGATAAGGATTTATTTGGTCAATTCATGTGTGCTTCCTTGTGTCATGAGATATTCCATAATGTTGTGAATGCCATCAGATGTAAAACAAACATGTTTATTTATACATCTACAAGTGCAATGGCAATGGCTTTAAATACAACAGATGCCGGTACACGTCGAGAGATCTTTTCTAAGTTTGCAGATACCGTTGTAATCCAAGGAAAGAATCTGAATGATATGGAAAAGAAGAAGCTGATCAAAAAGCTTTGTTACATTTCTGCATTGTCCGATAACCAACAGGAATTGACGAAGATCCAGAATGCGTTGGATCATTCTAATTCCATCAGTGATGCAGATCAACAAGTGGATGCATTGATTGCTCGATATGAAAAAGCAATTGCACAATATCAGAAGAAGATTCCACATGCTACCAAGAAAGGGAATAAATACATCAGTAATCCAAGTGGTTATAAAATCCTAAACAAGATTGCAACTGGATTGAGTTGTTCCATCATCGGTGCTCCGATTGGATTACCGATGTTAAAGCTATTACCGAACAGAAGTGATGCGGCATTGGCACAAGCATATGCGGATTATCTGAATCATACCAACAAAGAAGAATACTATTGTGACATGTTTGCTGGCATGTACAATCTTCCATTATCATTCACCTATGGCTATACCAAACGTGACTTTGCCGCAAATGATATTTCTGATGATCGTTTGAAGTATTTACAAGATTTGGAAAAGCAGCTTCGTCAGTTTACCTTATCACCTTATCCAACAAATAGTGAGAGAAACTATGCAGCTTACCAAATTGCAAAAACCATTCTGAGTGGAAAAGAAAAGATTTCACCTGAGGTAAAACGGTATTGTGAATGGATTGTCAATAACTATTCCAAGATTAACAATGCTGGTGTGGAAACGAATTATAACAAAACCACATTTGATCCACAGGAAGCACATGACTTAGATGAACATGTGCAGAATTTAATTCTGAATAATAGCATTCCTGTGACGGAATCATATCAAATGAATTGAGGTGACAAATATGACATTGAATGATTATATTCTCGATCAAGTAATGGAAGCAAAAGAAAATGAGTTAGAAACAACACAAAAGGTGTTAGAATATCTTGTGACAGAAAGTATGAAAGAATGGGAATATCTTGATCACTGCATTACCTATCACAAAGATCCAACACTCGTTCAAGAGTCATTTTTAAAGAAAATACACACAGGCGTGAAAGATACTGCGGGAGGCATCCGCAGTATCATCACAAGACTTCGTGCATTGACTCGTCGAAATCTTGTGGTATTGAAAACATTGTTTTCACATGTAAAAGATGTTACTGCCGGTTTCAGTGGTAAATTCCGCAAGAGTGGTGCTAAGAAAAGTGCATCTCAAATTGCACATGAAAATCTTCGTAAGAAATTGGATCCTGAGAAGAAGATGGCAGAATCACAAGCACGTGTAAAAGTACCATATGAAGGAGACATCAAACAAGATGAGATTGAATTGATTAACTCTGCAATCTTAATTAAAGAATTTGATGATGATAACAATTTCGAAGTGGATTTGATGGGTGTAAACTATGTGAAGAATGATCGTGGTAAAGTGAGAGCTGTTTCTGATAAAGGAGAAGGTGTTCCTTCATTGGCATCCCTGTTCGTTTATACAAACTCCATGATTTACTTCATCAAACATCCAAATGAAATGGAAACATTATGTGAATTGATTGCTTTGGGATTCAAGATCACAAATGGTGAACAAGAAATTGCACCAGCCGAATATGCCAAGAGAGTTAATAAATTGACCAGCGCTGCATTCAATAAAGCAAATGGTATTGCTGCTGGTGGTACAAGATTAACCATGAAAGAACTAACGACGTTCCAATCCAAATTGAACAATTTGGAAGAACAATTGGACTTTGCGCAAAATGGTAATAACAAATTGAATGATGTGGATACAAGTGTCATTCAAGCTTTGAATAATTTGGTTCATATTACAGAACATTTTCAGTTTGGATTATCTTCCTTATCGAATGCAATGCAAAAAGTACATCTGATTGATTTAAAATATATGAACTCTATCACTGACAGAAATGTGTTGTCAAAGTTTGTATATGATTGCATTCAGAATGGTATCCCACCCAAGTATATCGCATACAATACATGGTTAATCGCAAATGAAAGCATTCGTGGAAGTGCATCCAGATACAAACCCGTTGGTGGTCAAACACGTTGTGTATTCTTCCCGAATGACAATAAAAAGGAAATTCTCAAGATTGCCACATCCGGTATTGGTATCACATCCAATAAGAATGAAATTCGTTTCTCAGAATTCTTAAAACGTTCCAAGGAACAAGAGATGATTGACATTTCCGCACTTGTCACAAATACTTATGCGGAAGATGCCATATTGGCAATGGAACGTGTTGTCGATAGAGTTGGAAAACATCCTGACTTACAGATTCTGAATGATATGAAATCAAAATATAAAGCATTTACTGATCGACATCCTGAATTGAGATTGGTGGTTTCTGACTTTAATGATGGCAATGTCATGTGGTCGAGTGATAAAGATCGTTGGATCTGTATCGACTATGGTCTTGGTAAACGTAATACACAGAAACAAGAAGTCGTTGACAAAAAGGCAGATAAAGCCATCAAGCAATATCATAAACAGAACGAAACAAATGATGATGGAGGAGAGCCAAAGTCATTGAAGAATGTTGCAAAAGAATAAGGGGTGATACTATGGAAGAATTAGAATATTTCTGGGAGTGTATGGTGGAATCCAAACAGAATGTATTTGATGCAATCGTTGCAGAAAATGAAAAGGAACATATGTTGGTGGAACAATATCTGATGAAACAAGCAGAAGGCAGAATCACATTGGAAAGTTCTGACATGGGAATTCGTTTATGGCAATTACTTAAGAAAACAAGCAAAGCCACAAGTGGTATTGCCGATCATGCAGTCAACTTGTTGAAGGGTATCTTCCATGTGAAAAATGGGAGTAAAAGACCAACAAAAACTCCAAATGCAATTGCACAACAAGTTGTGCCAAGTTCCAAACTTCCGAAAGCACAACAGGAAGTGGAGAAGAATTTGAAAACACCATTCAAAGGAAAAGAGAATGTGGTATTAAGTGCAACTCCTATTTTTATTAAGGAAATTACACAAGATGAAGGTTTATACATCGGATTATTCGGTGTCAACTATATCAAGAATGAAAAGGGACAGTTGGAACATGTTTCCAACTCCCATGGTATCAAGGGACTGGAAGACAATACCATCATCTACAAGAACATGGTGTATTATATCAAACATCCAGAAGCATTTGAGAATCTTGCAAGGATTGTAGAACAAGCCGGTGATTTGGTAGATGGTGGAAATGTTGACCAAGCAAAGCTTCGTGAAGCCATCAAAAAGACGGTTGCGAAGAGTCATGCTCCCGGTCGTGAATTCAATGCTGGTGGTACAAAATTGACCATGAAGGAATTGACAACATTCGCTGCTAAAGTGAATCAGTTAACAAATGCAATGGACAAATTCCAGAATGGTAATAATCACTTGAAGGGATTTGATTCTGAAACAATTACAGCAATGAACCAATTGGTTCGTGAATTGGAAACTTGTCAACATGGTATCAATGGTTTGGCAAATGAGGTTGGTAAGTTGTACATGATCAAAGCACAATATGTGAACTCCATTACGGATAAAAATGACTTGGCAAAGTTTGTGGAGATGTGTATTGATGCTGGTGTACCACCAAAGTTTGTTGCATATAATACATGGCTGATTGCAAATGAAGAAATCCGTGGTGATAAAGTCGACTTTAATAAAGTACCAATGGGACAAACCAGAATGGTACTCTTCCCGAAGGATAAGAAGATCATTACCAAGATTGCGTTTAGTGGTCGTGGATTAACTTCTAACAAGAACGAAGTAAGAATGAGTGAATTTATCCAGCGGAGTAAAGAAGAGGATATGATCAAGATTGCTGCTCCGATTGTTGGGAAATATGGCAAAGACTGTGCAGTTATTGATATGGAACGTGTTGTCGATAAAGTTGGGAAACACCCTAATCCAAAAATGTTAAATCAAGTAAAGGGACAGTTCATAGACTTTGTACAACGTCATCCTGAATTAAGATTGGTAGTTACCGACTTTAATGATGGAAATATCATGTGGTCAAGCGATCGTGATTGTTGGGTATGTATTGACTATGGCTGTGGTCAGCGTGATAACATTTCTGAAGAGAAACTGCAACAACGTGCTGAGAAGAAACAGGCGGCATACAAAACTCGCACTGGTAAAGATAAAATATTAGATGTCACGGTAGGTGATGATAATGACAACGATTGATGAAATTGTACAAGAACAAGAGATGTCCACAGTTATTGCATTATTGGAATATTATCAAAAACAACTGGACTTATCCGATTATGAAACGGACGTGTACGTAGAACACGTCCGTGGTATTGGTATGACAACTCCGTCTGAAAGAGAACGAGAAAGAACAAAAGAATCTGTTCATGAAGAATCTGATCATAAAGAGTCTAAGCAAAAAGGAAATGTGTTCTCAAAGATTAAGCAAGGTATTTCACGTTTAATTGGCATCATTCAAAATGCAATCAAAAGTATCATTTCCAAATTTAAATCAAATAAAAAGAGTAAAATTGTTACCATGATCACAACAAACAAACAATCTTGTGTGGAGATTGGTAAAAAATTGCAACAAATATCTCCAACAGTGCATACTGAATATTTTGTACAAGAATATGGTGAAGTTGGTGCAGGTGATTTGTGGAAGGATGTTGTAAAAAGAGCCGGAAATGATTTGAATGTCATAGGGAATAAAATACTTAATAAGGTGAATGATGCAGCACAAGAAGTTGGTAAAGAAGTAAATAAAGCTGCATATAATTACGCATATGCGGATAAAATCGCTTTCGAAAAAGGTCGAGCAGCTGCAGAAGCAGAAAGACATGCTGCAGAAATTCAACATATGAAAAACATGAACGCTGCCAAAATCCCTTCGCAAGAACTTATGAATGCAGCACAAAGAGGTGCTAGTATTGGTGCAATTACAACGGGTAAATTTCCAGTTGGATTTTTGATTGGTGCAGGTGTTGGTGTTGGAATTGCGATATGTGCGGCGATATTTATTGCAATTGCAAAAAATAATATTTACGAACTACCCTCTCCTGATAATGCAAAAACAATTTGTAATGATTTAAATAAAAAATGTTTGGAATTAACCGACTTGGCCAATGCATTAAATAAAAATATCAATGTCAATAAAAATTTCACAAATGTGAAATTGGACAAAGAAACAGTTACAATCATTCGTAAAATGAAATCATGGAGAGATAAGTATGACAAGAACAAAGATGCATTCAAAGATAAATATGCAAAGTTCTATATGAATAAAACACAAGAGCGACTATTAACTGATGCAGTTTATTTTTATGCAAATGGAAATGATATATTACCAGTTATATTGTCAAGATTGATGCAGAACACGACTAAATTGAAAAATGCCGTAGAATCAATTGACACAAATAGCAATCTTAGCAGAATTGGAAGACTGTGTCAACAATTGATTGATGTATCAAAACAATGTGCTGAATTTGTTTCAATTGCCGAACTTGGATTGTCCGTTGGTCGTGATATGGTGCAAAATATGGAAATTTCCATGTCTAATATTAATAAGATTAATAACAGAAAGATTGGTGATAAAAAATGACAAATTTAGATTCTGTTATTCTTGAAAGTGAATTGACAACTACTGTTGCATTATTGGAATATTACCAAAAACAACTGGACTTATCCGATTATGAAACGGACGTGTACGTAGAACACGTCCGTGGTATTGGTATGACAACACCTTCTGAAAAAGCCAGAGAAGAACAAGAGAAAGAAGAAGAAGTAACAAATACTTCAAACAAGAAAGAATCTGTTGATGATAAACAAAGTCTTGGTACTAAAATCAAATCGGGAATTTCCAAATTGATCAATATGATTATCAATGGATTTAAAAAGATTATTTCAAAAATAAAGTCCATTGGAAAATCGGAAACAAAAGTCACAGATATGATTGTGAACAATCCAGACGCTTGTAAAGAAGCTGGCGAGAAATTACAACAGATAGCAAAGTCAAAGGTAACACAGGAAGCTGTAACATTAACAGACGTTATCGCTCATAATAGATTTGAAGATCTCAATAAATTAAGCCCTGCTGAAAAAGCCGATCTCGTCCGTTATTATGATAAACAGCAAGCTGCCAAGAAAGCAGCAGAAGATGCAGCAAAAGACGCAGCTGAACGAAAAGAAGCAATATCTGATGCAGTGAATTCAATAAAGAAATTTGTTCCATTTGGTTTGTTAAGAAATATTGGTATTGGTGCAGTCATTGCATTATGTGCAACTTTATTCATTCTGATTTATAAAAGGAAAACCAATTATCAATTGCCAAGTGTAACAGATATTGGTCGTTCTTGTACAGAGTTAAATTCACAATTGCAAAAGTCCATGAATGGAAATGGGCTCAAAAATGTAACAATCAATCCAAAAACAAAGGACTATATGACACGTGTTGCAAACTGGAACAAGAAATATACTAAGAATGAACAAGAATTTGAATCAAAGCATTCCGAATTCGAATTAACCAGAGAACAAGAAAAAATATTTGTTGATGCAGTTTATCTTGCAGCATCTGCAAAGAATGATCGATTCATCGGTGTGTTACAAGATTCTATCGGCTTATTAAAACAATTCAATGCTGTCATTAAAAAGAGTAATGGGATTGTGGTAAACCGTTTGGTTGACGTTTCCAAACAATATGCAAATTTCATCATTGGAATTAATAAAGCAATCACAGTAGGTTCTGATCTGATCAAAAATATGGGATTATCCTTACAACAAATTCGAGGATATCAGAATCAGAAAGAACGTAATTACAAACCTTCGAAAGCAATTATTTAAGGAAGTGATAACCAATGATTGATATTGAGCAAGTAGTAATGGAATCAGAAATTGATGTATTATTGGAACAAACTCATTTATTACAAAAAGAATCATCATTATCTGACTATTATGTTGAAGCTGATGAGGCTACTGTCAATGATGAATCACCAAAGAATGATAATATCTTGAAAAAGATATGGAATGGAATTGTTAGGATCATCCAGGCAATTGGCAATTGGTTTAAAAAGTTCTTTGATCGTTTCAAGAAGAAACGAAGTGATGGAAACTTTACACCGAGATATATTAAACTAGATGAGAATGGAAATTTCAAATATTGCATGTTTCCAAAATACAATGTAACTGATTCTACATTACCAGAACATCAACAAATCGAGAGTCAATTCCATTTACTATTGTCCTTTCTGTTTGAAGATGTCATGACATTCAATTATACGAAACATAAATTGTTTGATAATTTCTTAACTGCATTAGAGATGTATAAGAAGAATCATGAAAAACACGTGAAAGAAATCGCTGGTAAAAAATTGAATATGACCAATCCAATTGGCAAAGAACGTGATTTGATTAAGAGATATGCCAAACATATCTCAAAAGATTTCAAAATGGCAGGAAACTATCAAGCTGGTAATGAGAAACTAAACAAATGGGGAGATTATGCGATCAACCAAGGTGCTGAACACGCCATGATTGAAATCAAGAGTTTGGATGAAATCAAATTGGCTGATCAACATATCATGGGTGCAATTAATGAAGCAAATGCTTGTTATAATGATTTAAGAAGTGCTTTGGGAATGGGTGAAAATCAAGCACGACCTCAATATTACCTGTTATCCAAAGATATTGCAAATGATGTATTACAAGTATTAAATAAGATGCTTGAATATATTAAAGACTTGACAAAGATGTATGAGACGACACTTGGTCAAGTTCGTATTGATTTAATCAACATGATCGAATATCAGAAACATCATAAACAAAACAAGAAAACTCAAAAATGATAACATCAACATTATTTATGTATATCCCCCGGCATATGCCGGGGGAATTACGATATTAGATATTAGATTTAGATTCCGAGCTGCTTTTCTTTCGATACAGGAGACGGTGGTGTGGCAACCTTATAACCTTTCTTTGTCACGAGGTCTTCATACACAATCAGTTCGTCTTCAAGATATTCGATTGCGTCTTCGAGAGTGATTCTATTCTTAATGCCGTTTTCAAATACAAGTTCACGAGTCTTGATATCAACAAGCTCTCTGGGGAGTAAGAACATTTCGTCAAGGTCTTCTTCGCGGGGGAGACCAGTCCACTCATCACGCGGAAGACGAATAGCAATCGGTGCAAGTCTGATATTTTCAATATCACCGGCGTATACCCATCCTGCAGTCAGAGTGAATGTTTCTACTTTGACATTGTAATCGGTTACTGCAATTACAATTTCACGTTCACAGCCTTCCACATCTGCAAGAGAGAAATGGATTGCCAATTTGTTTGCGAAGTACTCATAATGAGTATCTGTAATACCAGTGTCTGGAAATGCCTTACACAGAATACCATGGTTTGTAAGAAGATTAACAATCTCAGCCATAATATTTTCGAGATTGATTTCCTGAATTTCAGCCTCTGCCTCAAGGTACTGCTGCCATGCCTTCTTTAAGCGGAAATCGGTTTCCGCTTTTGCAATTTTTGTTGCCTCTTCGAAAGTATTCGGTGTTTTCATGATGAATTCCTCCTTTAATTACGCTCGGTTTCTTAAGACATGAGCTGGTCTTATATTTACGATTGAGCAGTTTAATGACTTACTCAGGTCAGATCCAACAGTAAGAATAAATATCTTTACTGCCGGATAAGATACTATGTAATATACATGCCGTTCAATAATTTGACAGCTTGTATATTAGATGCAACAGCATCTTTGTTTTGGGACTGGACTTTGTTTTGTATTTGTTGTTTGAGCAAGTCCAGTTCTTTGTCTAAAATTTTATGCATGTGGATCACCTCCTAAATGCAGACATGAGTGGGCCCATATGGGCCCACTCTTATTCGGATAAAAATAATAAACCTTTTAACGACATGCTCGGGTCGGATGAAAAAGCGTCTGCCGGACGCTTGGTAAATTAAGAACATAAATTTGAATACGATCTTAATTCATATAAATGATATATATATCAAAAAATAAAAAATAGCAAATTTTGTATGCTACACCGGAAACCGGGGATTAACTTATATTTCGAGGGGGAGAGATCCCCCATCATTAGCCACTTTGCATTCTGTAATTTTGTTCCTGAATCAATGTATCTCGAATCATTCTTGATACAATCATGGCATCTTCCACAGCAGCACATGCAGAAGGTCTCCAATCATCACCTGTCACCATCTTGATGTAATCCAACATGTTGACACCAAACTGAAGCAAGTAATCTTGTGCAGCGACATATGCTTCATCCAATTTCGTGATTGGATATGATGTCGGATTTATCAGATATTCACAACGTTCCATTTCTGCTTCTAAGAATAATTGCACAAATCTGTCTGCATCTATGATGGATTGTTGTACGACTTGATTTGTCAATTCTTTAATATTGATTTCCACATTCAAATTTCGTCGATTCAACAGATTGACAGACAGCTGTGTTGTAAATGATTTGCAATCCATATACATTCCTCCATATATAAAGTTTGTCATAAAGTTGACTAAGACCGATTTATAATTTTTATACTTAAGGAGATGATATTATGCCAGATGATACTTTAGTTGTAGAATCCATGTTAGATCAATTATACATGGAAAGTGGAGAAACACCTTCTCCTCCACAATCTCAAAATGTAAAAGTAGCATTAGACAGAATTCTATCAGTAGAACCAAAGGAGATTAATAAAACATTCTTGGAAAACTTATTCGCAGGACATCATGATCGTAAAACAAACACATTCACAGATCCATTATTCAAACCAACTGCAAAGATTTTATTAACACCTGATATCTATCAATACGTAAAGGAACCAACGGAGACAACTCTTGGGAGATTGGTATTGAATCGATACTTGTTGGAACAATGGGGAATCATCGAAATGATTGGATATTGGAATAAAGAGATCGATAGCAAAGGATTGAGTAATTTAAATACGGAAGTAAACAATCTTGTGTTGGAAGATAAGATCGATTGTGATACCTTGGTTGAATATGTGGATGCTCGTGATAGATTGGGATTCTGGTGTTCTGGATTCCTTGCAGTATCCATTACACCAGCTTTGTTGTTACCAATGGAGAATGTCAATAAACGTAAATTAGAATTGTTTGATGCACACAAAACAGAATTGGAATCTGACAATCCCGTTACACAGATTATGGTAAACAATGCCATTGAAAAAGAACTTGTTGATATTGTTCGTGAAAACCTGAAAGCAGATTCCGGTTATGACTTCTATCGAAGTGGCGATGCCAACTTGGATAACAACTATAAGACGATCAACGTTATGAGAGGTGCGGTATTTGATGAAGCGACCAAAAAATATCATGTCGTGAAATCATCACTGATGGAGGGAATCAAACCTCATGACATCACACCATTTGCAAACTCCGTTGTTGCTGCCGCATATCCTTCTGCAGTAGGTACTGCGGAAGCAGGATATATGTCAAAACAATTGATCGCCTTAACACAATCAGAACACATCAATCCGGATCCAAACTCTGATTGTGGAACAAATGCAACCATTCCATTCTTTGTAACGGATAGAAACAAACAATACATTGTGTTCCGTAATATTAAAGAAGGAAATAAGATTAAAGAATTAACATTACATGACTTGGGAGATTATGTTGGAAAAACGGTACAACTATATTCTCCACAATGTTGCTGTAATAAAACAATTTGTGCAAAATGTGCCGGCACACTGTTCTATCGTATGGGTGGCGGTGATGTTGTGAACATCGGTTGTTTAACCTCTATTATTACAAAAACCATTCTTGATAGAAAACTGAAATCCAAACATGACTTGTCTCAAAATGCTGGATTCATGGATCCAAAACGTGCATTCTTGAATGCTCCGGACTTTGTTGATGTAACAGAAGATGGTCATCTTCGTACAAAAAAACGATTGAGATTGTTTGTCCCGAAATATACGGATGAAGTGACTGCATACTATATCGAAGCTCGTAGCATGCACTGTATCGGTGTTATGCCAGCTAAGTTCTATGATGACCATGGAAATGAAATCTTATCCACATTAATGTCCGTACCAACCATGATTGACTTGATACTGTATCAAGATATCCAAGAAGATATGGATAATTACATCATCGATTATGAGAGTGGATCTAATGTTTGCTCATTGGCATTTGCACAAAACATTGAAAATGTATGTGACTATTTGAATTTGATTTATTTCCATTCTAAATTACCACTGATACCATATCATCTATACACCGATATGGAATTCCGTAATCTGGAATTAAATAAAATGGACTTGGAAGGACCAAGTATCATCTATGAATTGTTGGCTCGTAGATTGTGTCGTGATGGAAATGAATCATTTGCACTCACATATGGAAAAAATCCAAACGTGGATCCATTGAGCTATACGAAACTTTCTTATCGTGAAGCCGTACAAAAGGCTGGTGCATTACAAGCAATGTTATTCGAAGATATCTCCAAAGGTATCAATGTTAACTTGGCAAATACATTAAATGGGATTGAACCAGAAGACACTCCATTTGATAAAATCATTCGTGCATAACATGTTTGTAATGCAAAAGTTTATCCATCACCTCGTCGTGCCCTTATTCCACTCGGGCATGACACTTTTGCATACCTTTCTTCAAACTAACAAATGCATTAGATGCCGGCCCATATGGGCCGGCTCACAATGTATCTATTTATACAATAATCTCATTCAGAATCTTCATCTTATACAGCTTTGCAATCTCTGCTTCGATAAGACAACCACGAGCTTCTGTCCATAAACCCGTGAAATAGATATAGTCCGCTTTCGACATCATACTGATGGAATGACCGAGATACCACATCGCATTTGCATCTGCGGGAACATCATCCACAAAATACTGGTCAAGGAATACAAGAATGGTATTCTTCTTTTTCTTGAAACAATCGTAGATATGTTTGATGGCTTCTTGACGTTCGTCCAGTACTTCTTCATCCGTTCTACCACTCATGGGTTGAGAGATGAAGATTTTGATGATTCTGGGGACATTGGCCCATTCCCAATCACCGTTCAGTTTGTCTACATCAGGCATCTCCATCCCAGTGTCCTGATGAAGGGTTTTGGCGATATGCATTAAGTGCCTATCACCAATACCAGAGATGGATGTGATGTTATGCTTGTTGTGATACTCAGCCACATCCCATGCTGTTCTTAAGCCAGCTTTCTTTAACGCTTTCTTGATTGAATTCTTGAACCCGATATTGTCAATATGGATTTCCTTTGGATTCTGTTTCATAATAATTCCTCACTTTCTTGCAAATGCAATAATATCTCCAACACTATCACCTTTCATGACATGTGTTTGAAGTTCAGCAAATGTTAAATCTTCCTTCACTTCATAATCCTCATCCAATTGAGATGGGTGGAAGGAATCAGGATAATGACATGTTAAAAAGTCACAAAATGTTTCTTTTACAACTCCTTTGATTTCCAAATGGATGTCACATCTACCTGGACGAATGAAAGCTGGGTCTAATGCTTCCACATGGTTTGTTGTGAATACATAGATAACATTCGTTGGTGCACCGATACCATCTAATGCATTCAGGATAGTTGCCATGCCGACATTCTTTTTCTTCTTATCATCATTCTCATTATCTGTTTTCTCTCTGGTAAGATTGAACAATCCAGAATCGATATCCTCAAACAACAATACACGATAGATTCTGTCATCCATGGAATTTGTTCCCATGTTATGTTCAATTACCTCTTTGATTTCGGAAATCGCATCGCCATTTACCACAGTAAGTTCCGCACCAATGTGGTCGGCGATGGCTTGTGCAATGGACGTCTTACCCCCAGCTGGTCTGCCATATAATAACACACCAAAGTGATTGGGGATATTGTTCTTAATATAGAAATCTCGATTATTGACATATGCATCAATAGATTCTATTAAGAATTTCTTTTGGGTAGCTGGAATAAAGACATCATCGAATGTACGAAGTTTATGATTTACCCAATTGGCTTCAGATTCATTGTCAGTGATTGTGACAGTCTTGACATTATAATTACGATTGGTGAATTCTTCGACATACTTGTTTCGTGCAACCTGATATATTTCTTCAATGAATTTTCGCAATATCTGTTTGTTGCATTTGTTGTTAAATGTAATAAGATATGCACCATTGGGAGAACGATGTCCCCTTTCTTGTTCGGAAAACTTATTAATCTTGATAAGAATGGGCGTTCCTTTATATACGATAAAATCTACATAATTATCGGCAAATCCCCATCCGAGTGGTTCGAATTTGACAGGTTCGTTAACGAGATGAGATTCACCCGAACGAAATTCTACCGACTCGGGATAATTCTTCATTATTTTATCTAATGCAGCTGCTATATCGTACATCGCATCACTGATAGAAACGGTGTAAAACAGTTTGGATTTGAGAATACCCAATCCATTTTCAATTAACGGTTTGCATGCTTGAGAAGTGATTGCACCAACTGCTCCAGTCAGTAACATCTTTTTCATACCCTCATACTTGTTCTTGTTCATGTTTACACATATCCTTTCTTATATAATATTATACATTGATTGACCTCCGGTCAATCTAATAATATACATGTGTATTTAGAAAATAATAGACACTAAAGTTGTATACTATATTGAATTACCCGGGATGATCCCGGGTAATCCATTGGTGCTATTACATTTCAACAAATGGTGAATAAGATTTCTTAATATTGGAATTCAACATGGAACCAATATACTTGGTCATGATAAACATTCCTTTGTTGGAATCCTTGGCGATATCGCACACATCCAACCAGTTTTGTTGGTGTTTTTCCATTAACTCGATCAGATACCTGACATCGGTATTATTGTTCATTCCTAATAAGAAGATGCCGGATGCAATACTATGTTCATCCGTGAAACTCTGAATCGGCTTTGTGGCATAGATAATTTGCGTCACTAATCCCGTAGGATTGTATTCTCTGATAGCATCCATATATGCGAAATCAATGACATTTGGTTTTTCAAAATATCCATACTTTGTAATCTTCTGGAAAATGGAGTGATACATTTCTCGTTGTGCTGATTTCTCCATTAAGAATGTTTCCAGTAAAGCCATGATATCATCAAGCTTCTTTGTCGAATCAGGGAGATGCTTTCTATATAACGGCGGGCATGCATCATAAAGGTAGTCAAATACTTCAGCCAATGTTACCGTCATTCGAAATGCATTAAAGTCTTTCTTATCGTTCATAGATTTTTCATTAACGAAAATGGATTGATCCACATGAGACATGTGAAGATAATTGTTTTCCCAGAATAATCGGTAGAAACAATCAATCCATTTCTCTGGTTTGATTAACACTTTGATTGCTGGTATAGAGTAAAGGGATTCCGAACGAATCCCTTTCTCCAATAATGTCACATATGGTTCTTCATTTATCAAACCAGATGCTTTTGTGATTGATACAATCTCCATATTTTATCTCTTCTTTCTTTATAAGAGTTCCAACAAGTTCATTCCGTCTACCGAGATTTTTGCCAATCCATCAATATCCAACAAATCAATCAACAATCCTTTTGTCTTTTCAACTGTACTTGGAGGAATTAATGCTTGATGGGATTTGACATGAATCAACGGATATGCTTGCTTTAAATAGTCATGATAGTTTTCATTGATACATGGGAGTACACTTTCAATTGACTTTGGGTCTTTGGTAATCTTATGCTGTTCGACCGCACGTAATAAGTCATTGGCAAAATTGGTAATGCCAAAAGATGTCATTCCCATAATACCTCTTTCCATATCACCGATGATGGCTTGTAACAGATTATAGAATACCTCATTCTGACAGAAGATGTCCATCACATCCAAGTCTATCTTGGAAATGGATTGGCAAATCATCAATGGGTCAGACAACTGGGAATTTCCATGACGAGAGAATCGAGAATACATCACCCTTGTATTTGGTTGAAAGGTATAGGATGTGAATAACTGATTTCCAGAAACAATCAATTTCGTTCTTTCTTCACTGAGAATTGCGGGTACGATAAAAGAATCAACGAAGTTTGTCTTAATCAGATAAGAATTTGGAACATACTTCAACACAACTTCAACTTTCTTCATGGCTTCTGTCCAATAATATACGAACTGTTTGAATCTGTCTTGTGCATATCTCGTTTGATAAGAATGGAGATATACACTAATGACCTCTTGTTCTGGTAAAGGCTTCATTTCAAATTCATTCCACAATAAGAAGATTCGTGTACCGTCATACTTTCGAGAGAAGTCTTTCCAGTGCTTCACCACACCGAGGACACATGAGACGATATCCTTTTCTGCATCATCTGAGAATGGTAAAGAATTCATAAACTTAGATGCGTTGGATAATACAGTCACAAGTGTATTTAAGTCGATATAGATATCAAGGCCGTTTGGGGAAGAGAAATCTTCCCCAAGTACGGCTGAAATGACACGATATTTCGGTTTGATATACATACCAGCTATCGGACCAATTGAATATGACATATTGACACCCCCTTATTACAGTAATGCTTCCCCAAACTGATAGTCGGAGAATGCACGAACACCAACACGATTTACTTCATTTCTAATGTCGAAGATGCTGGAGAGTAACTGATTACCAGCTCTCTCAAATGCCAATGATGTTGTCGCAGATTCTGCAGAACCCAATGCTGTCTTTAATGGGAGAATCTGATATGGTTCATCTGGATTCAACCAGTTTGGACGTTTGACTTTATCATTGACATCTCTCAGTAAATGTCCGATGATGATTTCTCCATGAACACTAAGAATGGGAATCAAACGGTCTAACAATCTCATGAGCACAACAACTGCATCTTCCACACGTTCGAGTTTGGAAGCATTGGATGTGAAGAATTTCATAATGTCCATATATTTTGCGATGATGGAAATATTGATTGGTGTGATATTGCAAAGCTCTCCACCATTCTCGATAATCTTGAATGAGGAAATCTTATAATATACCACATCATCAATCTCCACTTTCTTTGCTTTGGACAAGACATCATCCGGAATTGCAATATCGGAATAATGACTGATGACAACTTCTTCCATATCTTTTCCACAATACAATGACAGACTCTCGGAAGAGGTATCATGATAATCTTCCTTGAGATAAATGTCAAACTTCTTTTCATCTTTTGGATATACCGTTGACGAATTCAGTGTGAACCATTTGTCAAAGTTTTCAGAGAAGTCGATCTTCTCTGCATCTGTCTTCAATAGATGTTTTGCAGACAAGATATTCTGGGATACACGAGAAGTCATCAGTTCTGTCGTATAAATGAATCCACCTTCCAGTTCTCCAACTTGTAATGCGATTGTACCATAACAAACATGGCAACAATCCTCATTCAAATTACAAGTACAAGGAGAACGGAACCACAGCTTCTTACCAAATAAGGATTTGTCACCCTTATGATATACTCGAAGAATACCATCATTCTTGGTACGCTGATAATATCGACCATTCATCATTCTGTCGGCAGATTCATCAATCGTAATCGGAATCAAATTACGAGACCCACAATCATACACCGTCTTGGAGATAGTACCGTATGTGAGAATCATCAGGTTTCTGTTGAAGTATCCTGCATCACCCATCCATCTATCATTCATTAAGTCTGGCACCTTTGCAGCAATCGCACCACCATAAAAGACTTCCAAGTCATGATAACCTGCTTTGAAGCCGTTCCCGTTCATGATGACCGGTACGATATCTTTACCATCCGGAATCTGGGAGAAGTTGATATACAATTCTTCCATCTGCTTTGGCTTTACGATATTTGCATACTTGGCATCCAAGAAGAAGGGATTACCACGTTTCGTCATCTCTTGTTCCAGAATCTTATAACGACGCTTGTTCTCTTCAACGATATCTGCGGTTTGCATCTCTGGACCATATTCCGTATTATTAATTTCAAATACGATTTCGGATTCCATATAATGGTCTAAGAACAAATTTTCTGCAGAGAAGATTTGCATATTGGCTTGACCAAATACCAGTGTCTGTTCTTTTAAGTCAAGTGCCATTTTTGCCATAATCTCTTGCACTTCCTGAATGGTATGACCCATTCCAAGGAGTGTTTCTACAATCTTATTCTGGATTTGTTCTCTGTCCTTTTGTGACATAAATTTGTGCAGAATGAAATCATCCAGATTTACCCGATTCAGATACGGGAGAATGGCACGGATAAATGCCATGGAAATCATGAATCGATTTAATGGGATTGCATACGTCAAGGTGTCATCGATATTCACCTTAAACTTGATAGGGGTGTGCTGGAGTACATCGGATTCCATATCATCGGGTCTGATATGGTTTTCCCAACACAATACGGCAACATCTACCACACGTTCATACAGCTCGTCATACTGTTCATAGGTGTGATATCTGTCAAGAATAATCATGTCTCCCAAGAGCTCATAAATGGTATCAGGAGAAGTAATCTCCTGATACTTGCGGATGTCTGTGAAACGAGATTCGTTTACATCAGTTTTCGTGTTAAAGTTCATACTGCTTTCCTCTCTTTCTTTATTTAAGAATCAATATCCGCTTGTGTCCACTTGAAGTTCATCAGTATCTCTTTTCTTGCAAGAACATTGTCTTTGGACTTGCCTACGAGAGCACCCATCTTTTCATATGCGAGTGCATCTTCAATGGTAACACGCTTAAGTCTGCGAGTACGAGGGTCCATCACAACTTCTCGCAATACTTCGGGGTCTGAGGAACCCAAGCCTTTATAACGGCCAGTGATTCTTGGATACATATCTTCAATCTCTTCAAAGAAGTGACTCAATTCAGATTGTCTTGAAAGATTCTTCTTGAGAGATTCGTATTTGACAATTAAACCATATTTATCCTGAATTCTAATAATATCGGACAAATCATTTACAAGTTCATCATCAATCAATACATATTGGTCGATATAATCGATAACTGCAGTCACCTGATTGGTATCATGATCAAATCCTATCTCCTTATATATCGGAGCGATGGACTTCAACCATTTATCCACATTCTTAATGAATTGATTCGCTGTCTTATATTGTGTTAAACCATATGCAATATGCTCCAATAGATATCGATTGACGCTACGTTTGATGGAGATTTCACGTAACGTGTCAGCATAATTGAATGCTTCGGTTACGAAGTCTTTGATGGATGTGTGATTGTTTGGTTGCTGCATAAAACGAATCTGCAAATCACCAATCGACTGAATACATGCTTGGATATATTCGGTCTGTGTCGCAACATACGAAATTGACTTCCCACGAGTCAACTGATACAACGGGGGTTCTGCAATATACAGCTTTCCAGCTCTGATGATTTCCGGTAAGAACCTGAGGAAGAATGTCATGTGTTCCACACGGATGTGATATCCATCAATATCTGCATCAGTTGAGATAATGATTTTATCAAACTTCAGTTTCTTAATATCAAAGGTTGGACCAACACCACATTCCAGAATGGGAATCAGATTCTTCCATGAGTCAGAGTTAATGGTTTTGAGTGGGTCTCCCTCATATGGGTTGAGATTCTTACCACGGAACATGAGAATGCCTTGCCAAGGATATCGGCTACCATTTACGCCTCCAGCAGCAGAGTCTCCCTCGACAAGATAAAGCTCTTTGGGATGCTCTGTTTTGGCAGATGTGGGTGGAATATACTTCTCAGTCTGTTGCCATTTCTTCTTGACACGTGTGGCTTTTGATAAATCACGTGCTTGTTCACCTGCAATACGAGCACGATGGTTTCCAAGAATGGCTTCTACGATAGAAGCGACAGCAGAATGATTGTCTTTCTTGAGTTGCTTATAACAAGCCTGTTCAATGGCTTTTCCAAGTTCTTTTGAAGCTACACAATGTTTTGCTTGAGATGAGAACATGTGTGCCATATCGCATTCGGCTTTCACAACAATCTGAAGATGGGATAGAATGTCCTTCCTCAAATCTTCACCAGCAAGCCTCTTATTACGCTTCACACATTCTTCTGTAATGAACTTGATGAAAGCTCTCAGAATGCCATCTACGTGGTCACCGTTCTGATGGGTATATATCATATTCATCCATGAGTGACGAATATCCTCAGCTTGATTTGCATAGAGAATTACGAATTCAGATTTGAATTTACGATGTGTTGTTTTCTCCATAAATGTCTCATCAATGTCACCTTCAAATTTGGACGTCAAACACTGACTCAGACGTTTGTCGTCTGGTATGTCAGAAAAGAATTCACGTAACCACTTATGTTGTACACGATATTCTTTTCCATTAACAATATACCTAGCTTTCGTAGCTGGATTAAGGGTATAATCAAAATCTTTCAACCAATTCACAACGAGTTGTACTGGAATTTTATCAGTCCCCATAATCTTCTTGGATGGCATAAATGTAACATCCAATCCATGTTCATCACCATCATAATCCTCAAGAATTCTATCAACAAGCTCAGCTTCTTTGTAGATGAGAGTGAGTCTCTTTTTCTCATCTAACCGTGTAGAAATTGTCTTGAGATAAGATGATAATGCAAGTAAACAAGTACTGCCACCCAGCGAATTTTCTCCTCTTGTTGCACCATTTGACCTTGTCATGTTACTGCCAGCTTGCATTGTTTCATAAATCTTCTGCATGATGTCTGTTGGAATACCTCTACCGTTATCATATACACGAATCGCTTTATCAGTCAATTCAATTGTAAATGAATCACATGGTGAATTCTTTTTCATAGCTTCATCTGAAGCATTATCAATCAATTCTTTACATAAGTGCAATACACCTGCTTCGCCAAGAGATGATATGAAAAGTGTTGGACGTGTTCTGATACGGTTTACGTCTACTTCAATAATATCAAACTTATCATCCTTGAACTGTTTTCCTGTGCTCATTTTCATATACCTCCACTTGATAAATACCATACTTGTCGAATATCTCATCGACTTTTGCTTCTAGTTCCAACCATTCCTCTTCCGTGAATTTCTGAGGATTCTTCCAATTGTCAGACAAATTTGGGAATTCTACCCCAGTCTGTTTCAATAATTGCTTAAAGTGTTTTACCTGAGTTCGAGTGATCACAGGCAGTCTTCTTCTAATGAGACCAGTGAGATGTGATGGTTGAATATCTTTGAGTGTTTCAATGATTTCATATATACATTCTCTTTGATTATCCGTAAACTTTGAACGAGAGTGATCTTCACCTCTGGGATTAATCTCAAGCATTGTATCGATTGAATGTCTCGCATTTTCCTGATTGGTTACAAATTCTAGATTCTTCAAATGATTATGTGTTGTATTTCCATCAATGTGATTGACCTGTAAATCCTTATGATAACCAGGCAATCTAAATGAAAACGCCAACAACCGATGAAGCCTTGCTCTCTTCCTATACAATTTGCCAGAACTATCCTCGTATTCAAGTGTGCATTTGTAATAATTATCACGTCTTCCAGTTGGTTCTGTATATATGAGCATATAGTCATTTGAATAAGACGAATATATTCGTCCAAAATTTGAAATTCGATACAACCCTTTCTTCGGATTAATTACCTCACCATTTTGCATGGTTATAGGACAAATCAAATCAACCCATTCTTCGAACTCTTCTTCCCACTTCAAATTACCGATGCGATTATCTCTGTTATCACCATTTATATGCACAACCTTAACAGGCTTACCATATCTCAGTTCCTTTGGAATTCTTAGAAATGTTAATGCAACCAATTCATCAATTGGATATAACACTGGTAAACTCGGTATTCCGCATTTCAATGTGACAAATGGGTGATAATCATATCCATTTGTGGAATGATATGACGGTTCCATTGGTGGATAATTGAATCCATCTCCTTTAATAGATATTCTTCCATGAGAAGATATCAGATATCCTGGTGCAATTTCAGAATGTCTCAATATCTCCCATTCTTCCTTCATGTAGTACATGAGCTACACTCTCCTTTATATATGATTATTCAACCAACAGTCATTCTCTATTGGTCAATTTAATCATATACATATCGTAAGTATGAAATTGTAATTGTAATTTCATAATATAATAGTTATGTCTATTTAGGAATTATTCTGTATATGTTGATAATAATAATAAAAGTTAGAATATACATACTATTGACGGGATAATAACGACGGAGGAGTTATTATCCCAATATAATATACAATGTATACAATAAGGAATTAATAATAATATAAAAATAATGTACTATATAGATTATTTGATAAATAGATAAGATATATGGTTACATTTCTCGCGACGGAAAACCCTTTACTCTAGAAGAAAAAAGAAAGAAAAAAGAACCCGGGCACATGCCCGGGTATATTATTTAGATGATGAATATTATATGCCGATCAATTTGTTTCTATGATCATATTCACACATGTAGCGTGACACTTTTCCATGTGTGAAATATATCGTGTGTTGGAGCATCCAGTACAACTTCTGCTGCACTGTCTCCATTCCACACTTTTTAATAGAATATTGATCAGCAACCTCCTCGTCTGATGTTCGGTGAATGACGTGCCCTAATTCATGGAAGATGTCGCTGATCATATAATTAAACACCTCCTCTCCTTCGAGGTCGAATTCGCCTACCAGAAAACCGTAGTCTTCTATGAATACGAATATTGCACCATGGTATGGTTCCAACTCATCATCATTATCTTCATTGATGATACAAGTTGCAAACCAGTTTTCACAAAAGAGATCAATGTACTCTTCGCGAGTCATTTCATTGATTTCTTCTTCTGTGAATTCTGATTTTATACAACGGACATAATCATCTTTGTCTTTCACGAGAAAGACGTGAGATTTATGTCTATGACATACTGCCTTTACTTTCCATGGCAGTTTTTCTGTTATATCATCGACACCATAATTGTCGATGATTTCTTGAATCGCTGATTTTTTCATTAAACATCGCTCCTTTCAAAAGCGGTAACGCTTGTCTCCCGACAATCGTGTTGGTAGATTATTTCGAATGAGTTTAATGGTCCATTGGAACCACCCCCTTTCTTACAGTACAGGCCCTGCGTTCCCGGCCCCTGTCACATCAGGATCACAATCACGGCTTGCAAATACTAATACCTACTCACCAAAACCCACTAGATGTAGGATGCCCGCTGGCTTTTTACATGACTTTCAACACGTTCTCCACTACCAACCTCTTCTCAGGTCGACGCCGGATCTCTCACGGGAATGTGAGTCCCATGGAGAAATTTCTCATTACTTGACTTGATCATTTGATATTTCACCCACGTCGAAACAGGATGAGAATGATCTTATCTTTTCACGAGACACGCTATTCTTTTAACGACATACAGCTCGGTCAATCCTCCTTAAAGATTGAAATGCTGATTCAGCATTTCACATGCATATCTGGAGGATTCATGGTTTTTTCTCCATCTGGTTTTCCTTCCAGATCCAGACATCTCCATCATCTCAGGTGGAATCTGAGAATACGGAGTATGGAACGATACCTGATATCGCTTGTTGTTGATCTTGAAATCGAAATAAGCGATAATGGAATCATACCCGTTCTGGTCATCCTCAATATCAGAGAGGTAATAATTGAAACCCGTCTGATGATTTCGGATGAGGTTGATCGCCGTCATAATGTACCACGTCTTAACGGAGTAACCGAAGTGACGTGGCGTGCGGAATTTATGAGTTGACGGCGCTAACTCATAAATTCCTTTCCCCGCATCAGAGGCAATCTGTGCGGAGATGATGTGGATGGCAATCTGCTTTTCCACATCAACAGTCTTGTGATTCCGCATAAGATCACCTCCTAGAAGCGGAAGAATGTCAAGTGGGCCCAGTCGTATATCCATTTGGCCAACTTGACATGCATTCCCGGATTCCAATCTAATGTTAGTTCAGAATCAGGAATTCCCATCAGCCTCCATGCCGAGGCCAATAAGATAAATATTTCGTCATCTTGTATCCCGAGTGTGATCTCGGAATACGACGGGGAATACCGGTAGGCCAACATCACCTGAAGCTCCCTACCGATAGCTTCAGGGTCATACACGAAGTAATCGCGCTGTACGTAATATGCGAGAGCGCGAAGCACTTCTTGTGTTCTGGCAAAAGCATCACCAGAATGTTCATCCATGAATTCATTATCAATTAACATATCTAACACCTCCTTACTATATGATAGCTCACTTCATTTTATTTGGGAATGGTATGAAGTGTCTAGCATCCGGATGTGTCCAGTCAACAAACCAGACATTTCCATATCCGGAGTAAATAGGACTCAACGGAGCAATCCGTGAGTCGGGTGTTTTGGCGGTCGCTTGAGTGTTCTCGGCCGCCTTTTTATTATTGATAATGGAATTGAGATTTTGATTGTTCATATCGAACAACTCCTTTCAAATATTTGATTTGATATATTTCTATATCAAATAAATGATATCTATATAAAAAATTAAAATAATAGAAAACCATACATGTAATTAGAGTTCATGATGTGTTGTCTAATTGACAATTCATGCATACTTTCCTTAACTGAACTAAATTAATTTGATTTAACAAAGTTCGGCACATGTGAAGATGTGCACATGTGTAAAAACAATCCTTTATATTTTTTCATTTTTTGGATGGGGCCACATGGCCCCATCACTCTTTTTATGTTTCAAACGTTTTCGTAACTTTATTATTTGAAAGGAGATTATTATGAATGAAGATTCAAGGATTATACGACATTGATCAAGCTATTAAGATCAATGATTTGAAAGAAGTCACATCTTCTCGTATCTATATTACTGAAAATACATTCCATCCACAAGGATTGTTTTCAGAAGAAATCTTTGGTCAAACCAATAGTGAACGAGAATACAGATGTGGATATATTAAACTTCCCATTCATATCTTCAATCCCAATGTTGCCAAAACCATCATTATGAGAAGTGGTGGTATCATCAAGAAGATGGCATATGCAGAAACACGTTGTTCTTTAACGGAAGATGGCATCTTAAAAGCAGATGAAGAAGGACCATATTGTGGATTGGTTGACTTGTATAATATCTGGGACAGAATCAATATACGGGAAACATTGAATACACGTTCTCAAGATAATATCGATATCTTAACTAAGATACCAAAGAAATTATTATTCAATGATAAAGTATTGGTATCACCACCTGCGATGAGACCAGTCGGTGAAAGAAATGGCCGTCCGGTAAAGAGTGAATTAAATACAATCTATATGGGCATTATCGGTTTAAAGAGTGTCACATCACATACCACCACAAAGGATGTGTACCAAGTTTATTGTAAATTCCAAAACTTTGTGATTCAAATTTATGAGTACATCAATAACTTAGTATCCTCTAAGACGGGATTCTTTCAACAACATATGATGTCCAAAACAACATCATTTGCCGCAAGAAATGTTATTTCCGCACCACATTACAACACGGACAATCCGGAGATCGGTATCTATCATACTGGATATCCGATGCATACGATTGTATCCATGTTTAACCCATTCATCAAATTCCAAATGAAACAATTCTTTTCTTTTTCTCATATTTCCCAAATACATCCGAATCCGGATGAAATTGATGCTGAAGTATTGGCAAATATTTATGATGACCAAACCATCGATACACTCATAAAGATCTATGAGAAGAACCCCGGTGCACGTTTCCGTATCATGTATTTGGATGCAGAAAATACCAAACCCATCATATTCGAAGGATTTGATGTGAAGAACAATCAACATGTCAGTCGCCCATTGACATTGACGGATGCAATTTTTATATGTTGCCGGAGAGGCGTCATTGATGCTGGAAAGATGGTGTATTGTTGTCGATATCCGATGGGTGACCACTATGGTGCTTTCTTCACATATCCTGTATTATTATCAACGACAACGACAACTGTGATGCAGTGGCAAGGAGATACCTATACATCATATCCCGTTGTGGATCCCAATTTGGATCACATGAAAGTGTCCACATTATTTGCAGATACCTTAACACCATCCAATGCACGTTTAAAAGCAATTGGTGGTGACTATGATGGGGATACGGTTAAGAGTACTGGTATCTGGTCGGATGAAGCAACGGCACAAGCGGACAAACTGATGCGATCTAAATTATATAATATCCGAATGGAATGTCGAACCATGTTTCCATGTACCATTGAATGTTTGAATGGTTTGTATGGATTGACGAAAATGGAAGAATAAGGAGATGATATTCATGAGATATACATTTGATGAACTCATTCAGGAACAACAAGAAGAATACGAACTCGAAGTATTGTATCAATTATCCAATTATCTCGTAAAAGAGGTAATCATGGAGCAATATGTATTAGAAGAGGATACCACACCCCCAGATGGAAATCAAAATCAACAACAATCACAATCTGAACAACCATCATCCTCTACACCAACAAACGCTCCATCACAAGAGCCACCGAAACCCACAGATGATAAACAGCAGCCACAGGCAGGTGATGCACAACCACAACAGAATCCATCATTATTGGATAAAATTATCGGTGTCATCAAACGAATCTTTGGTGCGATCTTCGGTTTCTTTGCAAAGATCGTTGGTTGGGTCAAGGGCTTGTTCACAAGAGGAAAGAATGTGGAAACACAAGATCCCACACCTGAGGATGAACAACAAGAAGCTGCAGAAGAAACCCCACAGCAATTCCCAACGGAGAATGCAAATGATCCAGAAGCAAATGCGGAAATAACGGAAGATGATGTTGCACAAATATTCACACAAAATGAGAATGCAGAGGGTTCACAATCATCTCCCAATGAACAACCAAATCCAAGCCAACCACCAAATCCAAATGATCAAAATCAACAACCTGATCAAAACCAAAATGGTGAGTTTAATCGTTCCACCCCATTAGACGTACAATCTTTACGTGAAAGCACCGATCAATTAGATGCAGATGTTGCAAAAAAGAAAAGTGCGGTTGGTGGATTATTGAATTCCTTAAAACAAACATTTGGTATTGGTTCGGACAATGGTAGTGATGCACAAGCCGGGAATGATGTGAATCAGCCAAATAATCCCAACCAATCTGGCGGTGGTGACGCACAAAAGACCAGCCAGGAAATGCAATCCAAGTTGTCTCAAGTGGAACAGCAGTTCAGTCAACTTGAACAACAATTAAGTTCTGGCAATCTTTCTGAAGAAGACCAACAAACTTTATCACAACAATTGGATGAACTCAGATCGGATTTGTCCAGTGTTAAGGAAATGACAAATGGTAAAGTTCCACAAAAGCTTCCCGCATTGGCTGCATTATCACCAACAGCTACTGTTAACTGGTATATGAAACATGATCCTGAGGGATTGGATTTGTATATTCAAAGTTTGGATAAGCGTACTGAGATTCTGAAAAAGCAACAAGAATTTTCTGCATTGAAGAAATCAGCCACACAAAAGAATCCAAATTTATTGGAACCATTACGTGAATTACAAAATAATTTGTTTGGTCAAGGTGCAATTGATCGTGCAAATGCAAAAGCACAACTTGCAGAAGCAAAACAAAAAGAAGCGGAAGCGAAACTTGGACAGAAAACTGCAGAAGCAAATATGAGAACTGTTAATGCAAATGCAAATGCACAAGTTGCGGAAGCAAAACAGAAAGAAGCGGAAGCAAACCTGGCCCAAACGCAAGCGAATGCGAAATCAAATAATATCAAAAATAGTTTTACTCCAGATGGAGGAAACCCTGTTTCTAGATTTTTCAACAGAATCTTGGGTAATGGAACATATTCGAATACAGGAAGTGGTGGTGGTCCAAAGGGAGACACCCATACTTACAATATTAATTATACAGGTTTGCCCGGTGGAGCACCACCTCCTGGCACACCCCCTACACCTCCTGCACCTACGCCTACACCAACACCCGGAAGTCCAACTCCTTCTGGATTGGATCCATCTGATCCCACAGTTGCTGCACTTATGAGTCAATTGACCGATATTCAAACAAAAGTAACAAATGCAGAAACAAAATTGTCTGACATTGAAACAAAGGTAGACACTGTTGAATCAAAGGTGGATGATGTTGACAAAGATCTTGCCAGAGTTGACGCAAAACAAAATAAGATATTAACAAATGTGAAGACAAAATTTCAACAATTGAGCTCCAATCTAGCTGATGTTAGAAAAGATATAAAGGATGGTCGTAAATCGATCAGTCGTCAAATCAGCGATGTACAAACATCCACAAATAATAAAATTGATGACGCAGTTCACACATTAAATGCAAATGATGGAGCCCTTTCTTCTCAAATTGATAAAGCAAAACAAGAAACATTAACTGCATTAAATGATGCAAAAGCAGAACTGGAACAGAAGTTTTCTGAAGATTTAACACAAGCAAAATCTGACATTAATGACAACATGACAAATACCGCTGATGCTTTAGCCACAAATATTAAAAATACGGAAACCAGAATCAATGGTAACATCAATAATGTGAACACTAATGTGAACAACTTACAACAATCCTTAGACACCCACATGGGATATCGAGCTGGTGCTGAAGCAAACATACAGAATCAATTGAACGACTTACAACAATCTCAAGCACAACAAGGTGAGAGAATGGAAACCATTGCAAATGACCAACGTGAAAGCATGGGTGCAATGAAGCAACAATTGAATGGTTTACAGCAAGGACAGCAACAATTGAATGATAAGATGGACAAATCCAATGTAACCCAGCAACAAATG
>Ga0326512_10000127_pt1 | contig 62437 bp, 94 predicted proteins | sample 1_2617_0518_D_FD_203652 | JGI IMG/M metagenome (GOLD analysis project Ga0326512, IMG submission 203652) | Bovine rumen microbial communities from UC Davis, California, United States - 1_2617_0518 | ecosystem: Host-associated > Mammals > Digestive system > Stomach > Rumen | place: USA...
CGAACTTGATCCCCTTGCCAGTAGTAGTACAATCTGCAGAACAACCGAGGTCTCGCAGGTTGTGTGGATATTTCGTCTTTGACGTTTTCATCCAACGCATACGGCCCACGGTCTTAAATGTACCTTCCTTGATAACCTCCGTGCCGCTATACATCTTCCAACGGTAGATCTTGTTTGGTGTGAGGCAGTAGATTGCGAAAACTTCCTTGTATGGTGTGATCGTCTGGGATGGCTCGTCATCACATTCAACGATAAGCTTGTCACCTTTGCCGTAAACGCAATATGGGTAGTTCTGTTCGTCTTTTCCGCTATCAATGTCCGATGATAGGAGAATAGGCCAGATAACGCTATAATCGCTTTGCTTGTAACCGTCTGGATTTATCAAATCCAAGTACTTGCGGACGTGCAAAGGTTCTATGTTATGTTCTGGGATTCCGTCACCTTCGGCCTGTTCCTCGGTTATTGGCTGCACGTTGAGTGATTCCAAAGTCTTTTCGCACCCAAGACGATAGCCTTGTTCTTCTGCTTTGCTCATAAGAGCAAGCATTTTGTCTTGATTATCTTTGCTCATAGTGTTAGGATATTTCGAGGTAAACCCTCATTGGATTACACTTTGATATTGCGTTCACGAAAGCACCATTGCTTGAATAGTACTTGCCTTTCAGTTCGTCCGGAGTCAGTACCTTGTAAGTACCTTTGAAAGTGTACGTTTTTCCACCTTCGACAAACTCGATGATCCCTGCATCTGACGGATGGACGATGCAGTTCTTCTTTGTTATGGTCTGTGCGGTAGTACTTGACTTCTTAGCACGGATCATATAAGGACGATTCGGAATAGTCTTTGAGCCAGAACCGAGGACTTTTCTTTTTGCCTTGATTGACGCACCGACTTCAACACCAGTAATTTCGGCAATCTCGAACTTGCTCGACCAGTCAGAGTAGTCAAGTGCAATGGGAAGGACGAGCGTTCCCCAGTTTGTCGGGAACTTACGGGAATACGAAAACGACGTAACGGATATAGCCTTGTTGCTTGAAAACTCGTCACCGTCTGCCATAGTGATAGGTGGATAGATGACGGGTGTATCTGACTGCTCATTCTGACAATCCTTATAACCTTCGTTATAGTAGATCTCACGGGCCTCCACAATGCGCCTGTCAAAGTCGGCCTGCATCTGTTTTGCCTTCTCGTCAAACTCCTTCTTGGCCGTTTGATAGCCTTTGTCGGTTGCTATCGCCTCTACCTGTTCGATAAAGTCGAGTGCTTCTTGTTTGAGTTCGTCTGTCATATTGTATTGATTTATAATTAGTTAAATATTGAAAGCGTACCAAAGCGTACCAATTACAAGTCAAGCCACGCACAAATGCAAACGGCCAGAGTTGCAATGAGGATCGCCCAACCGAGGAATTTTGATAATTTTCTCATATTGTAGTATCTTGAAAATCAACAAGTCCCATTGTTAGTAGGGAAAGTTCCATTGCCAACGGGGTTGAATAAAAATGCGCCCCACTTCCCCTACGCGAGTGAGCGAAGATCAGACTTTGCCGTTCAGTTGGCAGGGCGCACTTTCCAAAATTATGTTCAGAATTTTAGTCTGAATACCCCTTTTGATTCAGAGTTTTTCAGTTTTATGTTCTGGAATCGGTGATAAATCGGTGCTTTTTATCACCGATGCCCGAACAAAATCGGAATTTCCGATTTTTCCCCCTGGTATGGTGGTCAGTCGGAATTTCCGACATACCACTTCGGAATTTCCGACCAACCACCTAACTGCATTAGGGCTCTAATTAGTATAGGTTATTATTCAGCCGTTAGACACTCTATTACGCATTTCTTGGGAATTACGTTAATGCCGTTGTACTGCTTCGGGTTGTCACCTACACTCAACGCCACCACATAGGCATTTCTTGTTTCCTTGATAAGATAGCCGACAGTATTGATGATGCACACTGAATCATCTACATCTTCTTCAAGAGTCCATCCGTATATTTGTCGGCTATCTTCCCAGGTGATGTTTACAACCTTCATTGGAAATAATGCTTTTCAACCCTATCAAGGCAATCGTCAATAAAGGTTGGTGGATATGATATGTGCCCCATTGCAGCGGTCAATATTTCTCTGACTGCATCCCTTGATGGAATCTTGTCAAGATTGAAAGCGATGGTGAAGGCATCAATAAAGATAGCCTCTGGGTCTTGTTCGTCAATGTTACAGTCTTTCTTGTAGCCAGAAAGAGCATCTTTTACTTGTTTCTTGTAGTCTTTGTAAGTTACCATATTTGAAAATTATTATTAAAAGGGTTAAAATTAGGACGTGTTCGGAAAAACCGAACAACTATCCTAATTGGGCTCTAAAGCGTCTATACAAAACGATTCAAATCAATGTCACTGATACATTGCTTGTATGCCATAGCACCAGCGAGGAAAATGTCTCGTCTTGTATGAGTATTCTCAGCAATCTTGTTGGATAGATATTTATCCATCAGTTCTTTGAATTTTTCTTCCATAGTCTATAATTCTAAAGCGTCCATATCAATCGCTCCACGGCCAGTTTGCGCCATATCCCATTTCGGGCATAAAGTACCATAGCGCGAGGTCTTGACCTGTCGAGTCTATGAACGTGTCTGCATCATCCACCCTTGTGCCTTCCACGATGCCCAAGTCCACCATCCTGTTCCACATCTGCACTGCTTCAAGATATGCGCAGATGTTGTTTTCGTGTACTCCGTGTGGGTCGAGGAACTGCGCCTCCCAATCACTTGGCTGGAGTGAGGAATCGCTAATCAATCCCCAACGCAGTGCATCATAGATGCCGTTGGCTGCAAGATATGCCCTCATATTGAGGTATCGTGAGCCGAACTTCTTTTGGGCTGCCCTTGCCAAAGATGTGGTGCAGACGCTTGTATGAGTGGTTACGACAATGAAGTTTTCACCGAAGTTACGCGCTGCTGCGTTGGTCATTTCGGCATATTCCTCATCGTCCCTCACGTTGGTTGTGCTATATCCTCCGTTCTGACCACTGAACCATATATGCACAAGCCCTTGGTCTTGGATGAATCGGTTGTCAATGCACTCCGTGCCTTCGCCCACCTCCATAGCCTCGCCAGCCTCGTTTCTTGTGAACGTGTACTCGTCACTTGTGGCAAGTCCGTCAAAGTAGAGCGACCTTGAAGATACGGCAATATAGTCGGAGTGCAGGTATCTGTTGTCTGCCACCACATTGTCGCTGCCATTCACCCATCCGCTTTCCGTGCAAAGTTCCTCAACATCAAGAGCAGTGCTGCCCGTTGTGACGTGCGGCATAACACTCGACTGCCCTGCGTCAATGTTGATGCGGATATATGCAGCAGACGCGGAAATAGTCACCGTACTGCCACCATCCGAATAGGTTTCAAGCAGATTCTTCGATGAATCATATACGAGGATGCCCACCATATCTATCTTGTTCAAGAGGCCGAGCACTCCCTTAATCCAAAGGTATGTCCTGTTCTCCACCCTTTTGTTGGAAGTCCAACTATAAGGTGAAGCAGGGCTTGAACCATCTGCAAAAATCCACGAACTCTTGAGCGATATGTTCACTGCACCGCTTGCTGGCATCGTGAAGGATGCTGCAACCCTTGATGTCATTCCTCCTGCGCGTGTGAGGTTGCCGATGATGTTCTCGCCACCTCTTGTGCGATTCAGCACCTCATAGCCTTGCGCGTGTGCTATCCTCATCAGTTGAGGGCCGAGTGTGTTGCAAAGGCTGTCACCATTGAGGCATATCTTCTTGACCTTTGTCTCCTTGTTGGATATACCTCTCTTTGACACCCTCACGCACACATCTTGCGGAATGTTCAAGGATGTATTCTTGATTGCACCATTGAGTCGGAGATATATCTTTTCATAGCCAGAGAAATCAGATAATTTGATGGTGCCGCTTGCGTTATTGGTGTCTGCTGCCGCTTTAAGCGTTGTGATGAGGTTTCTGTTCTCATCAACGAGGAATCCAACCATACAATAGGTCTTTTGGTAGAGTGCGCCCGAAAAAGTCACCACATCATAGTCGGTGATGTCAATCTCTGCCGCCTTGCCGTGATTATATGAGATATATTGGTTATAACCGCTTATCTCGCTATTGTAGGCCGTATATTTGCCGTTTGTCCAAGTGACGGATGCAGTGATGTCCTTGTTGTCAATGCCGCTTATCTGCGCCTTCAAGTTGGCCAGCGTCTTGCCATCGTTGGCATCCACCACCGACTCAAAGTCTGTAATGGGAGTAAATTGCTCACCTCCGTTGTATAGTTGCTTGCTCATATTCTTTAGTAGTTTTCAAGTACGTCAAATGTCCAAGTAGAATATGCAGCGCGATAGGCTGCTATCAGGGAAGAATCCACATATATCGTGGTGGTTGCAGGGATGCTGATGCTTGATGTTGTTTCAGTCAGCGTCACCACCGCGCTTGTGTTGAGAATCTTGACTTTCGTAAGATTCGAGCACTGATAGAAGCAATAGGCAGGAATGGTTGAAATCCCCGAAGGAATGACCATTGAAGTTATACCAGTGCAGGCTCGGAATGCGCCAATGCCGATAGATGTCACACTCGATGGAAGTTCGGTGATGGCCACCTTTGAGCATCCTCTGAATGCGTAATTTCCAATCGTTGTCAGTCCACTATGAAGTGATGTTATCACCAAGTTGGAACAATCTTGGAACGCAGAGGCTTTGACGTTTTCAACGGATGTCGGCAGTGTGAAATCATCCAGCGATGAGCATCCGCTGAAGAAGCCGTTTGGAATGATTGTCGGGGTGTTGAGGAATGATGCCGACTCCAGCGAAGTGCAGTCCTTGAAGCAATAGTTGTTGTAGTTTCGGTTGTTAAGCACGATTGAAGTCAAACCGCTACACCCCTCAAACTCGCTCTGCTGCATATAGAGGTATGTGAAATACTGCAACTCATCAAACGATGTAATTGTGGTATTGTTTTGGAACATCTTGGCAAACGATGCACAAGCCGCAGCCTCCTCCAGACTTATCTCATTGTCCCCGTCAGTATTTATGTTGGAATCCGCAACAAGTGCTGCCTTGATTGTGCTGTCAGCAAAATGCACGATGGTATTGTCGTACTCATAGATGTATGTGGAAACACTCGACAAATTACCTTGTCCATCATAGGCCACAGCCTTGTATGTCACGTTCTGCTGCGGAAGAGTAATGGCAGATGTGTATTTGGTGCTGTTGAGCGTAGGTGTGGAGCCATCTGTGGTGTAATAGATATTTGCACCAGTGGTGCCGCAGGTCATCATCAGTGTGCTGCCCGAAACTGCAATGGTAGGAGATTCGACTGCTGCCGTGATGTTGTCAATCGCGTTACGCAGGTTGTCCATCAGCGATGATTCATCAGCAGTATATACGGCAAGTTCGAGAAGGTCATAGATATAGTCGAGTGCAATCTTCAGCTTGTTTTGGAGGCTGCTTTTAACCCCGTCTATTTTCGGGCCTAAAGCGTCTATCTGACCTTTAAGTTCCTTGCCTTGTTTTGCGGACAGGACATCTGTTGCACTTGACGATGTTAAGTTATCGACAATGTGGGTGACATTCAACGCTTCGCCAGAAGCAAACTCTTGGTTGTTGGATGGGTTGAAGGTACGTCCGCTATCCGTCCAAGTGCCTGCGGTGGTGCATTGATAGATAGAGACAGGATCATTTGCGGTTGCGCCCTTGATATAAGCGTAATCGCCCACCTGTGGAGATCCAAATGAAGTGTTCAGTTCGGACGTGCTGCTATACCATCCCTTAAAAGGTTGGTAGGCATCAAGACCATCGTCGCCATCTGTTCCATCAATGCCGTCAGCACCTTTCGATGCGCGTTTCTGCCAGTAGGTCGTATCGGTGATCGGTGTGCCGATCGGTACGGCCTTCTTGCTCACATACGAACTGCCACCACTTGAGACTTCGCAATATTTGTCGTAAGACCTCGTGGAATCGTGTTCGCCTTCGAGGGTAACGAGAACCTTGCCTAAATTAAATCTTTCTGCCATATCGTTATATTTCTACATACATTTCACCTGTGGTATCGTCGATATGGATCTCCTCCAGACCGACCGTTGCTCTAACCCCCGTGTTCTCCCCGTTGATGTACCAGTAGTTATCTTGCACATACGGAGTATATCCGTTATCGCCCTTTGCGCCATTTCTGACTACAAGGTCGAAGGTCTGGCCATCGCTGCGTGTGGCCCTCCAGACGTTCTCGCCTCCAGATTCCGTGGATTCGCTGACAATATCAATGCTGACAACCGACACACCACCGATGAAAAGCGTACCGCCTTCAAGCACCATATCGTCATCAGAACATCTGTGTGGGATGTGTTTGAGAAGCACAAAGGCCATACATTCAAAGACTGCCTGCGAAGGTGCTTTGTAATTCTCGAACACCTTGACGCGATACAATCCTTCAAGTTCCTGTTTGTAGCCTTCATAGTCAAAACGGACAACGTAATTGAGTTCGCTATCTATGCGCCAAGAGATCCGTCGCGCAGTACCGCGAGGATCGACAAGGAATACCGTGATGTCGCGCCCTTCAAGGCTCACCTCAACTCCGTTTGTCCTTACCGCACATCCGTAGTCGTAAATCGTCTGGCCGAGCCTGTATCTCGGAATGTCTATTGGATATTCAATTCTATTCATTGACAACTACATTAAAGTTTCCATATTCGTCAATCTCAAACGATGTCCTGTCATCCCTGCCAACTTCCGTAAGCATAAGGCATCCAGTCTCATCGTCAATATCGAACTCGCGCATCGTAGGTATCTCGATGCCATCTATTTCTTCTTGAAGTCGGTTCAGTTCTGCGGTTATCACCTTGTTTTGCACCGCATTTTCCGATGTGGTACTTAACGCGCTATCTGGCTTGATCCCGACTTCTTCCCAATGCGTCCAACTGCCGTTGACGTATGATCGTCTAATGACTGACGGTTGACCGCTTATCCAAGTCAGCGTATTGCCGTTGTACGATGGTGTGGAAGAACTTAATGCCGTTTGTGAGACATTGTTCTGCGCGTCGAAGTTGACAACTACAAAACCTTTCCAACCGTTCCCTATGTATTCGTATGCACCTAACGACGTTATTGCGTTAAGAGTGTCGAGGTTCGTCACCGCACCCTTGTAGTATTGCGTCCTTGACTGCAATTCCTGTATGGCCGCAGCGATAACGGCATTTTGAACAGGATTGGTGCTTGTGGTGCTTAACGCGTCATCTATCGTCAGATCTTGACCGCCTACTACAACAAGTTCCCCACCGATGTAGGCATAGATCCTTCTATTGCTCTTGCATACATAGAGTTTGTCAGCGTATGGCGAAAGGCTATTATCTGTCCAAAGGATTCTGTTGGAGAAGTTGGAGTAATAGTTTGTCCCAGAAGGAACTATCAACGAAGCATAGCCAAACTGCCCTGTGTTCGAGAAGAAATATACGTTGGACGAATCAGCAACACTTGGCGAAGATGTTTGCAGTTCTGTTCCATTTGCGAGGATGTCCGCAAAGAACACTACGCGCGTTTCGTTCAGCGTCTGTTCTAACTGCGCTATTCTTTCATAGGCTTCCTCGCTACCAGATCCATCTGTAAGGTTTTTGAGTATTTTACATAACCATTTGCGCAGTTCAGCCATATCAGCCGAATAGCGCAAACGATCAATATCTACCTTCAGTTGGTTGGAATTACGCATCGAATAGTTTTTGCTTTATGTTCTTGAAAAAGTTAAACACGGCAGTGAGGCAGCCGCCCTCTTTCACCTCATCGTCCTTGTTGTCTTCATCTGGCTGCGGACGCGTCGGCATATTGGTCTTGTCTTTCATCGTCTGAAAAGTTTGATTACATAGATTAGTAAAACAATTACGGCAAGGATGATTACCTTATCCAAGAAACCCATCCCTCTGTCTGTTTTCTTCTTCGTATAATCTTCTTGCCGTATCTGCGTTTCGCTTTTTATGGTGTCGGCTACAACCACTTCGGTCGTGTCGTGTTTGATGGTCGTTGTGCCTTGCTTCGCCTCGGTCGTTATCTTGCCTTCCGAAACCTTATGGCCCAAAGTGTCATAAACGGTAAATTCTATCGTCTGTGTCACCATAAGGCTATCAAACACCTGTTGCCAGTCCGCGTGGTTGTAACCTATATGCGTTATTTGCCCCGTATTTGCATTTATTTGCGTGCTGCTGCGATTTTCGGTTGTCTGGTGGGCTATCGGTCTAAACACACCGCAACCGCACAACAGAAACAAAAATGCAAACGGAATTAACTTCTTGCCCATTCGACAACATCTTTAACTTTGTTCTTCCATTCAGAGCCATAGACGTACCAAGCGGCTTCCGTTGCCCTGCGAAGCACAAGGCCGTGTTTACCGTCCTTGCCACCGCAGACCTCCTTCTTGCCAGTCTTTGGGTTGGTGATCTTCACCCAGAGCATAAATGCGTGGCAGACGTCTGGATAGTTGCTTCTGCCGCCATTCATAAGGAGTTTGTAGAGTGTCGATGTTGGCGAGATAGCACCAGTACCGCAGTTGTAGATAAGCGAGAAAAGTGCATCAAACTGGCATTGGCTCAAACCACCGAAACCGCGAGTGCGATCAAGCATTTTCTTGTTAAGCGCGTTGATCGCGTCCTCGAAACGGGCGCAGTCCATACGGAACAGGCGATAGACCTCATCCATAGAAATGATGTCTCCCATAACGACATCCTTGCCCGTGTGACCTATTCCGATAGTAGGAACACCTGCCACGTCGAGGTAAGCCTTTTGGCTGCATCCCTCAAACTCCTTGATCTGCTCGATTATCTCATTGCTGATTCTCATACGTTTTTGATTTTACGGATAACACAACCCGAAGTAATATGGGTATTGCCACGATTGTTGCCGTAGCGGATGCCCTTGACCTTGCAATATTGCTTGACTTCCGACATATACGATTCTGCTACCGCAGTCGCGCTATTGGCTATCTGGTCGCGTTCCTTTGCGGAAATGCCGTTGGAATACTCATCTTCCTTGATGACCATCCCGTAACGGGTGCTTTCGTAGTCGCCTGCCCTTACGTTCTGGGCATATACGAAATACGATATGGCGGCTTTCAGACCAGTAAGGATATGAACATTGCCGCAAGCGTCCTCATACGTTCCACCGTCAAGAAGGAACTGGTAGTCCTCTCCCAAATCCAGATCGTTGGTGAGCCGCAGGTAAAGATCATCGCCTATCTCCTTTCGGATGATGGTGTTCTCTACCTCCGAAATGAAGGCCTGTATCTTGTCTGGAGAAACCTTGCCTATCGGTCGCCCGAACTTCTTGGCTTCCTCGACATTGAGAATTGTTTTCATTTTATGATTGGTTTATTGGTTGGTTGAGGTTGGCCCACTTCTGGCGAATGAACACAAGTGGCTCAATTTCGTAATTGTTCGCCCTGTTTACAGGGAACGACCAGTTAATGAAGATATGCTTGAAGGCACGTTGGATCATTCGTCGTTGCGTGGTGACGTATGAATTGTAGTAGTCGTAGGCATCGGCAAGGACCTCGCCAGAAAAACCAGACTTACCAACTCGCAGGGAATACCACGGCTCTTGACTGAACGCTGCATAGATCCTTTGAACGGTATCGGTGCTTGTGACATCAAACTTCTTGTCGAAATTCACACCTTCGATGGCCTTCCATTCTGGTGCGCTTTCTCCGTCTTGCAGATAGACTTCGAGCATCGAGCCGGTGTTCTCGTCACCCATAAAGGTCTCAAGTGTGGCCTGATTGTCCTCTTGCTTCTGCGTGATGTCCTCAGCCGTGAGTTTGTTACCGTTATCGTCGATAGTGAGCGATGCACCCAAACGACGGATGAGCATACCAGAAGGAAGGAAGTTGTTTCTCACGTTGCGGTATTTCACGTTATCCAACCCCTCGTCAGTCGAGAGCGCGGAAACTACCTTGTCGTAGATCGGCTTTGGATAACGGTTCTTGCCTGCGGTCGAAACCCACATTATCTGTCCGAGGTATCTTTCTATGCCACCAGATGCCTCAATCTGTGAAAGCACAACTTCCCTGTTCGGATTGAACTGGAAGAAACGGATGGTGTTGTTCGGAATGACGTTGATAACCTTCCCCTTGCGAGTTTTCTTCCCCTGCCAGTCTGGGTGAAAGACTATATGGGTGACAGTCCCGTCCTCGTTTTCCTCGGAAAGTCGGCAGCACTCAAACGGGACGTGCGAAATGGAGACGATCTTGCAGAGTGCATTGTAATTGACGTGGATGGCAAAGCCGCCATATTCAGCCAAGTCAGATGCCACAAGGTGCAGAATGTCGTCTGTCGTTTCCCCGTTGCGGTTGCATACAAACTCGGAGAATGGCTCATAGTCGAAACCATTGCCTTCGATGAACGTAGCGTAACGCTCAAGACACGTCCCACCCGTTCCCGATGCGGCAACGAGTTTCGATATTTCCTGCGGATAGAGGTTGTTGTACCCGTATCGCTGAATCTTGAGGGTAGCATCATACGATGTCCTCAACCTGTCTTTTGTATGCTTGACCTCGGAGTAAATCATTTCTTGTCAGTTTTCTTGCGATTCTTCCTCGCCTTACGTTTCTCTACACGCGTTTGCCAGTCCTCTGGGTACTTCGCGAAACTGTCTATCAAGTGTGGGAACTGTGCAAGGAATGTCTCGGCCTGTTCGTCAGTCACCTCAAAAAGATATTGCGACGTGCCGAAAACGTGAAGCACCTTGCCTTCTTTGAGTTTGTAGTGCTTTTCTTCTGGCAACTTGCCAAGACGCTGCAATGTGGTGAAGGTTTCGATGAAAGCGTCCTTGTAGCAGTCTGGGCAATTCATATTGGTTATCTGCTTGCCCAAGATGCGCTGATAGAGTTCGCCTATCCTCTGTCGCTCCAATGAAGAGAAACCACTATCATAGTGGTTCCTCATTTCACGGAGTTCTTTGATTATGTCCTCATAGTTCATGGCTCAAACCTTTAAGTGGTTGGTGCAAGCAGAGCAGTGAGGGCGGCACGGGTAGCGGCAGCAGAAGGTGCGTTGTCGCCCTGTGCGGTCACTTCGAGGTACAGGCCAGAGGTGGGTGCGTTCTCCTCAACGAGGGTCAACTGCCAACCTCCACCGTAATCGTCATTGTACTTCTCGGCATTGCCTTCGGTGAGTTTCAAACCAGTCTCAAGGCCGATGATCTCAAACTGGTTATCCATACCAGTACCGACGTGTGCGTTCTCAACAACCATCACGAAAGATCCGTTGGCAATCTTATCGACGATGTTGGCGGTAACGTCAGAGCCGTTGTTCAGAAGGATGAAGGGAAGGGTCTTGTTCCAAGTGGTGCGGTAGTCACCAACCTGTGCCTCGGTGGTAGCACCCGTAAACGGGTTCTTGCCAGCCTGATAGACCTTGTAGAGTTTCTTGCCTTCAACGAGGGCAAAGTTGCTGTACGAGTTCTTGCCGGTAATCTTCGTCATTGCTGACTTGTCAACATCTGCGAAGTTGGCGATGTAACCGATGGCCTTCAAGCCTTTGGTGGCAGGTTTGCAAGCATCATAGTCGATATGTGCTGCAAGTTGGGTATCACAATTTGCCATAATATATATTTAGTTGGATATTGAAGTTTTACATTGGCGGCATCCAAGTTGCCTCAAATGCCGCCTTCGGTGGTTAGTATGCAGCCTGCAGAAGTTCTGGGTTGTTGACCAGAGTACCGATGTCGGAAGCGGCATAGGTGTAGTTCGTGCGCTTCTTGTCATCGAAACCGATGGTGAGGTCAGCGAACAGGGACTTGTCGGAAGTGCCGACGAGCAGGTTCTCGATGTTGGTGAGGACTGCGCGGTGTGGGTTGTTCCACTTCGTGCCATCGTCCTCGAACTCGCGGATGATTGCATCCCATTCGGGAACGGGCAGGATAGGTACACTGTCGAACTGCTCCAACTTCACACCCTCGGCTGCCTCATAGAAGGGGATGGTGGACTTGAACTCGCGACGATAGTCCTTGCGGAGAGCGTCGGCAAGTGACTTCGTTACCATCAGCACACCGCCTTCGATGAGTGCGCTTGCGTCAGCAAGGATCGACTCGAAGATGCCGATTGCGACACCATCCTCACGCAACTTCGACTGCTGGAGTGCGTAGGTGGTCTGTGCGTTGGCGGCAATGGTGGTGTGATGGGCAGAGGCGGTAGCGGCAAAAATGCGCTTCCAGAGGCCATCAGCCATATTGAACAGGGTCTTGTCTGTGCCTGCCTTCAGCACACCGTTGTTGGCTACAACCTCGGCAGCGGTGTCACCGAACCAACCCATGCGCCAGTACATACGATCGAGAGCGTCCTTCAGCAGAGGCATAAAGATCTTCTCCCAGAAGTCTGTGCCAGTAACGTCCTCACGGGCAGTACCAGTCTTGAGGCAGTAGTTGGCGATGGTCGATTCAAGACGCTCATAGCAGAACTCAAGTGGAGCGGACCACTTGCCGAGTGCCCACGTCAGTTCACGACCAGTGATGTCGATGTTCTTGTAGGTAGGATTGCAACCGCGACCTGCCCAACCAACGTCAGACATCTTGTCAACGAAGTCGGCCTTCTCACCGTTCTTCACGCCATTGCGAGGGGAACAGGTCTTGAAGATGTCACCGAACTTGAAAATTGCGTCGAACATGACTTTGTTGATGTCAGTCAGCGCACCATTTGTAAGGGTAAATTCTGAAAAGTTTGCCATACGATTTATTGTTATTCAAAAGTTATGCTTAACGGATACGCTTCTGTCGCGAGGCAAGGTCCTGCAAGAAGCCTTCTCCAATTTTTCTCTCTGACGGATTTCCGAGGTCGGCCTGTGGGGTGTGAGGCGCACCATTCGACTGCGCATTGACGATAACGTCAAACCACTTCTTGCCGCCTGCCTCGTCGATAACCTTGAGCATTTCGCGCTGCTCGTCGGTGATCAGGTTGGCCTTCAAGCCTTCGAAGTCGGTGGTAAGCGTTTCAAGTTGCGCCTTCTGATCGTTCACCACCTTCTCATAGTCGGCGATGCTCTGTTTCAGCGCATCCTGTTCGTTCTTGGCCTGTTCGATGGCCGTATCGAGTTTCTCGCGTAAATCCTTCACCTCGTTATAGAGGTCGTTGATAAGTTGCTGCGCCTCCTCGTTTCCGATTTCAGCACCCGTCTCTGGATTGCGGATAACAGCAACTGGAGCAATGATGTCGGTGATCTTCTCGCCTTCGATAACCACCGTTGAGCCATCATTCATTACATACTTGCCGTTGGGCTTGGCAACGTCACCGATGGCATAGTTTCCTTCCTCGCGTTCAACCGTGAACTCGTCGCCATTGGCGGCAGTAAAAGTGAGGTCGTTAAACTTGACATCTTCAATCGAAGCGAAACCAAGTTTGGCAAGAAGTCGTGTGAGCAGGTTGTTGCTCACTTCTGTCTTTCCGTTCTGTGCCATGTTGTTAAAAATTATCTTTTTGTTTGCGGTTGTTGGTGCAAGCGTGTCACAAATAAGGCCAAGTTCGAGGGCCTTTTCTGCGGTGATGATAACGTCCTTGTCCATCAGTTCTTGCAAGGTCGTTGCGTCAGTTCCAGTACGCTCCACATAAAGGTCGAGAATCTTTTTCTGCTCTTGGCGCAGCATTTCGGCCTGTGATTGCAGGTCCTCGCAGATCTTGTCGATATTGTCTGCGGTAAGACGCTGATAGGCATCGCTCGTAAGGTATGCGGCTTCTGGATTGTGGATGCAGAAGTTCGCGTTTGGATATGAACGTCTGCGTTCCTTCGGTGCAGCCATAAGGATAACCGTAGCCATTGATGCACACATACCTTCAACCATTGCAGAGATAACCTTTCCGCTATGGCGAAGTGCATCATAGATGCGCCACCCTTCAAACACGTTACCGCCATTGCAGTTGATGCGAATGTCGATAGCACCGTCACTTTCTGGAATTTCCTCAATGAACCTTACGACATCATCCGATGAGGTGGCTTGAAAGCCATCCCAATCCATCATTACCTTTGTGTAGGAATCTACGATGTCACTATAAATCTTTAGGGTTGCCATAAGAAAATGTTTGCTTAAAGTATTTTTATCGCGGCAAAGATAGCATAATATATTGATTTTCACAATTATTTTTTTGACAAAGTGGTGCAACTTTTTTGCAGCGATAAAAACGGAGGCCATATTTCACAACATTGCCCCGTCATTCTCCCGATATGCTACATAACGATGCTATGAAGTCGTTTGATCGTTGAGTACACGGATCGCACCGAAATGTGGTACTCTACCGACATTTTTTCAACGATATAACTCTTTTGATAGCCTTCTGCGGCAAGTGCGTCGGCCTTGCGCACCATTTCCAATGCGTCAATATCCTTGACATACATCTTGTTTTCCTTCATCATTTTAAGGAATGAAGCGGCTGCCGCCAGTAAATCCATCTGTGTCATTTTAGAACGAATCTAATGTTTGAATTGCTTTTACTCTGTTACTAACACTCGTTATTTCAGTCACCGAAACGACAGGGTGAATATCTTTTACGGCTTCCTTCATCGCCTCGGCATTACTATTCTGGTTGGCACTTGTCAATGCAGGGTTGTATCGTGTGTACTGCGTTGGCAATGTCACACTCGGCTGCGATGCTATCTTGTTCATAATAACAAGTAAGCCACCGAACATTTCCGTTGCCTTCGCGGTCATCACACTTTCTCCGCGCGAGATCCTTGCCTCGATACTATCACTTGTAGTTGTACCCGGCCCTTGAATGTTCACCGCACCTTTTGCAAACTGGGCCTGTTGTATGGCCTTTCGTGCCTGCATCGTTGCAGCGACAACCGTAGCCACCGCAGTTGCGATATTCGCGGCCATCGTAAGGATGGTGAACGAAGAAGGGTCTTTGGTCGCGTTCTTGATTGATTCAGCGATAGCGACACCTTGTGCCAGATAGATGGACGCTAACGAGAGTTTCTTCGCGGTCTTGATCCATTCCTCGTTATCTTCCATATTCTGCTCAATACCGTCGCTTAACGTACTGAATAACGTAGAGAAGGCACTAACGGCTTGCGTGGCACTATCCACAAGGTGCATTGATAGGTCGTATTGAGCATCAAGCATATTCGCTTTGGCCTCATTCAATTCCTTCTGGAACTCTGCACTCCATTGAGTCATTAACTTGCCACGTTCGACAAGTTGGTTGTATTCGTCCTCACGACGTTGTTTCTCCTGTTGCAGATTTCTTGTCGTTCCGCGATAATACTGCCGTTGTGATTCCAACAACGTGAGGTTATCCTTCATAACTGAATCCTTATACCTATCGGTCGCTTCCGCAGCCTTTAATCTGGCTTCGGCCAGACGCTCGGCATACTCAATCTCGGTTTCACCATTGGCTACATCACGACCATTAGCCTCAATATTGCCAAGTTCGGCATAGGCAATCTGTTCGTCGATCTTTGCCTTGTCTGATTCCTTAACGAGTTTAGACCGAAGTGTTCTCAAATTAGAAAGAACGAGATTGTTGCTTTCGTTATTTTCGTCACGAATAAGGTCAAGACGCTGCCTGCGATACTTGTTAAGTATCTCCAGTTTCAATGCCTCTTTCTGTTCCTCGATACGGGCATCGTTGGAAGCATCAATCTCCAGTTGATTGAGTTCCTTCTGCTCCTCGCTATCAATGATTTCCTTGCGCAGACGATACTTTTCTTTGATTCTGGTCGTATCTTCCTTCTCTACGAAACCGATGTTTTCAAGTTGTGCGCTACGCAACGAGTTCATACGATCAACTTCTTCAATGGCCAGTCTCCAAAGGATTCTGTTACGTTCTATATGCCATTCTTTTTCTTTGTTGGTAATGGCTTTTTGATAGACGTCTATTGCCTCATTAAGTTGGGCAATCTCCTTTGGTGTGGCCTTCGGACGAGGAACTAAATCGACTTGAATTTTGTATTTCATTTGATTTATTTCCTCCTGATACTTCTGGTCAAGCGCGGCAAGTTGCTTTTCTGCGGCCTCACGGTCTTTTGTGAGCCTTTCTTCGTTAAAGTCGGCAAGTTCCTTCAAAACCGCATCGTCACCCTTCCTTGTTACTGAAAGAACAGAATTGTTATAAACCTTCAAAGCGTCAATGAGTTTCTTCATTGCCTGCTTTTCGCCTTGCAGACGGGCCTTAATCTCCTTGTCGCTTTCAGTTCCAAGACCAGTAGGATCGTACTTGTTTGCAGCGTTAGAGAATTTTTCAGCGCGAGTTGTCTGGGCATTTAACTCGGCCTGCGCAGCAGCAAGTTTCTGTCTGGCTTCGATAACCCTTTCAATCTCCAAGATTGTTTTTCTTGCGCCCTCGCCCAACGATCCAACCCAATCGACACGGCCCTTCGCGCTTTCGAGTGCTTCTTGTAACTCGTCGTTGTTCTTTTCAGACCAGAACGGATCAATCGCCTTGATCACATCGACACCCATTTGCGCAGCGTCAACCTTCTTTTTCAGTTGTTCACTTTCTCTATCAATTTCGGTTATGACATCACTTTGTGCAAGTTCCATCGCCTTTGCCAATGTTTTGCCTTTCGATTTGTAGTATTCCAACTGAATCTGATATTGCTGCATATCGGCCTCCGTGAACATCTGGAATGTCTCACCGCCTATATAGGCTTCGGTTGCCTTATTTGCTGCCGTTTCTATGGATTCTTCGGCTGAACGTGCGATCTTGCCAAGATAATTGACTATCTTTAATAGCCAACCAGTAGCGGTACGCAAAGGACCTTGACCCTTCTGGAGTGAGATCATAAAGTCGTCCCAAGCGGACTTCAAACGGGTAATGTCACCACCGAGGTTGTTTTCCATCGTGTAGGCCATCTGTTCTGCAGTACCAGTACAATCGGTCATCTGCTTCTTCAATTCCTCGACGGTCATGCCAAGTTCGTCGGCCTTATGTTTGAGATCCTCGGCACTCATTCCAGTCCAGTTCAACTGCTCGGAGAACTTCCTTGCGGCATCCGTGGTGTTCAAGAATCGCGTGAACGATACGGCAGCACGGACGTTGGTTAATTCAAGCGCATCATTAAGGTCTGCGCCCTTCGCACGGAGTTCCGCAAGTCCATTCAGAAGGTCGTTAAGGTTCTTGACTGGCTTACCCAATGCCTGCGCCAGTTTACCATTTGAATCGGCAAGTTTGAGGAAGATGTTTCGTGTGGCCGTTGCAGCCATACTTGCTTCCATACCAGAATTTGCCAACTGGCTCAAAAGTGTAAGCGTGTCTTGCAATGAGAATCCGAACATATCCGCAGCACCACCAACGATAGGTAATGCCGTTTTGATATATTCAAAGTTCAATGCCGATTTCGCGGTAGCCGCAGACATCATATCCACATACTTGGCCGTTTGCGTAGAATCCGCACCGAAGATACGCAATGCTGCACCTGCCACACCTGCCGCACTCGCAAGGTCAGTACCCGTGGCCTGTGCAAAGTACAACACGGATTCAGTCATATTGACGATCTGCGATTGCTGATAACCGAGTTTTGCCAATTCGGTCTGCAACTGGATAACCTCTTTTGCGGTGTATCGTGTTGTAGCACCTAATTGCTTGGCCTGTGCGGTCAATGCAGAAACTCCTTCGGTCGTAGTTTGAAGGATAGACGAAAGTCGGCTGACCTCGCGGTTAAATTCAAGAACGGTAGTAACACCATCCTTGATGGCATTGCCAATGCCTACGAAGAACTGGCCAATAGTGGTGAAACCAAGTCCGACTTGGATAAAGAGTTGCTTGAATCCCTTTATCATAGAATTGGTATAATTGCCCACATTTCGGCTGAATCGGCCAGTACTCTGTTCGGCCTCCTTCAACTCCTTGTTGATTCTGCGAATGTCAGCAATGAGTTTCTTGCCATCGTCGCCTTCCCTTTGAGCCTTCGACAATCTATCGAAGTCTGCGGTTAATTCCCTTAACTTTGCTCGCAGGGCCACAACACTATCCTCGTATTGTTTGAATCCCTTGCGTGAAGCGTCGATAAGTTTTGTCTCCTTGTCAACGGCCTGTGACAATGTAGCCATTTCTGCAAGTTTTGCTCCACCAATGGACTTGTCGTTGCGTTCGGCCTCTGATAACTGGTTGTATTCCAATGTCAGTTGTCGAATCCTTGCCTTCATAGCCTCAATGCTATCCGACGCAGCATTTGTGATAGAAGCAAAGTTTTTCATAGGCGCGGTAGCCTCACGAATCCTCGATGCGAGACTTTGCATTTCGGTCAGTTTAGCACCGCCCTTTGTAGGGTCTGCACGTTCGGCAGCACTCAACGCGACGTATTCCGACTTCAATTTTTCGAGTGAAGCCGTTAATTGTCTGATCGAATCAACCTTCGCGGTATTATTCGTAATCTCATTTTGAACTTCTTTTGAAAGAGTGTTGAGTTCTTGGCGATAGTGCTTGGTCGATTCAGCAAGCATAGACACATTGCGGTTGTATTCCTCATCCGTCATGTGCTTGCGATTAGTACTCAACTTCGCTTCTGCCTTCGCTACATCATCCAATGCCTGCCGCAACTCTGCCATACGTTTTACGGCATCGTTGTAGTTCAACTGAATGTCAAGGACTTTTCTTAAAGTATCTGCCATTGTTAAGTAACTATTCTAATAAGTTCTACATTGCTTATGCCATCGCTACCGACTTCTACCGATATGATGGCAAAATATGAATTGTATCGGCTGATATATACAGGTCTTGAATAATCAAGGTTCATCAAGTCAACGACGCTCAATGTCATCCTTTCCTTGAGAACATACGGCTTGCGCATCATCTTTTGAAGGAAGTCGTACTGGTCGCTGATCATTCGCGTGCTCCACGTTGACATATTCACACCACCGCCATTATAAGGGCGATAGATAAGGCCAAGTGCAGGTTTGCCTTCGGTTTCCTTGAACAAGTACCGGCCTTCTGGGTGAAGTGGCGATGCCCAATGAAAATCCTTGTTTTCCTCGGCCTTCGCAAGACGATAGTCGTAGGATTCGTACAGATCAAGATTCTGGTTCTGGATTCTATTGGTGATGAATCTTGGGTAGAACGGGAACTTGTATATCTCGCCCGTCCTGTCAAGTAACTGGCTTTCGCAGTCGATACAGAACATCGGAGAATCCCAAGCACCATCATCTTCGGTCTGTTTCTCACCATTCGTCTGCTCATTGCCCATCAAAAGATAAGACTTTTGTGCAATGCCTTCAAATGATAGGGTTATTGTATCATCCGAACCAAGACCTTTCAGAAGTTTGTCACTCCAGTTATATGCCTTGCCGTTTCTGATATTATCCTTTACGTCGGTGTAGCGGATAAACTCCATTTCACCCTTCTTGTTGATTCTGGGGAAACCGCCTGCGGCAAAATAGATGGCCTTCAACAGATTCAAGCAGGTTATTTCTGGCAGGTTGTCGCAAATCTCAACCTTGTAGTTTGATTGCTGACTTGGGTGCGGATCTATCGTCACCGTCAAAGGTTCTTCAACCGTGAATGTCGGGAACACTTCTTGATATGTCTGACCCCAAACAAAGAAAAGTTCGTCACCTTCCAAGAAGTCATCTATCTCTACCGATATTGTATGTATTTGATTGACAAACACTATCGCGTAGTTTTCATCCCAAGTCTTTTCTACCGAACCAGAAAACTCGTCTATCTTCTCATAGTATCTCGGTATATAACCGAACCTGTTTGGACGAGGGCGCGGAGGTCTGTAACGATAACACCAAATGGTGCGTGAATCGGGGTTATCGACATTATTCTGCGTTTCACTTTCCGAACCGTGATAGATGTTTGTTACAAACCTTACCCTTAATCGGCAGTTCTTCTTCGCCTTTATCTTGTATTCGGAAACGGAATACCACTCGTTCTGCAACGTGGTCGTTTCGGGTGTAGATTCAGCAGGGCCGATACGGAACAGGTGTCGGCCATAAAGCCAATCGTCATCGTCATCGTCCCAGAACATAGCCTCGTCCCTGCCCTTCGCGTCTTGATTGAACACGTCTGGAAGTTGGTTTACACGATAGTTCGTCACTTCGAGCGTTTCACTTGTAAGCGTAGCGTTCTTGATCGTGTCGGTCGCTACCCTCGTCACAAATGGAAGGACACCATAATTGACAATATATTCGGGTGTAATGACTTCGGGAATATCCCAGAAATCATCGGCTGCCGTTCTACTGATGTGCTCACCCAACTTTATCGTGATATGATAATAGTTCTCGATGGCCTTCAATATCTTGTATAGAGGCATACAAGGGTTGTAGAACTGAACAAGGCTGACACTTTCGTTTATTTTGCCGTATTCCTGTGTGGTATATGCAGGCGAAACGACCGATAGATTGTCAAAATTCGCGTCCTTGCCAGTATATCGCTGCGTAGCATAAACCTTGTTGCCATTGGATGTTTCAAGTTCGACAAGTTCCTTGATAGACTTGTCATCGTCCTTGATCGTCTCCAGACCTTTGCAAATGTCCCAAGTGAGTACTGCGGAATAGGCTTCTTCGACATCATCAATGTAAAGATACCCGTCAGTAAACAACGGCACACCTTCAAGATGCAGTTCGGCAGGTATCTTGATACCGAACATAACCGAGTTGTGGCGCATATCCTCAATGCTGTCGAAGATGGTTCTGTTCCTTTCAGTCTTTGGTATGCTGAACGAATACGAATGGCTTGCGGTTATCTTCGTGATGTCACCGAACAAGGTGGATCTGAACTTTAACGTAATCCCAGAAGGATTGCTCAAGTCCACCTCGAACTTTTGGTTTTCACGAATTATGTATAATTCATATTTCATAGCCTCTGTGACTTTTGTTCCATTCGTACAATAGTTATTTCGATATTGTTCAATGCCTTGTTCGGATCTTTGACAACGGAAGTGTTCTCTATCGTCACAGGCTCCCAGATCTGGTTGCCTGCCGAATCCTTGCCAAGATAGAGGTCAACGTGCGCGGCACTTGCCACCGTCACCACCTCGTCAAAGAGCTCATCATCAAGGAACATCGCGCAACACGTTATCTTGCGTTCCAGTTTGACGGACAGGTTATGTCTGGTCTCAAAGTCAAGGCCGTTGCTTTCAACATAGTTAAATCTTGTATCTTCCGACCTATCTACTTCGTTTTCCACATCGCCCTTGTCAAACAGGAAGAACTGCGAATAGCCGATCGAATCAATCCACCTCAAATAATATCCGCAGGTCCTCGGACAAATTTCTACATCCACGATTGAATCCTCGAAAACTGGATTGTAGTTGTATGGTGGTCGAGTTCTGTTGATCCTCAAAATTGGTGTCCACGACATCAAGACACGCACCCTATCCGATGGGAACTCGGTAAGCATATCCTTGAAGGCTATTGCAGGGTTGATGTCGATCATTCCCACAGGTTCGCCATTGCCGAAGTTCCTTGTGTTCAGCGTCCAGTTCTCCTTGATATAGGCAATCTTGCCGCCAAAGCAATACTCCTTGTCTGTGATGGCCTCAAAGACGGTTGCACTTTCGTAGTTGTTATATTGCTCGGCATCCTCATAGTTGCCCTGTGCCTCCCACGTCTTGACGAACGTCTGGCTTTCTTTGTTATAGCCATAGAACTTATGAAGCAACGGGAAATAGACAACCATAAATTCTTCTTCCGATTCTGGAAGGCCAGAATCCGATTGAGAAGGTGTCTGACCGTCGTTTTCATCGTCACCAGAATGTGAGGGATCGAAGTCATTATCACCGTAGTTGTCTGATCCTCCGTCTGGGGTGTTCGGTGTTCCGTCGTTATCGTCACCAGTCTGGCCCGTATCTCCACCATCGCCATCGTCTCCTGTCGGGAATGTAGGACCAGTAGGATCCCACGGACTTCCTCCTGTCCACGGCACTGGCTGATCGTCGATGTTCTGCGTATCGCGGTTAATGACATACCCTGCAAGTTCGTCGAAGTCGATTTTGTCAACTTCCATATTGCCAACCACTATCGAGCCAGTAATATCGCCAAGTTTCTCCGTTGCGGTGTATTGCTTGCCTTTCAGCATTGATTCCGCAAGGGCATTGTGGTACATCTGTGCCTTCTCCACGGCAGTTTTGCCGTTAAACGACGGGATTTCCTCGTATTCCGTTGGATCGAATCGCGGTGGTGCAGGCGATGCACCAGAACTTGTGGGATCGGTGTAGGAATACGATACCGCACCGACCTTCGGACGGAATTGTACCAACCAATAGCCACCCTTTCCCCATTGTGGTGTTGTGGCAACAGTCCTTGTGTAAGCAACACGAAGTAAAGAGATATATTGAGGAAGGTTTTTGAACCAACGTATCTTTCTGTGATGATACGGCTTATCCTCGTTATAAGGGAACGCACCATAGATGTTGCACCGCTGACCCATAGACAGGCCGCCATAGACAACGGTGAAGGTTTCTTGGAATACGATGTTTTTTGCAGTTTCTGTCGGATCGTCCTCATCGATAGCACCAGTTGGAATGATAACCACAGGAATACGCATAACGCGCTTCGTGGCGATGTCCTTGAAGAACACCTTGAAGATGTTTGATAACTTGATTGTGGCCTTGTCACAATAAAGTGCGCAGTCAATGCGGAACGTACCGACAAAGACCGTCACCTTGTCAAGATAGATGTTGAAAATCTCGTCGGTATTCGTGAACGAAATCATCAACGTGTTCGGATTGTAGGCGAAACATATCTCATCTGGGTAATAGACCGAACCGCAGAAGCCGTAGCCTTCAGTTAGCGCAAAGTTCTTTGTTCTCATTTGTCAAACTTTACCAATGTTATTTTTTCATTACGTCTGTAACCATATTGTCAAGCCACCAGTCAAGTTTCCTGTAAAGTTCACTTACATTGGTGTTGATTACACCCGTATAGATGTCGTCAAAACCGCCTTCACGGTTGAGTTTCGTGCCGTTGTCGCGTATATGCTTTGCGATGAGCCAAGCGGCATCACGATCCCTTTTGTCTGAAACCGATAGGCCCTTGTCGTGAATCCATTGCAAGATTATCTTGTGGAATCCAATAGGTATCTTGCCGCGTTTTCGGCCTCTTTCCATCCACAGGAATGAGATATTGCCTTCAAGTTGCGCGTGAAGATCTCCGTCAATGGTATATCGGAGTGACCTCACCGATTCACCGCTTGCATTTCTGCGAAGGTTCGTCATATTACGCTCGATGCCTGCCTTGATGTTCTGCATCGTCTTTTCCAGAAGGTCGCGTACAATGTAATCACTCATTGCTTTCAGTATAACCAAAGTCAAACTCTGTTTCGCACCCGATGGTTTCAGTCAATTCAAGTGGAAAAATAGCAACGATACCTGTCAGACATTCGTCAAGTTTGTCATAAGGCACTTGATACTCGATTTCGGTTTCATCCAATGGAGTGAAATACCCACTTTGTTCCATCTTCTGGATAAAGAGTTTCGCAAGCGTTTTCATATTCTCCACTACATCGTCATTCCTTTCACCGTTGAAATCAAGGTCTGTCCTTGCAAGGAACGCGATAGCGGTAAGCGGCTTGTCAATGAATTGCGTACACCCGAAACGAGGTTTAAGTGTTCCGCTCGGTGGAAGGATATAGCAGATTATCGGCTTGTGGACCACATCTGCCATCTTGTTCAGTTGCGCCCAGTTCATAAAGAAGTAATCGCAAGCCTTGAATCGTTGCGCGATCTCCTTCACTCGCCTCTGGACCGTCATTTTGAATCTAATTCTTGGTCTCATAGATATAATTTACCTGTGTTTTACCTTTGCCTCGTTCTCATAGACCTTTTGCAGTCGCCGATTGAAGGCAGCCTCTTCCATATCGTTTTTCATACATTGGTACAATCGCACCCATTTCTCGTTGTTCACTTGGTTCTGGTCGATTATCCCCATTCGTTTCGCATACCAGTCAAGGATGCCGAACACACCGAATTGCAGTTTGTCGATACCTGCCTTCTTTTCCTGTTCCGTGTATTCCAAGTGTACCTCACCGAACTTTTTGTTGATCCTGTCGGTCTCCTTCGCGGCAAATATGGCGAATCCCCATACATCATAGGCCGCAAGTTCGTCTATGTCCTTGTCCGTTGCAAGCGGATAGACAGCCTTGATGAGAAGTGACAACATTTTTATGTGGTTCTTCTCTCCTAACGCTTCGCAAAGGTCCGAATATGCACCGAAGGTTATGCCATTGAGGTTCTTCGGTACTGGCTTTCCGAACAGATAATCTGGTTTTTCGGCCTCATTCAGCACCTTTATGCACTTTTCAAGGCTTTTTTCGTCCATATAGGGCATTAGGGTCTTGAAATCCCCAAATTTTGTCGCGTAGGGCATTTCTGGGTGTCTATGTGGTAAATTGCACACCCAACGGACGAAATGCGCTAAAAACGCAAATAAACGGCCAATTTTCGGCATTTTCTGGTGTTTGTTTATGTTTGGTTGTCCAATATTGGAAAAATTGTTTTGAAAACAATTCGACAAAGGAAATTAAATTAAAAATAATAAATATAAAATTTATTATATTATTATATTTAATTACATTTACGGAAAAAATATCCCCTGTATTTGCGACCGCTTAATATGGCCTTGTAGATGCCTACCTTCGGAAACCGAAGTATCTCCGCAGCCTTGCTCATTGTCACGAAGGTCCTTATATAGTTGTAGTCAGCATCGAACTGCCGAACCTTCCAACTGATCTTTTCGGCACGTCTCCTTTGCGTTGTGCCGTAGTTCAAGTTGTACTTGACAGAACACCATTCGAGGTTTGAGGATCTGTTGTCGTGCTTGTTCTCGTTTCGATGATTGACTACTGGAAGGTTCAGAGGATTCCTTACGAAATGTTCCGCGACAATCCTATGCGCCTTGTAGGACTTCCTTTTTCCATCCTTGTCGGTCAGGTCCACATACAGATAACCGTCTTTGCACTCCTTCGTGGATAGGTCCTTGCCGTAGTATTGCCTTGTAACACCGTTCTTCATCGGTCGTATGCAGTCAAGTGATCGGAAATGCCCCATATCGCTGACTTGATACAGACCTTCAAAACCTATAATGTCTTTCCAAGTCTCCATTATCTGTGATATTTTACGACGTTATATGACTTGCTTATCGTATATGTGGATGGCATTGATCGGAACACCATCGCCATATTCAGCATATCGAAGAAGTCTGGCGATTCACCAAGTATCTCCTTCTGCTGCTCTTTGGTATTTATAGCCAGTTTCGACACGTCATCCTCGAAATGGACCTGCTTGATGGCCATAAACTGCCTTTTTACCCTCTCCTTCTGGCTATCGGTCAGACCAATAAGCCTTATCTTGCGGTTATTGACCATATAGGCCAACTTAAAGGCACATTCTGATTTCAAGTTCCTATAACGTGGGTCAGTAGGCTTTGCGCCACCGTGGAACTCGCGAATACCGTTTAAATAACCGTCCAGATACCAACCTACACCGTCCGCATCGACAACGATCATAGAGTAAGGCACTCCTTCGTCTATTGCCAGTTGCCTTAACTGCGTCTGCACCTGTTTGCCGTTGGCATAAGGTTCGTCTATCGCTATTCGGCAGGTGTTGCCGTTCCAGAGACCTGCAATGTAATTGTCGTGGCCCTTGCCTGCAATGTCGGCAGAAATCTGTTTTATGCCTATCTCCTCGATATGCTCATTATAGAACATATCATCAACGGCCACGGGATCGAAGATGCAACTTGGATCATTTATGTAGTCCCATTCTCCGTTTCTTAATCTGGCCCTTGTAACAGGATCTTGGATGGTGTCAAGATTCTTGATATAGTCCTGTGTCAAGAACGGGTTATCGGAGAACTTCGCAAGGACAACCTTGTATTCCTTCGGTAGTTTGCCTTCCTTCCACGGGCGATAGAACGTATCATAGAGGAAGTTCTGTGCAGGGTTGCAGAGAATAAGGATCTTTCCCAGAACGTGATACACGTCGTTCATGTGTCGGCCTACTCGCGTCTTGAGTATCTCGAAGGCAAGTGGGTGAATCTCGCCACCTTCGTCGATCACACCGCCTGTAAACTCCAATGAACCGAACCTCTGGAACATAGGATCATCCTGTGGCCGGAACTTCAAGTCAAGAAGGACTATTTGAGACCCGTTTCTGAACTTGATGCCTTCGTCGTTGACCTTGTATTTCTTGTATTTCCAGTATTCAGCGACCTTGTTGAACGTCACAAGCGTTGACTGTCTGGTACTTTTGAGGTCCTTTCTACCCAAGAACCATCGTGTCTTTGGCAGGTGTTCAGCGCATATCAACAACCATTCGCAGGCAAGCCACGACTTGCCGCCACCTGCTGCGCCTCCGAAGAGGATGTACTTCGATTCATCGTCACGAAGGTAGTTGTACGCTTCCCTCTGCTTCTGGTTTACTCTCGTTTCCATAGTCGATTATTTCAGCATAAACAGGTTCTGGTTCTGGTGCGGAAGGCAGTTCTTCAACGACTTCGCCAGATGCGATTCTTGTCTGTTCACTATTGGGCAGTCCGTCGGTGTGAGGAAGGAAACTGAATCCAGTAAACTTCTGCTCGCTTGTGAGGTTGACATCGTAGTCAGCGACAACCCTTTCTGCGATACCATTGAGCCTTGATGCAAGGTTTTCCTTGAACAATCCAGTCAATGCACCGTCTATCTGTTGGCTTGCAATGATGTTTTCGATCGTCTTGATTACATCTCGGAAACCTTCCCTCTCCATATTGTAGATCTTGAAGGATGGCCAGTCACCGATGCCAGTGAAGGCGCAAAGTCCGAAGATGGTATAAGGTCTGTCGATGTTGTTCTGCATATCCTGCATCTTGAGTTCCTTATGCCCACCCTTCTTCTCCTTCTTGTACCTTGTTACAATAACCGAACCGTCAACGGGGTTGTTGTCGCACCACTCAAAGTAACGCAAGGCATCTTCCCACAACTCATTTGGTGCGGAATACCTCGGCACACCCACTTTTGCGTGCCGCCAGATAGAATCCTTTTGTTTCCTTTGATCCATTTTATAGTACCTTTACTGCCTCTTTTCCAGTCGCTTCCTCCCATCTGGCAAGGATAACGTCACAATAATGTGGGTCAAGTTCCATCATATTGCAGCGTCGTTTGGTTTCTTCTGCGGCCATTATCGTTGTACCGCTACCACCAAACAGGTCAATTATGAGGTCCTTTTCCTTCGTGCTGTCCTTGATGCAGTTGATGACAAGCGGAATCGGCTTCATAGTCGGGTGAAGTGCGCATTTCATCACCTTCTCGTATTCCCAGACGCTTGTTCTGAACTCACCATTTTTGTAGCAATGGTGCGATTTCGTCCAAGTGTAAAGGATAGGTTCGTGCTGATAGTCGTAATCAAGTCGGCACATCGAGAATGTGGCTTTGTTTTTCAGCCAGATAAGGATATGCCTTACTGGAAGGCCAGCGTCCTTCATTGACTGCATAAACAATAGCATATCACCGCCCTGTGGAGAAGTGACATAGTATGAAGCATCGTCCTTGCAGTTTTCGCGGATATTGTTGAACGCAGCCACAAGGAGATTACCCAACTCCTCGTTGCCGAGGGTGTCATTCATAATGTTCTCCGTTATGCCGCCATCGTTCTTCACCTTGTTCTTGTCACCTATCGCCACACCGTAAGGTGGATCGGTGAAACAAAGGTCGGCCTTTTCCCCGTCCATAAGCACGGCCACGTCGTTAGGATCGGTAGAGTCACCGCACATAAGCCTGTGATTGCCAAGAACCCAGACATCGCCCTTCTTCACTCTGGTCTCTACGTTGCCTTCGTTGATCTCAACGTCCTTCGGTGGCTCGTCACCGCCTACGTTATCTTCCACGTTGAAGTCAATGAGGTCGTCCATTCCCCAAGATTCGAGGTCGGCCATATCCCAATCCTCGGCAAGCATCGTCTTATCCCATTCGCCATAGCCGTAGTTGTCCTTCATAATTCTGGCCTTGAGGACATCTGGCGGTGTATCTTCGCTGAATACGATGCAGGGGACGTGATCGTAACCGAGTTCCTCCATCGCCTTTCTTCGCATATTGCCGCCAATGGCAACATATCTGCCGTTAAGGGGATAGACCTTCAACGGATTAAGGCTCATAAACTCTGGATCGTCCGTTATGGACTTTTTAAGGTCCTCGAACTTCTCATCGGTTATGAATCGTGGATTGGCAGGGACACCATCAATCTGGCCCTCGTTTTCGTCTATCAACGAGAGTGGGATCACACTTGTTTTAATCGGATAAAATTCTTTCATAAGAAAAATGTTTGCTTAACGCTGCAAATGTAGGTAAATATTTTGTACTTTCCAAAAAAATGATGAAAAATTTTTGCACAAACACGAAAAAGTATGTAAATTTATCTTCATTTGCAAGGAGAAGCGTTATTTTTGCGGTACTTTTTCTATTCAATCCTTCTCGTAAGGTGAATAAGAAAATGTTTGCTTAACGAATGGCTTGCCTGTGAAGGTAGGCCATTTTTGTAAACACAACCCACCCCCTATAATCAATTTTGCCCACAGGACGCGAATTTTCAACCCAGACGATAATTTCCCTATCCAGACCATAAAATGCCGTGAAATGCACGTCAAAATCGAAATACGGGCCTGTAATCGCCATCACACGAAACGCAACCATCCCCAGACCATAAACGTAACCCACCCCACACGACAAACATAACCAACAACGCACAAAAAGGCCCGTCAACAACGAAGGCCCGTCATCGCGACGAGCCTTGCCGATAAACTTTGGATTTGCACCCAGAAGGAAAAATCATCCACTAAAAACCTTCTGGTGTCAAGAAAATGGTCGGTGCAAAGATAGGACTATTTTACATAAAATGCAAATATTTTGTCCAGAAAAAAAAATAAACCGCCCCCGTTTCGCAACGGAAGCAGTTTCCTTCGAGATAAACAATTAACCTTAAAACACTTTAAAAAGTTCAAGAATTGCATGACAAATATCGTCTCACGACGCACTATGAAGAAAATTCAATGCAAGATAAACACACACTCAAATTACCATAAAAGAACGCTGCAAAGATACGCATATTTTCCCGAATCTCCAAATATTTTGATGTAAAAATTTTACCCATCTATGTAAATCCAGAGAAAGAAAGAAGTTCCCCCTATTGATATATATATATTCTTTACCCCCACAAGAAAGAAAGATCCCCCCTCAAGCCGCGCCCCCCAAGGGGCTGCTTATTGTATGCCTTACAATATCCACACAAAAGACCGACGAAGCTGAAACAGAACCCCCACGCACGACGAAAAATCGGGATTCGACGAGTTTTCGGACGTGGAGGGGCATTTAACCCCCTGTCGAGGGCCGTCGTGTGGGGGGGGTGTCGGCCTCCAGACCTGCCGAGGCCTGTACGATTTTACTCCTTCGAGTGTCAATTCGTACGCGTCCTTTTGTCGTTTCAGCACGTCCGATCTGTACGATTTTACACCCTGTTTCTGGCAGGTTCTGGCCCACGTTTGCCAGATTTTCGGCCCGTATGATCTGCAAATTTCGGCCCACGTCGGCACACGTCACCCACGGCACACCCGACCTTATACCTTATTGTACAAAACTTCCTTTGTAACTCGCTGAAATTCAACGAGATACGGTCGCGCGACGAGTTCTGGACGTGTCGGGACGTGTCGAAACGTCCCCAAAACGGCCCGATTTTCGCCAGATTTTCCCCAAATTTGCCCGTTTTTTGCGTATTTTTTGCCCGTGGGTGATACTATTTTATCAAATTCTTTGCTTTTTTCGACAAATTTGCAAAATTCTTGCAAAAAAATTTGGAGCGCATTTTGAAAATATCTATCTTTGCACCGTCGAAAATGATCGACACGTTTTTATATAACATTATTTATTTACAATTTAATTTTTTTTATTATGTTCTACGTTATTTTATCCATCGTTTCTTTCGTGTGTGTAATTCTGGCAGCCGTTTGCGGTTATTTGTTCGCCATCGTGAAAAATCGCCAGATCGTTACAAAGCCAGAGCCTGCGGCCCGTCCCGTCCCGTCACCCGTGACGATCGACTTCTCACCCGTGGCCCGTCCCGTCGATGCTGCGCCCGTGGTGATCGACACCCCCAAGCCAGAACCTAAAACGACACCCAAAAACTCCGCGACAGAAAAACCTGCACCCGTGCAGCGTCCCGTTTCGTCACCCGTCACCACTGCCAAGCCAGAACCTAAAAAGCGTGTAAATAATACACCCGTGAAGGCCGACGTGCAGGCCGTTCTGGATACTATCGCAAATAGCCCTATTTCGGACACCTTACGCAAGGAGGCCGCAAACTTCAAGATGATCTTCACCATCGATGCCGTTAAAAAGGCAAACGTGTCTTGGTCTATGCCAGACAATAACCATATTTTGATGGAGGCTCGCGATCTGCAGGGCCGTGTCTGGAGTCAAAAGGAGGATATTAAAAACGGAGGCCGACGTGTCACCTGCACCGAAAACGGCCAAACAACCATCTTCAAGTCTGTAGGAGCACTTCTGGCATACCTGTCTGGCCAGATCACCCTTGAGGAGGCTTCCCGTGGTAAGGCCAAAACCGAAAAGGCCGAAAATCCTGCGCCCGTCGTAAATGAACCTGCGCCCGTTTCAAAGCCAGAACCTGCTGCACCCGTCACCCCTAAAAAGGGCCGTAAAAATACCCCCAAAAATAAACCTGTAAACAATACCCCTGCACCCGTCGAAAATCCTGCACCCGTGGCTGAAACAAAGCCAGAACCTGCACCCGTGGCAAATGAACCTAAAAACGACACCCCTGCACCCGTCAAGAAGGCCGATATTCTGGATGCCATAAAGGTCAAGATCGGTGAAGGCTGCACCCTTGCAAAACCTATCGCCTGCACCATCGGCAAAAAGGCCTCGTCCATCGTTTCGGTAAGTATTGATAACGACACCCTTTACTTCACCGCCGACGAAAAGGCCCGTAAAGCCTCGGACGTATATTTTGCAACAAAAACCTGCGCAGAAGTTCTGGATAATATGGCAAACGCAAAGCCAGAACCTAAAAACGACGTGCAGCCAGTGTCCGACGAGGCTCGATACGCACAGAACACGGCAGAAGGTATCATCAAAACCTGTGACAACAAAAACGTGCAGGCCGTTACCTTCACAGACTCGATCGCCACGGAGTTTACTCAGCCCAAAACGGGCAAGAAGGTAAAGGCTGAAATAGTGGGCCTGCGTCGCGATTCAAAAGGCAACATCATCGTGTGTGGTGAACGTGAAGATGGCAAAATGATAGCCATCGAACTGGCGAAGGGTGCAAATGTATTCAACCTCGGCACACTCAGAACGATCGGCAAACAGATTAACGAAGGTCTTGCAGGCAAGAAGGCCGCAAATGCCAGAATCGAAAAGATGGCAAGCGTGGCATAAAACTTCAAAACCTTACTTCCCTATCTGGCTCACCCGTCAAAACGACGGGTGCCTTTTTTATTGTTCCTCGCGCGTGCGTAAAGGCACGGCACTCGAAAGGCACGACGGGACGGCAAACCTTTAAAGGCCGTCCCAAAATAATCACGGCCCTTAAAGGGCCTCAAAAAAATATTCCAGATATGGCTTACACCTACGAAGAAAAGATCTCCGCGTTGAATGATCTGCGCGAGTATTTAGACGCGGCCATCGCCTCTGGCGAGATCACCGAGGCCGAGGCCAGACGTTTATATTCATTTGAGGAGGATGGCTTCTTCCTTGAGACCTAAAAGCACCTTTAAAATATTCCAGACATGACTTCTTCAAATTTCTATTCCTTCGGTTTTAAAGAACCGAGGACAAATGATCAATGCACTTCACTTGCCGACGCGCAGGTGAGCAAAAAGCATAACGTGGCCTTCAAGGAGGTCTCCAGATCGGAGGCACAAGACCTATATTGCCAGAATTACGAAATTGCACTTAATACCACAGGCACGATCGACACCTTCTGGCAGCCTGCAAAGTTCAGAATTGCCGACGCGATAAGGGACGCAAAGAAGCATAACAGACCACAAATGCTTTTCAAAGACATTTGCGAACTCCTGTTTTCTACCTTGCCGCAGGCAGGTGGCCGACATTATTTTGTACTCCTTCCCGTCGAACCTAAAAAGTAACTTCACCCAAATAGAACGGCCAAAGGACAGTTGCCGTGAAACTCGGCACTTCATTTGATATGCTTCATTTCAATAAACTTATGAATAGCCTTCTGGCAAACAAGAGTGTGAATATCGACTCTAACGAGATCGAGGAGTTTGTAACCTATTGTAACGACCACGAGGTTTATCCTTCTGGCGGTGCATACGCAATGAATGAAAGCGGAGTTATCACTGGCCAGTACTTCTACCTCTAAAGCGTCACTAAAATAATCCAGACTAAAAAGACATTATTATGCTTACGACACTTGTTAATCAAATAAAGGTATATGGTGCAGTCTGGGTCCCCACAGACCTCGCCAAGTCCTTCGTTATTATTTGCGTGTCCCGTGGTATCATTGCCACAGGAGGGATCGTAAGTAATGGCTGCCAGTTATTTACAATTTAATACTCCTTACCAAAATGCTTAATAAAGAATTTTTCGCCCAAAGGTTTCTCGCGATGCTTGAGGGCAACCAGATTATAACAATCACTTCAAATGGCCGAGTAAAGATTCTTGGTGCAAACAACTTTCAGCGATTCGACTTCACGGAGTTCGTGGCCGATTGTCTCCACATCTTCGGCAACAAGCCTCGCAGCATCAAGGGCGATGCCTGTGATCTGTTGGATAAGACACTCAAACATTTAATTGATAACGGGAAGTGTGACTTCATTTTCAAGGAAGATTACGATCGTTATGCATATTGTGACTCACACTCATTCAAATACTATATGTAATATGGACGTTTACAAAATCGTTACAGAAAAGATCCTCGAACAGATCGAGGCCGGCACTTGTCCGTGGTCAAGGCCGTGGACAGGAGTTCTGGACGGGGCAATAAATTATGTGTCCCGTGAACCTTATAGCCTTTTGAACCAGATGCTTCTTCAGCGCGAAGGAGAATGGCTGACGTTCAACCAGATCAAGGACCGAAACGGAAAGATTCGCAAAGGTGCGAAGGCTGGGATGGTAGTGTTCTCCAAAAAGTGTGAATACAAAAAGACGTACACTAACGAAGATGGCGAAGAAACCGAAAAGGTTGTACGCATACCGATCTTGAGGTATTATAACGTGTACCACATCTCCGACGTTGAAGGCATCGAGACCAAGATCAAGGACACAGACAAGATGATCGTTGAACCTATTAAAGAGGGCGAGAAGATTATCGACACTTACTTGAGCAATAATCCTCACCTCAAATTTGAATCGAAGAAGTCCAATCGTGCATACTATTCTCCTTCACAGGATCTTGTTTGCGTTCCTTGTCTAAAACAATATTCCAAAAATCCTCAAGAGTATTATTCCACTACATTTCACGAACTCGTCCACTCGACGATGAGGGCCGACAGGTGCGATCGAAAGGACGGTGCAACAATGATGCGCGAAAATTACTCGCGTGAGGAGTTGGTGGCAGAACTTGGCGCGGCTATGCTCTACACCATCGCAGGTATGACAAGCCCAAGAGTGTTTATGAACTCTGCGGCCTATCTAAAAGGGTGGGCCAGTAGTTTGAAGGAGGATGTCAAGGCCATCGTGTGGGCATCCTCACGGGCCGAGGCCGCAGTCCGATATATATTATATAACACAAAACCAAAAACTTTAAAAACCGATTAAACAATATGAAACCTCAAACATTAGACCTTATCCGCAAGGCTCTGGAAATTTGCAAGGAGTCTTTCGACGTCGATTGTAACGAAAAGGCAGCCAACTATCTTTTAAGTGCTATCCGTGCCGAGACCTGCGGCAAGACCTCAACCAAGTTTTCTATCTGGGACTTCTGCGCAAAAGATCCATTGCGCCCTGTTATGAACGGTATCTTGCACGACAAAGGTTTCAAGGTGGCATCCGACGCAAAGTTGCTTATGATGCTAAAAGAACCTTACGAAGAATCGCTTGAAGGAAAGATCATCGGTCGCGAAGGTCAGACTATCGAAGGCCGTTATCCACGTTATGAGAAGGTGATGCCTGTATATGACAAGAAGGAGTACACAACTCACACCATCGACTTCGATTCGTTCTTCGACCAGTTGAATGACATTCGCGCACAGGTCTATCAAGACTGCGGCAAGAAGAAAAGATGGACAGACCAAATGATCGTACACATCGGACAGGTCTATCTTTCTGCAGAACGCTTTGAGTGCATTATTAAGTTTATGATGCACGTCGGCACGAATGAAGTTTATATCAAGTCTCCAGATCGCGCGGTCCTCACCTTCGCCGGCGAGAGCAAGGCAATCCTTATGCCTCGGTGCATGACCGAGGATGACGTGAAAAATGGCGAGTATTATATCATCAAACTCTAAACGTATGAATAACAAGGCCGCTATTGCAAACTGGATTTACTTCTGTTATAACTTTCCAGATCCCTTGTCTATGTTCATACAGATATATGGGGACAATCTGGGAAAGCACATCTTCTCGAAGTGGATCAATTATGAACGTGACTTCAATCGTCTGTTCTGTTACCTCGACAAGACCTGCCAGAACAAACTTCTCGATTATGTACTGACTAACTACAAGGGTGTAAGCCCTGCCAACTATGAGTAAAGTCCTTTTTAACGTATGGTATCTTGACGAAAACGGCAGCACTTCTGTTCAACCTGTCCTCGCGAACAACAAACAGGAGGCTGCCGAGGCAGTCAAACTTCCAGTAATAGAAGTTAAACGCGTATGATGATAATTATTAACATCTTCCTTTTCGCGATTGCGAGCGTGGTATTTTGTTTGTACAGGCTATTGCGCCACTTCACAAAACCAAAACCAAAACCGTCGAAAAGGCTGACAATAGAAGATATACGAGGATGGTTCAAGATTCTTTTGTAAGAATGAACAAGGTCCTTCACAGAAGGACAGGTTCAATGATTTCTCCAGACACAAATTGCTCGACGATCTGGCAGCAAGATCTTCTTTCGGACGATCGAAACGCAATCCTTTGCGACTGCATTTCAAACTTCGTAAAGGGCCTGCCAAGATATTGCACGATTCAACTCACACAAGTTGGAAGTGTGATCACCTTCGTCGGACGTGCATACAAAACAAACAATATCAAGTTTGAGCGACAGATAGATGTGAGCAAAAAGTGGGACATCATTAACTTGTAAATAAACGAGGCAAGCCGACCTTCACAGGCAGGCTTGCCGAATTTACAATTTAATTTTATTTCTATTTGTTCGCTGCAAATATACTGCATTTGTTTTTAACTTCCAAATTTTTCTTCAATATTTTATTTATATGACTTTTTATATTGCGAAAACCAACCTCGAACTTTGCAAAAAGCGCATCAATAAGATGTTTGCGAAGTTCACGCACAAGCCAGTTGTCACTTACTCCGACGTGGAAAAGGTGACACAGGTTTCTACCACTATCTTCATCAGCGAGGATGGCCGCGAAAGGGAATGTACCAAACGCAAACTGGATGCCGTTAAAGTGACCATCGAGGAAATTCAGCAAGGAGAGTGGCGGCTTGTCGCAAGTGTTTACTATCTGGAAAGCTTGGTAACAATGGCCGATAGCACACTCTTCAAGGATATGCCTAAAAAGTTCGGTCTGGAATATTCCAAGTGTGACTGCTGCGGCCACGACAGGGAACGAAACGAGGCCCACATCCTTTATAATATCAAAACTGGAAAGTGGATGCAGGTAGGCTCGTCCTGTGTAAACAAGATGATCAACGGAGGCAAATACCTTTCAAACATTATCCTCGACCTTCACGAATGTTTTATTGTACGCTTTGGCGGCTGCGATGAAGAAGATTGGATCGGAGGCGGTTGGTGTCCTCCGCAGCACCACTGGAGCGCGGCTTTCGACTTCAAACGTGCAATAATGATCTGCAAAGCGTTCTACGACGCAGACGAAAAGAACAGGACTTGGAAAAGGACCATCTGGCTTGATAGTCATTCAAAGCAAAGTGGCACATTCGACGATATTCTGTACTTCATCGAGGAAAACAAAAAGGAGTTTGTTATCGATGAGGACTATATCAGCAAGGTCTTTGCCTTTATCGGCACACTCGAAGGTGGTCTGAATTACGATAATGAACCGAACCTCAACCAGAAGATGATCAACGCGGTCAAGAACGAGTATATCATCAAACAGGAGATCTTCGTTGCCTACTTCGCGGTCAAGGGTTATCAAGATTCCGTTTCCGACTTCACTTCTATCTGTGAGAAGAACAATATCGTCGTGGGTACTAAATACAACTTCACAGGAAAGTTGCTGCGTATCTTCAACGACACAAACCTTTATGGAGAACTTATCATCAAGGCCGAAATGACTGATTCCACAGGCTTGCACTTCTACAAGACGCTTTCACACAGGAACGTACTTGATCCATACAAGCAAGAAGATGGAACGTACAAATTCAAGGCCGACATCAATTATATTAACAACAAACTCCACTTCGTTAAGTTCGGTGGCCGTTTGTCAAAACTTAAGTAACTATGACTGCAACTGAAATGATGCTCAAATACTTCAAATCCAAAGGGGTTGAGGTGCTGGATAAGATGCCAGACGGTTGGAAGGTATGCAAGGGTGCTACCACTGCGCCTTATGGCTATGTCTGGATAAATAACGGGAAGTCGTTATTTACAGGTGAGTACAATCACGCATTATTGAAACTTTAAAACCACAGAAAAATATGTCACGACTTTTTATCATCAACTTATATAACAATTCGATCTACACCTCTTGCGAGGAACAGGACGCACAGAAAAATCTTGTTGCCGCAAGGAAGGCATACGAGGAGGAACTTGAATTGGTTAAAAGCCACAAACAGAACTTCCCGAAGAACGCAAGTTACTGGCAGAGCCGTATTGATACTTGTCTGGCTATCCTTGCCGCAGGTTTTCTGGCAGTCACGTTTGAAATGTACGTTGCAAAGGAGAAGGAAAGGTTTTTGGATAAAGAACCTATGGAGATAACCGAGAAGGAGTTTTACGATGCACTCGATTGCCTGCCTCCTTTGCGTTGGATTCAGAACGACAAATATAGTATGTTCTTCTGCAGCGAACCGAACTCACTTACCTTCCACGCGCAGTATATTCGTATCAATGAAACGGGCAAGTGCTATACGGCCATCACAGACATTCTGGACCGCAAGACTTGGATCGACAAACTTCTCAAACTCTAACGACTATGCCAAAAGTATCAAATAAAAAGGTAATGACTAAAGACGAGGAAATATCTATCCTCCAGTCACTAAAAGGCAACGGCACTTATTTCGGCCAGTTCTTCTCGCCTTCCGACATCGATCAAATGTGCGATAACATCCGTAATGACTTCGCCATCGAAAGCGGTTGTTCCTTTATGCTCAATAGTAATTTCTATGAGCGTCAGTTTGAAGAACTCTGCAAGGATATTATTGGCACACTACCTCCGTGCGGCACTCCAGAGGATATTTATGATGTCCTTGTGGTCCGTTGGGGATTGAGGAATATCATTCTCTATAAGCACGAAAATGGTTTGACACTCAATCAAAACGAAATCGACTATCTTATTACAAACTTAAATTAAGGTATCGGGGAGGCCAACCACCTCCACACAAAATAAAACATTATGGCACGTCCATCAAAGATACAAAAGTTCCTTTCGTGTTTCGACGAGAAGGGACACACGCAAGACTTGTTGTTCCGTGAATACCTCGACAAGACAAACGAGAAAGGTGTAAACGACTTTTCTGTTCCGTTCCATCGTGATCCTTACGACTACTGCGACGGGTATTTCGTTATCGTTAAAGTGCTCAAGAAATATAACCTCGTCTATTACAACTGGTCGCAGTACTCTGGTTATCACTATCAACTTTGCTCGACCATCTGGTTTGATAAGATCTTTGTCGAGGAAGGGCGATTGTTAGGCCACTCCCACCGCTATCGATACAACCATATCGAGTTTGACTACAACTCTGGCCGTGGATGGTGTGGCAGCCTTCCTTCGTTGTTGAAGGTTATGTTGAACAGCCGGTACTCGTTTATCTACCTTCGCGAAAGTTTTAAGGACAACCTTGTTACCGACAAGTGGTTTGATGCGGTTATCTCCGACTGGAAGGATGGCGATGGCGGCAAGGTCTGCATCGTGTCTATCAACAACAAGGAGTATAAGTTCAATACCGACGGTGCTTTAATCGAGAAGGAAAAGGACCTCAAAGTCGCGTTGGCCGTTGCACAGGAGGCTTTCAAAACAAAGCCTAAAATTGCAAGTGACTGGATCGACAAGGACCGCCCCTGCGCCTTCCGTTATGGTTTCGCCTACAAGGGCGCAAACACGAGGATCATCAGCAAGGCCGAGGCTCTTGACAAACTCCGTCTCCACTCATTCGGCAAGGGTTTCTATACTATGGACTTCGAGATCATCCAGTCTATCGGTGACGTGGCCATTGTGTTCTGTGAATTGTCTGAAAGTGATATGTTCTAAACTGCAACAATATGAAGAAACACTATATGCGCAAGGAGAATGACAAACTGGAACTTCTCCGCAAAGATCTCCAGAACGGGGAACAGGTCAAGGTGTTCAACGAATACGAAACCTTCTATGGTGCTGACTTCGACAACTGGCTGCGCGAAGGTATCAAGGATATTCCCTGCGACATCAAGGTCACTTCTTGGAATCATTGGTATAATTACCCGTGGGCCTATGAGATAACTCCAAAACGATAAGCGTATGAAAGTAATATATCGTATTCACCAGACAAGTAACTCCTACTGGAATAGCGAACATTACGACACAACTTATTATGAGTGTGAAACCGAAGAAGAATACCAGAACAAATTTGCACAACTAAAAGCCGAGGTACAGAAAATCACCGACGAATACAGGAAGTTCGAGGCGCAGGGTTGTTACAAAGATGAGTTCTTCGTTACTGGCGAGCCTTATCTGGCACAGGCACGATACGAAAGGATCAGCCTGTCAGACGAGCAAAGTGTGATTGCAAACGAGTATTACGAAAATCACGAATGGCAAGGAATGAGTTTCAAGGCCGTTGGTTTTTGCTACTCGGTACACTACGAAAGAGGTTACAATACCGAATATTACCTTAAGCCAAAATCTGTTAGCGATATTACACCTTGCACAGACAGAGGTATAGGTTGGATGTATGGATCTTAAAACTTAAACATTATGATTGTCAAAACAAACGCAAAGTATCATCTCGGCCAGAAACTTTATCGCCTTCACGATAATCAGATTATCACTTATGAGGTCACTGCGATAAGTGTAAGGATAGAAATAAAGATGTCTGGCACAAGTCACAACGTCATCTACTCATTTATCAGAAGTGATGGCAAGGATTATCTTATGTCCGAGGACGAAACGATAGGTGTTCTCTTTGAGACACCTTCAGCGATTGTCAATTATGTAAAGGAACTTTCCAAAACGATCCGATAATGAAACCGAAGATTAAGAAGATTGAGTTTCTGTATCAGAACCAAGTCAAGCGTCGTGCTATCAAGGTCACGTTATCCAACAAGCACAAGGTATATATCTATCCTTGTCACGAATCGTGGGAACAGGTCGGGCCTTACGACGACAAGTTTGTAACACTACCCATTGCCGAAAAGTACAACAAGTGGCTGCACGGCATTGGCGGCATCGAGTAATCAACGGGGGTGCTTCGGCACTCCCATAACTCCAGAACGATATGAAAGCAACACTCTACAAGCACGACGGTACTTCTTTGCCAGTCACACCTGCAAACGGCAGATCCTTTTCGCTTGCTGAATTGCAAGGATTCGTAGGTGGCTATATTGAAAGTATCGACCTCGCCGATGGCTCTGTTATGGTTGTAAATGAGGATGGCAAACTTTACGGCCTTCCAGTAAACGAACAGGCAACAGAGATCCTTCGCAACAATTCAAAAATGTTCACCGACTTTATTGTCGGAGACGTACTTATCTGCAAACCAAACTATCTGTAATATGGTATCACTTATAACAACAAAATTCGAGTACAAGGGTCAGAAGTATGTCGAGGATTGTATGACCGACAAACTTGATCGAAACTATCCAGACGAAGGTTATGCCTACTTTCTTCGCGAGAAAATGATCAACGGCCAGAAGGTCCTGTTTGAAATCAACATCATCAAGAATGGGAAATACCTCACGATGAAGGGTTATGTCAATGTCTTTCTTTCCGACGAGGATAACGAGCCGACAGACATCATCAAATGCGAAGTGTCTTTTTCTGCGGTGTTTGAGTACACCTTCCAAGCATATCCGAAGAACATTGTAGTTCGCGCACACAATCCAGAAGAAGCACTTGCGATCTTCAAGACCTTGCACGGTGACAAAACCGATTACCAGTATCAAGGCAACATAAAACGAGTATTCACAATTAAACACTAAAGGCATTATGGAAAATATCATTGACAAAAACTTCTACGGGTCGATACGCGTTTACAAGTATGTAAAGGAATGTCCTTATAACTATTCAGTCTGGCCCATTGGCCGACAGAACTTCCGTCACCCCTGCTGCATCCCACTTTGCAAGCCAGACAATTCTGGCAATCCTTATCATATCGACGCAGAAAAGTTGTTGTATATGAAATTGCCGAGCGAACGCATTGCACGGGAGATCCTTCACGAAGCATCCTTGCGTGGTGTCGATTCAATTATGCTTGAATACCTTATCAAGCACTCCTTCGATGACAATGGATTCCGTAACAAGTCGATCAGTATGGTAGAAGGACAGTTGGGCCGACTTACCAGATACTACAAGAACAATCACCTTCTTCCTCTGGCCGAGAAGATAGCCAACCACTACAAGGAACAGATCAAGCGCACCATCAAAGTCAATGGAGACTATGCCGACAACGAGGAAAGATATAGTTATGCAGTTCGGTCTCACGAACCAGACACACCTTTCCAGACGATCAAGGAACTAAAAGAAATGAAGGTAGAAGGCCTGTATATCGTCAATAGCAATGGAATGAAGATGACACCAAGTAATCTTTACTTCGGTTGTGACACTCGCCTGTGGAGTCCATCAGATGGTAAGAAGTGCGGCGATGCCTACTTCCACTTCTGTTCTGCACTCTACCCAGTATATCTTCCAGATGGTAAGCGTTTCCATATCAGCGGCCTTTCAAACGTGTGCTGCCGATACAAGAACGGGATCTTGTATGACTGGTATCGTGAGTAAAAATTGTTTCTGAAACAATCCTGTTACAAGTGAATTGTTTTCAAAACTATTCGATTGTTTGCGAAAGAATCCGATTGTTTCAAAAACTATTTGATTGTTTTGAAAACAATTTGCTTATATATATCTGGAATTGTTTGTAAAAGAATCGAATTGTTTTGAAAACAATTCCACAAAGAGAATAAAATAAATAATATATTAAATATATTTATATAAATTATATTATATTCTATTTGCCTATTAAAATAAAATTTTTATATATAATAATAAATTTTTTACCAAAAAATTTGCATTTTGCAAAATATTTGCGTATCTTTGCAAAAAAATTAGAGCAAACATTTTCTATGGACTTAACTCCCTACGTTAAGGAAGGGTATAAAAAAGATCCTTATCTCTATGCTTTCAGCAAAGGCTTCAAGCATTTCGTGATAACGGTCTTTCCGTTCCAGACTTTGATACAGGTAAAAAAGACGCAGGTGACGATCGACAGGGTGATAAGCCCAAAGTCTATCGAAACACTTGCAGATATTATATACACCACGCTCAATGAAGAAGAAAACCAAAACTAAAACTTACTACTGGATCGAGTTCTCAGAAGAAGCCGCAGAACTATTATCCAAGTCCTGTCTGGTCCTTGCCAACATTATGTCTGGCAACCTTACCGCATTGAAAGATGTTCTTCTCGACGCGATCAAGCAACGCGAAGGACGTGATCCAAACGAACACGAAATTACCAGAATCGAAGAGGTTTGCAAGTCACTCCAGTTTGAGGTGTTCGATAGCACCTACGGGAAAACAAAGAATATTCATAGAGTGTCCGACACCGTTGATGCACTTTGCGACTTCGTTGAGGTTATAAATTATCAGTTCAGAAAGGAAAAGCGCGATGGCTACGAAACGGCCCAGTTCCCTTGTGGATGGTCCGACACCATCCCTCTGATCCGCATTATCGACACAAGATCTTCTTGTTACAACAGACGCAAGTCACTAAAAACATATAAAGACGAATTATGATACCAGAAGGCAAACAGATTTTCGATGGCGAGTATATCGTTACTGCCGATGGCAAGGTGTTTTGTGTAAGGGACAACAAGTTTGTAAGACCATACAAGACACAAAAAGGAAAATATATCTGCGATCTAAAGTATAAGAACACGGCCCGTTGCATCGACTGCCTTGTCGCTACCGCCTTTGTCCCCAATCCAGACAAGGGCAAATATGTTCATCACAAGAACGGAGACCTTGCAGACAACCGTGCCTCTAATCTTGAATGGTGGCACTCCCAGAGATACAAGGAGGCTCACATCACACCTTACAAAGGCCAGTCTGGTCGGCCCGGCCTTCCGATCGAAAGTCTGGACCTTAACGGCAACGTGGTAAAGTACTATGAATCTATGAGGGCCGCAAGCCGCGACGGACATAGCGCGACTTCTGTCTCCCGTTGTATTCGTGGCTTGATAAAGACCTTCGACGGAATGATCTGGCGATATGCCGAGGAAAGACGAGGTGTGTAATGGCTACCAAAAGTGTTATCGGAACAGAAGATGATGAAACCTTCTACCTTCCGCAGTTTGAACGCAAACGCAAAGCACAAGAGTACTATCAAAAGAACGCAGATCGTCTCCGTTATTTGCACAGAGAATACTCTAAAAAATATTTCCAAACGAAATTGAAAAAGAACAGGTGAGGCGAGGGCATTTGTAGTTTCATAGGCTAATACAAAATCGCGGGTTTTCTGCCCTCGCTTCCCTTTTTTAATAACTCAATAAAACAACTATGAAAATCAAATACGACTACAAAGAAGAAGGAAACGAGTTCCCGACACCCTGCCCGTTCGGTAAAGACTGCACGGTTGGCTCGTGGGTATGCAACGAATGTAAGCACCACCTCGACGAGGATCAAGTGAAGCGGATCGTCAAGTGCAGTCACCCACCAATCTTGACCGAGGCTGCCATAGCAAAGAGAAACCGCAACAAGTGGAGACGAAAGTTTCTGGACGATCTTCGCGAAGGCATTAAAGAATCTATGACTAACAACGGCTACACCGAGGAACAGATCAAGTCTGCCATCCATCACGCTAACAAATACGCAAAGAAAGGATTTAACGAAGGTATGCGATGTGCTGACACCAATCCCATTTCGATCGAAGTAACCACAGATAACGAAAATAACCTCTAACAATTAGCACCCTAAAGCATCAAGGGTGCAAAAAACTGAAAGACTATGAGTAACTGGATAGATTATGATATGTTGATGGATGAAATTGCTCTCCACCGAAGCAATGCTCAACTCTACATAAAGAACTACAAAGATAACAATAAGCCATTCCCTACATCACCAGATGGATATACAACGGGTGGATTCATAGATAGACTATTGTACGAAAAAGAAGTTGGTAAGGAAATTGCTTTAATGTGCTTGCAACAATGGTGTGAAGATTTCAAGTTCTCTTCCAACGAGGTAAAAGAATTTATCAATAAAGAAAACTAACTCAATTTTAACCCAACAATATATGGCGAAATTCATAGAAGAACTTGAAAATGAAGCCGAGTGCTATGCCCAAGGCTATGCAGAGGTAGGCTATGACGAAGATGAAATTGCATCTGTTAGAGATGCTTTCATTGATGGCGCAAAGTGGCAGAGAAACTGCGTATGGCACAAACCAAGCGAAGAACCAGACGAGGACAAGGAAGTCTTTTATGAGTGGGATACGGCTGATGCCATTTTGCACGAGGTTGGATTCTATCACAAAGACACAAAGGACTTCTCGAAAGACCACAAGCATCAAAGATATATGAGCGAGGTGGCAAAGTGGGCATACGTTGAAGACCTTGTCGCTTTCTAACCCAAAGCCATATTCATATTACTTGCATGAGGTCGGCTTTAAGCATTTGTGGACGATGCTGGGTGTGAACGGCGTTCGAATCGACGTTAGCCTACCTTAGTAGCAATGCGGTAATCAACACCGATATGGCATTTTTATAACCCTATTACATAACGCACCCTAAAGCAGCAAGACTATGGATAGAGATACTATCATATTTGGCATAGCCATATTTGGCTTCCTTATTCGAGGCAAGGGAAGAATGGAAGGGAAAAAGTTTGCCGACATAATTCGTTCTCATTGCTCAAACCTCAAGGCGAAGATTATTGCCGAAGAGATTGAAACATATATAAAAAGCATAAATATAAATTACAAAGGTACGAAAGTGGATTATGTGCAGTAAAAACAAATGGATTGTTCCCGAAAACAAAGACTCCCTAATCGAATTAAAGGAGTTCCCAGGTTACTTTCTGGACGAGAAACGAATGGAGATATGGAGTTTCCTGCCTCGGTGGAACTGGAACGGGAAGGCTTGGAAGAAACTGACAGTCTCACCTAAAGGTGCTTTTACTGTTAGACAGGATGGCCTATCTCGTGCCCTTCGCATAGGTAAGCTGCTTGCATCAATTAGGCTCGGTGTTAGCTATGAAGCGATTCCTCATCAGTTTTCTTTCGGTGCTGATGGTGTTACACCAAAACTCCGTGTCATATCTACCCTGCCAACTGGTAAGGCTATTGACAGAGATGCGCTCAATGCCAAGCTTCGTGAAATGTGCAAAGAAAGAAACCACGTTGTCCGTGTGGAGCGAACCAAACGAGCCATAGAGGGGTTGAACTTGCTCTTGAAGGCATTTGAGGGTGATTCTGGACCATTGATACAATTTGTTGCATCAAGCTTCGATAGATATTCCCGAATGGCATGTACGAGGGCTTATCACACAAAAGAAGATATACAAGATGCCTATGATAATGCCTTCTATCTCTTGACAAAGCAACTTGAAAAGACCGACACCCGTTTTTACGACATCGACAACTGGATGATAAGTAAAATGAGATATTATCTTGCCCGCCTTCCCAAAAAGGTGACATGGCAGGAATATATGAGCAAGGAGACGTGTAAAACCCTTGCTGCTTTATAACCCCAATATAGTAAAACCGTTTAGTAAATAATACGACTATGACAACGGGAGAAATAGATTTGTTTTGCGAGAACTTTGCATACCGCTTCATTACAACGGAGTGTATGTTTAAGGAGTTCAAGAACCTAACCTGTGGCGAAGCTCAGGAAATAAAAATACATCTGCAAAATCACCTAACATTGCAGTTGCGGGACTGGCTTGAAAATACGCTCAAGGTAGAAGTAGAACTTGAATAATAGATTAACATATTTCTAACCCAATTAACCAAATACAATTATGGCGAAGGAACTCAAATACAGAACTGATGGAATTGTGTGTTACGACAAATGTCCTCATACTGGATATATGATAGGTTCAGGTGGTTGCTTCTGCTGCGAGTGGTACGACCATCAAAAAGAACTACACAACAAAGTTTATTGCAATCACCCGAAATGGGTGGACGATTTATAACCCAATTAAAAATACAACTATGACAAAGCAATTTGAGAATAAGTTACAAGAAATCATCGACGAGGCTCGCGACGAATGCGAGTATAGCACCGATGGTTGCGAAAGTCTGTTCCTTGAAAGCCAAGTAAAGGATATTGTCAAGAAGGCAATAGAGGGCATTTGGCACAAACCAAGCGAAGAGCCTGACCACAGTACAACCGTTATCTTTAGTGCGATAGCACCCGATGGGAGTGGTGTAATTGATATTGGCTTTTGGAATCACGACGAAAAAAGAATCGTCCACGCATTTGGGGCTTATCGGATTTCAGATACTTTCAAATGGGCATACTACGATGATTTACACCCTAACGCTTTATAACCCTAAATGGACGAGGAAGTACAAATATATTGCTCTGACTGCAAACACCTCAATGGCGAGGCATATTGTTGGATTCACAACAAATACCCTTCGCACGTCTGCAAGGATTTTTCCTGCAGGTATGAGGTGGACGATAAGAGATATGACTAACAACCAAAAAGTAACCAAATGAAAGCAACTGATCTTTTTGTCGGTGCATTGGTCTGTGCTGAATCACCAAGCGGTATCTGCGAAGTAAAGGAGATCCTTTCAGACTACTGGATAGACACTAAAGGTATTCGGCACGACTACGAAAGAACAGAACCGATTACAGATTAAATTTAGGTACTGAATAAAAGTGTATGAAAATCGGCATCATCGACGTTGATGGACATTCGCAACCAAAGAAGTGGGGGAGTGCTTTCCCTAATCTGGTTTGTATGAAGATCAGCGGCTACCACAAAAGACAAGGTGACGAAGTTGAGTGGGCGCAGAAAGGCAAGCATTACGATCGTATCTACGCGTCAAAGGTCTTTACATTCAAGCCAGATGTCGATTGGTCTTTATACGATTCCGACGAGATAATCAAAGGCGGTACTGGATATGATCTGCACTCTGTTCTTCCAGACTACATAGACCGAGCGATACCAGACTACTCTATCTATCCGTGGATCGACGAAAGGACTGCATACGGCTTTCTCACCAGAGGCTGCCCGAACAAATGCAAGTGGTGTGTCGTACCGATCAAGGAAGGAAGAATAAAGCCATATATGGACGTTGAAGATATTGCCATTCTAAACGACAATGGTAAAAGACGAGATCACCTTGTCCTTATGGATAACAATATTATCGCGTCAGAGTATGGTCTGGAACAGATAGAAAAGATCATACACTACAAGTATTGGGTAGATTTCAACCAAGCACTTGACGCAAGACTTGTCACACCAGAGATAGCAAAACTATTAGCAAAGGTAAGGTGGTGGCCCTGCGTTCGGTTCGGGTGTGACACAAAGGCACAAATAGATCCGTGCCGACGTGTTTCTGACTTGATGCAGGGATATGGTTACAAGGGAACATTCTTCTACTATTGCCTGTTAAACGACAATATGCAAGAAAGTTACGATAGAGTCAATTACTGGCGAGACGTTCTTATGATAACCAACAGGCATTATCCTCACGTCCAACCTTATCTCGACTTCAACAATCCAAACTATACCCCCCCCCGTTGGCAAAAGGATATGGCAAGGTGGTGTGGTCTCAAGTCGATCCTTAAAACTATTCGGTTTGAGGAATACGAACCACGAAAGGGATTCTTCTGCCGACAATATTTTGAACGTCCAGAACTGCAGAAGTGTAGGACCAAAGAGGAAATAGCCGAAATTCTGCATCCAAATATGGACCTAAAAAATCCAAGACAATATGTCCTCGATCTGTTTGAGCAAATGTAATTATAAACAATATCAATTCGACGAAAGTATGTATATTCTAACTTATCTTTTCGACGGAGAGCCAAGCACTCCAGAAGAATGTGTTACACCTACTGATGTGGCATTAAGTCTCGAACTGGCCTTTTGTGGCGGCAAACCTTCCGAACAGGAACAGGGATGGCTGCTCGAAGTTCAAGCGTGGTGCGAAAACGCGAACGTCGGAGACGTGTATTCCGACGATGACTTCACGATAGAGAAAGTAAAGTGAAATGGAAATAGATAAAATCTATCTTGGCGACTGGAAGGATCTCATCACCCAAATACCAGACGGGAGTATCGACTGCATAATGACCGATCCACCTTACGTCATAAACAGGTCCGCAGGTGGTGGGAGTGTAAACAACATCAAGAAGTTAGACAAGTCACTTGAACAACTCGACTATGCCAATTTGCGCAATGGCTACGATATGGAGACATTCGCCAAAGAGGTTGAAAGGGTGCAAGGCGGCAAGATCAATGCGTATATCTGGTGCAACAAGTCACAGATTGCCGACTACTTTAGAATCTATGTGGGCCAGATGGGATGCAAGTACGAACTCATTTGTTGGCATAAGCAAAACGCTCTCCCTACATATTCAAACAAGTATTTGAGTGATACTGAATACTGCCTGTACTTCCATACTGGAGGCTTCACCCATCCACAAAGTTATAACGACGCAAAGACTTATGATGTCGGATTCATTAACCACAAGGATAAGAAACTCTGGAGACATCCGACGATCAAGCCGCTTGACATTGTTCGCAGACTTATTCGTAATAGCACAACCGAAGGCCAGACGGTCCTTGATCCGTTTATCGGTTCTGGTACAACTGGTGTCGCCTGTATAAACGAAAACAGGCACTTCGTAGGTTTTGAACTAAACGAAGATTACTTCAAAATTGCAAACACCCGTATTGCCAACGAGCGCAGACAACTTTCGTTGTTTACTGACATTTCAATATTTTAATATAACCAAAATGGAAGAGGATAAAGACAAGATATTACTTGACGAGGTTATCTCGGCATTGAAAGATAGTTGTATAGAGTACGGTGCGCACTCCGCAGATATTTCGTTCGCTACTCCTGACGGATGGCGCGTCTCTATCAGTGTAACCAATTTGTTGAACCCTTAAAAATGTTTTGCCTATGAAGAAGTAAAGATCTAACAACCCGACTTGGCGAAGGGTATCACATAACTATAATTACTAACTTAAATAACGACGATTACGCAATGGTTTGATTTCAAGTGATCGCCCTTCGCCAATGTCTTTTTCTTTTAATCATTAAAACACTTCCATTATTATGACAAAAGATTTTATTCGTTTCAATGACCGTTTGACTGTCCGCAAGAGCGAGATAGCGAGTATTTCAATTCCAGACGATTCGCCAACAGAAGTATATGTATTGTTGAAAGGAAACTTTCAATTCAAACTCAATCATAAGACCGAGCAGATTGCCCAACAGGTATTCAACCAAACAATGAACCAACTTGATCCACAAATATAAATCACTATGGCAAAAGTAACACTAAAAAAGACTTATGAGTACATCGACCACGATTTTACTATTTTAGTCGATGGCAAACCTCTTATGAACAAGAAGTACAACAATCTCAAATCAAGTATATCGTTCCGCGAATACACAACAAAAAACGTGTATTGTTGTGAGGTGTACCTTCTCTATGGTGAAAGCAATGTAGATTCCATCACCATCCCGACAAAGAAGGGTGACGAACAGAATGTTATCAAGATGCTTCGCCCGATTATCAAGTACGCAGTCGAAACCATCCTTGCCAACTATTCAGAATAGTTCTTCTTCCGACAGGTTGCTTGCCACAAAGTCCAACACCTTTCTAATTGCATCGTCAGCCATTTGTTTATTTGTTCTTGTGTAGAAGGTTATCATATCGTTTTGGTCTATCGAGTTACCGAGGCAATACTTGATAACCTTCTCCCTTATTCCAAGTTCATTGGCATATTGGGCAAATGACTTTCGTGCGCAATAATAGATCAGCCGCCCTTCATATCCTATCTCCTTTGCGATGATCGGCAGGTTATATTCGAGCAAATGTGATAATGTGTTCTTGTTTGTCTTGTTATCAAACATCACCCGTCCATCTTCCTTGATATACCTGTCGATTATCGTTCCGGCTTCTGGTTGGATTGTAAAAGTGGTTAATGTGTTATCCTTCCTGTGGCCCTGTGTCTTGATTCTGACAAATGAAACCTCTGGCTTTGACAGGTCAAGCGAAAGCATATCGCCCAGATTTATGCCACACAAGTAAAACGAAAGCATAAACATATCCCGACACACTTTCTCTATCCCGTCAAGTTCTGCGTCACGCAGGCTGCGGATCACCTCGACAGGTAAAAATATGTCGCGCACGTTTACCTTCCTTTTCTTGTAGTCAATAAATGGGTCTATGTCGTAATCAACGTATTTCCGTTCTTTTGCATATTTGACAATATATCTTAAGACGCTCATACGAAGATTGATTGATGAAGGAGATAGCACCCTCTGGTATTTCGTTTTATCCTTCTTCAAGGCATTTGATCCAACAAGGTAGTCATCATATTTATTTATATGTGTAGGCCGTAAGGTAGAAAAGATAAACGACGGGCCGAAGAACTCGACGAAACTATCAATCGCCCTGCGATAGAGTTTCAGCGAGCCTTTGCTGCAATGCTTGATCTTGTGTGACAACCATTCTGCCGAAATGTCCTCGAACGTCACAGGCTTGCTGCTATTCAACTTCGATTCAATCAAACTAAGTAACTGGCTGCAAGTATAGCACTCCGCATCGGTTATCTCGTCATAGGCACGATACATAGACTGGATAATTCCTCCGAGTTGTCGGTTAATGTATTCAGCATCTATATCCTTGCCAACGACCTTTCCGTTTCGCACGTTCTTCATTGATGGCACACGAAAGCGAGTTACCTTGTATCTGGTTTCGCTATTGTGGCTTATGGCTATCCTTATCTTGTGCGTTCCGTCCGAAAGCACCTTTGCAGGCAATACAACAATGTAGAGGTTCATTTTGCGACAATAATTAGACAATGCAAACACCTGCATATATGGGGGCGATTGCATCCGAGTTCAACGTGGACGATGTTAAAGGAAAGACTTTTAACGTGTTCTAAAATCCAAGCAAATAACTCTTTATTTTCCACTTTGTTTTGCTTATTGAAGTGATTATAAGAACATTACACCAAATAGAGGCATTTTCCCGACAATAATTCAGCCACAATTTTGTATAGATCGAGTATTCAACTGCTTCAATTTGCTGTCGATTTCTTCTTCCTTCCTTTTCAGTTCCTCTAATTTGCGCATAAGGAAATCTTCGCGCGTCTGGAGTTTCTCCATCAGCGTTGTCACCCTGTCAAGCAAGCGGAACATATCAGCCGCGCTTATCTCACCCTGTTCTGGTATGACAAGTTCCTCTTCTTCTTCACCGTTTCCTTCGACGTCACCTGCGCCAGTACGCAGGAACTCGCGATTGACCTTCGGGAACTTGGCAATGATCTTTTCTTCGAGGTCTGCCGATATGCTTGTGGTCTTGCCCGTATAACAGTAATAGACCTGCATATAGTTCGCATTGAGATCATCGGCAAACTTCTGGACTGAATCATACCCGAAAGTGTACATAAGGGTCTTGATAATTCTGATCACCCTGTCTTTTCTGGTTTCCATCATATCGGTACATTTTTATGTGCATCGTTATAACATATATCGTTATTATGCAAAATTTTTACATCATAATGAAAAATATTTGCCAAAAAATTTGCATTTTACGAAAAAATGTCGTAACTTTGCATCGTGAATAAATATTTGTCGTGGCAAATATAAGAACTTTACACGACTTTTGCAAATTTTTTATATACCTAAAAAGTATCAAAATGAAAACAGGACCGCCCAACCCCTAACGAGTGTGGAGCAGCAGATATGCAACGCGTATGTCTATGGCCTAACTGACAAGGAAGTTTCCGACAGGCTATGCCGATCGCTCTCCACAATCAAAACGCACAAGCGCAACATCTTTCGGAAGTTGCGTATCAATACCACTCACGAGTTAGTGATCTATGCTATATGCGCGTACCTTAATATAAATTGGTCGCCTAATATGGTGAAACAAAAAGGATTACTTTTATTTCAAGGCAAACATTTTCAATGTCACCAGACGAGATCCGATTCCGTTCACTTCTGTTAGTAATGGAAAATAAGACAATAAGTTTCCGCGCTGCCAAGATCATCGTTGGCGGTGAGGTAAGGCTTATACGTCTTATGGAAAGCGGTGTGATACGTTATGAGAAAAAGCATAACTACCTTATCAATGCCGCTGACTGCTATCGGAATATCCGTCCCAGAAAACAAGTTAAAAAAACTTAATTCATCATTAGTGTTAATCAACGCTCGACCTTTTTGCCGTTTTTCGGTCCGTCCGTCTGGCAATTTGTATCGAGGCAATTTTTTTACAATTTAATTTACAAACATTATGAGTTTAATTAAAAAACCATCGCAACTCACTTCGTCAGCAACAATCAAGGTCCTCATTTACGGTCAGCCGGGCCTCGGCAAGACCACTATCGGACTTTCAGCACCCAAACCTGTACTTATCGACTTTGATGGCGGTGCTCGTCGAGTCAATGGTGCTCACCAAGTGGACACCCTGCAGGTTGAGAACTGGCAACAGGTGATCGACCTTCTGGCAAGCAACGAACTTGCACCCTATTCTACCATCGTTGTCGATACCGTTGGCAAGATGTTGGATTTTATGTCCGACTACCTTATGAAGCGCGAACCAAAGTATCAGCAGCGCGACGGTTCACTTTCGCTCAAGGGTTTCGGTGCTCGCAAGGTAGCCTTCATCGACTTCATCAAGAAGATCTCCATTATGGGCAAGCATCTGGTATTCGTCGCTCACGAACGCGAGGACAAGGATGGTGACAAGCGTGTTATCCGTCCAGAGATCGGTGGCTCGTCCCTCGGTGATCTTATCAAGGAACTTGACCTTGTTGGCTATATGCGAGCCAATGGCTACTCCCGTGAGATCTGTTGGTCTGGTACGGACGCGTTCTATGGCAAGAACGCTTGCAACCTGCCGCCAGTAATGAAGGTGCCTGCAATCATCGACGAGAAGGGCCAGATCACAGGTGACAACAATTTCCTTACTGGAGTATTCGACTCGTACAACAACTATCTCAATAGCCAGAGCAACCTCCGCGCAAAGTATGACATCCTTATGGAACGTGCCAACGCAGCCATTGCCAAACTGGATGGCGCAGACGCGACCAATGCACTTTGGGAATCATTCCAGAAGGTGCAGCCGATCTGGGATAGCAAGATTGCTATGAAGTCGGCCCTCGACGCGAAGGCTTCCGAACTCGGTCTTACGTTCAACCCAATGGAGAACAAGTATGGAGCAGCCTAAATATTTCTTCTCCCCTACACTCCTTGATGGCTTCTGCGACTATCTGGCCGCAGATGCCACTTGGGACAAGTTGTATGGTTCGAGCGATGATCCGTCAATATCCATTGCCGAATTTGAGGAAAAGTGCTATCTGGAACTTATCGACAAGATCAATCGCGTCCCGTTCGTTTCAGAGGCCGCGTCCAAAGGCACGGCTTTCAATGACATCATTGACACCCTCATTCATAACAAGGTGTGTGGCCGTACCAAGTTCGAGAAGATGACAAACGGCACATTTGTCTATGGCATACGGGCAATGATTGACGGATTCACGTTCGAGTTTGAGTTTGACTTCTTGCGCGAGGCAGCAGAATACTTTGGCCGTGGTTCAAGCAACCCAAGCGACAAATGTCTGTCACAGGTCCTCACAAGCGCGAACATTCAAACGAAATATGGTCTGGTAAACCTTTACGGATTCATTGACGAGTTGCGCAGGGATGTTGTCTATGACATCAAAACCACTTCACGTTATGAGTTCTTGAAATACCAGAACTACAACCAGAGATTCGTTTACCCGTATTGCCTTATCGAAAGCGGTTTAGTCGATAACATTCGTTGTTTTGAGTTTACCGCGTTCCAACTCACTAAACCTTCGTCAGTCAGTCCCCTTATCAAAGGCACACGAAACTCGGAGGTTTATACCTACGATCACAAGGCGGCCACCGAACATATCCGTTCCGTATGTGAACGCTTTATCGAGTTCATCGAGGCCAACAGAGACAAAATTACTGACAATAATATTTTCGTAGAACATCAACACAATCATTAAGTATGAAACTTGAACTTACTGGTGTAGTACACGAGATCACTCCGATGTACAAACCAAACCCACAGAAGGATTTTATCCGCAGAGACCTGTATATTGACTGCACTGGCTATGACCGCTACACGGGCCAGAGATCAGAGTACGAAAACTTCCCACGCATTGAATTTAACAATGCGAAGGCCGCGATGCTCGACGGCATCAATCTGGGCGATGTAGTAACCGTTACCTTTGAGATTCAAGGACGTTTCTACAACTCCAAGTCGCTGAATACAGACGGTACACCGATCGTCAAACACGCAAACTCCATCAATGGCTACGACATCAAGGTAGTCAAGAGCGTTGCGCCAGAGCCATCTGTTCCAGAACCGATGCCGACACCTGCAGTTGGCCAGTCACCGCAGTACGACATTCCAGACTTCTAACGTATGAGGTACAATCTTTCCAACAAATACCATATCGCAAGAATAAAGGCAAGGTTGGATAAGATGATTGCAAAAGGTGCAATAGTTGATCTGTCCGAACAACGCAAGAAACGCACCCTTCCGCAGAATAATTATCTGCACCTTTTGCTTTCCTACTTTGCTGCTATTCGAGGCGAAAGTGTTAGCGATATTAAACTCAACGTATTCAAACTTGAATGTAATCCAGACATCTTCATAAGGAATTTAACGTACAATGGTGAGCAATTAAAGTACATTCGCAGCACGTCGGAATTAGATACTGCTGAAATGTCACTTGCAATAGACCGATTCATTAACAGGTCGTTTGCCCACTATTCAATACCTTTGCCATCGCCAGAAGATGAAAGGTTTATTATTGAGTGCGAACACGAAATAGACAGAAACAAGGAATTTCTTTATACATAATGACACTAAACGAATATCAAAATTTTACAGACACTACGCGTAACATTGAAAAGACACCAAAGGTCCTTTATACGTCGTTAGGTCTTTGTGGCGAATCTGGCGAGGTTGCAGACAAGATCAAGAAGGCTATGCGTGATGCCGACTTCATCATTTCTGGAGCACGTCGAGAAGAAATCGCAAAGGAGATTGGCGATGTCCTCTGGTATGTTGCGCAGTTGAGCAGGGACTTGGGTTATGAACTCGAAGAAATTGCCCAGATGAATATGCTGAAACTGAATGACCGACTTTCAAGGGGAGTTATAGGAGGCTCTGGCGATAACCGATAATGACTAAAGAGGCCCGAAATTATATCATTGACAATTACGCGACAGGGGATCTTGACGCAATGATTCAGCACCTAAACACACTTGGGACACGAATCAAAAAGAAGTCAAGCCTTCGTGCCATTGCCTATATGCTCGGTGTCCGTCGCGAGTGTGACTTGAAAGTCGAGACACGCAGGCAGACCGTATTGAAAAGGTATCAATGCGATCGCGAGCGAATTGCCGCAGGCTTGCCACCATTGACGAAGAAGATCAAGCCATACAAGGTTTCAAAAGAGCAATACAGGATGCGTCGTTTCTACAAGGTGCTTGGATATGTACTGACGAAAGACAATATGTTTTCAGTCGGTATCAACAAGGACACCAGACGCAGCAAGGAACTTGAACACAAGGGAAACACAATAGGTTTTTCATTCTATGGATGCACAGATAATACTTAAACGCGTAATTGAGATTGTGAGTTTCGTCACAAAGACAGACCCACAAAAGATTAACGAGAGAACTTCCTACTACGGCGACTTGATGATAGATTCTATCGACTTTCAAGAAATCGTTTTTGAACTGGAGAAGGCTTTTGGCATCAGTATCTCCTACGACGAAATGCAAGAAATGAATAACTACATCTCCGACACCGTGCGAGTTATCAAGAGGCTTACAGACTAAAAATGTGGCAATACAATAAATTCAAAAGGAAAAAGAAACAACCCAAGAAAGCGACAGGCGACGATAAGCCGAAAGGACCGAAAAAACCTAATTACGTCGATCAGTTAGATCGCGTGTTTTCCCTTTATATTCGGCTGCGCGATGCCTTGCCTAACGGGATGGTCAAATGTATATCGTGCGGAAAGTATTTCCCGTTCGCGCAAGTGGATTGCGGACACTTCTATTCACGAATACACACCGCTACCAGATGGGATGAAGATAACTGCCACGCGGAGTGCAGGTACTGCAACCGTATGTCAGCAGAACACCTCATCGGTTATCGTGCCAACCTCGTCCGCAAGATAGGCGAGCAGCGCGTGGCTTTACTCGAAGTTAAAGCACATCAGACGGTAAAACGTGACGAATATGTAATGAAACTTCTTATCGAAGATTACAAGAAGAAAGTCAAGGTTTTACTCGAACAAAAAAACATCTAAAAGCAAACATTTTCTTATGGCCCGAAAATATGAGATAGGGTTGAAATACTTTCCCCACGATACCAATATGGCTTGGGACGAGAAAGTAAGGAAATTAACAAGACGTTTCGGGGCGGTTGGATATGCAGTATTCACCAGACTTCTGGAATGTATCTTTAAGGACAATTACTATGTTTTGTTTGATACTGGTCTGACTTTCCAGATCATCGATTCGCTGAATATGAGTCCAGACGATGAGCAACTTGTAATAAAGATCATCAATGAGGCCGTGCGTGTGGGCCTGTTCGATAGCGACATCTTCAACGAAAGCAAGGTAATAACTTCTCACGGGATTCAGTCTCGTTATTTCGAGGCGAAAAAAGCGTCACTAAAACGAGCGTCACGAAAAAACGACAACTTTGATCGCCCGTACCTTCTTGTAGAACAGGAATCGGATAGTTTGCCAGAAATGACATTTTTTGAAACTCCAAAACTGCGCATTGTCCCAGACGAGAAACCAAAGCCGAAAGCAAAGCCAAAGCCGAAGGTTGAAAAAGTCGAGGAAAACACCAATCCAGAAGAACAGGAGTTTGAGAAATATATGAAGGAACACTATCCATATATCGCCAAGATGGATAAACCGCTATTGCTTGTTGAATATCACGAACTCTGCGGAAAGTATAGCAAGCCCGTGGTAGATACCTGCATAGCAAGTCTCAATAACTACAAAAATATCAAGAACTATCGTAGCGCAAAGGCTACTTTGAACAACTGGTGCAAAAATGAGCAATCAAGGTCAAGACCAAACACCGCAAACACCACGGCAAATAATACCGCTTCCCTTGTTGGAGAACTTCGGACAATTAACTCCGCAAGAACAGACGAGGGTGATGACGTGCCTGAGTAAATATCCGACGTTCGAGATGGTCCTCCAGAAATATGAGATAACCAAAACGACAAGGTGGGTGATCAACTACCGAAAGGAGATGATCACAGGTTCAGCACCCACGTTAAAGACCATCTTGACTGCATATCCGCAGAATCCGAATGGAATCTATGACTGGCTCAATGCCTACCTTGTCGATCTGGCTATCTTCGAGGGAAAGACCGCATCTGCCGTGGCCTACCAGATAAACTCTATTTCACATTCGATTGTCGAGAAATACCACTACCTCAAACTGACGGAGATAATGTTGTTCTTCTCTATGTTCAAGGCAGGTGAACTGATCGACAAGAACGGAGAGGACCTTACAAAAATGTATGGATCATTTAGCGGCAAGGTTATCTTGGCTGCGTTGAGGAACTTTGTTCTGAACTATCGGAACAATGTTATCTACGACGAGGAAAAGAACAAACGCTTTGCAGATGCAGAAGTGGACTATACTAAATACCTCGCCAACGTGAATTTCACGAAAAAGGAAGATAAATCCAAACAGGAAACAATAAATAACCACAACAAGGAATTTCTGGAACAACTCCAGAAAGAACTAAACAACAAACAAAATGAATGACGTTTTTGAGTTTCTTATTGCACTTGTGTTTGCGATCGTCGCGGTTTTGTTCGTGGCATACGGATTCGCAGGTGTCATACTAAAAGACCCCTTCAAAGTTATCGTGGCCTTTGGGTGTGCATATATTTTCGGTAAAGCAGTTTTTGACATATTCATCAAATGGAAGATCCAATCGAACTGACAAAGGCCATCGTCAAGGCAGGTTGCCTTTGCTATACTATCTTATTTGCCATTATCGGCATCGGATTTTTAATACACTTCATAATGGACTAAAAACTATGGCTACATTACTTCTAACAACAGGTGAGCGCAACGAGATTGAGCCTATCGGACGTTTCTTCAATGCAAAGCAGTTGAAGGAAATTATCGGTGGCAATTTCAATACGATCAACCTTACAAGCCAGATGTCGCTTGTCGTTGACTTCAACGGACTGGAAAGAGGACTGCCGAAGAATGATTACGCGTCCTCGCTCCTGTGTGCATCAATCTACCCCAGAAAGGACATCATCGTGGGCAATGCCCTATTGTGTCGGACAAACCAAATACTCCTGTCGTATGACCCAGATACAGATAGAGAAAAAGGTCAAACAACGAAACGCGCTGACCGAGTTCTTGAAAAAACATAGTGATTACTATTCGTTGCAGATCAACTTCGGTGTGAACGGCAGCCCAGATCATTGTGTCGTAAGTATTCCACACGATCGCGTAGAGCCTTTCCATCAACTCGTTATTCAATTCCTCGGTCAATGATTCATAAAGTTCTGAACTATGAAACAAAAGAACAGTTCTGATGAGTATTTCGTTGAAATAACCAACAAACTCAATGGTGTTTGTTCTGCTATCATTCTTAATAGTTATAGCATTTATTTCTACGTTTACTTCTGTTGTCACAATATAGGCGAAGCCACAAACGTTGCTGAATGGTGTCTATATGAAGGCAACGAAGGAGAATCAAAAGAAACCGACACCTATAAAGTCGAACTCAAGAAATATAGTACAGATGAATCCAAGACAATTCTTTGACCTCGTTTCAGAAATGAGGTCGAGCCAAAAGGAATATTTCAAAACACGTTCTTCTCAATCCCTGCAAAAGAGCAAGGAACTTGAAAGAAAGGTGGATGCTGAAATAGAGAGAGTAAACAACATCATCAACCCTTCACCGCAAGGCGAATTAAACTTCGACCAATAGCCTATGGTGTAAAACGGAGACAGGTAAGGCAGAATGAATGTGGCTGCCAATCATTATTAACTTAAAAGTAATATGTGCATAATACAACCCATCAGCACTTTCATTCTACCGATGCCTGTTAATTGACTTGAATTATCAACCTTTAATATATATATAATAATATGTGGGAATCTGGTTATTACCCTGCAGGTGCTGAACACGATCCAAACGCACCTTACAACGAAACGTCAATAGAAGATTATTACGGAGACGATGCCCGTTCTCAAATTGACGAGGAGATAGACACCAAAGATCCGACCTTCGTTGATTGGGCCTATGAGAACGATCACCTTCCAGAAGATTACACCGACGAGGATGTAGATAAAATCGTAAAAGACGATAAAGTGCGTAGCGAATATCAAGACTATCGACTTGATGACGTTATGAATGAACTTGCCGAAAACGACGCTTCGGAACGCGACTACTACGAGTGCGAACGAGCCGAGGCGATCCGTGAGGCATACCTTCTCGGAGATTACTAACCATTAAATGTATAAGCCTATGATGTAAAACAATGATAGGTACGGAGTGAGGGTGTCTTTTAGAATATTTCGGTTATATATAGTTATCATAGTTATTGTGTGAAAACATAACAACTTCCCTCACTCCTATGCCTGTCGAAACATTTTACCACTATGCGAAGTAATCTGGTTTCAAACATCTTCTATTTCATTGTTCTGGTTGTGTATTATATTGCACTATCCATATTCCTTCTTTTCCATACATTACTCAATATAAACGACTATATCAAATGATCCATATAAACAAAGTATTGGAATGGGTGCAGCGACTCCAGATGTCGTGCTTCGGCACACCTGTAAGTGTGACAATCGAAGCGTCAAGAGGTGTCAGTACCGATAGCAGCGACAAGATGATATTCGTGACCGTTGCCACAATCGACGGGACAAAGACCTATTTGATCTCGTCCGATATGCCAAGCGAACAGATGTCCCAGAAATGGGGAGAATTAAAGGACGATGTTTCAAAACTCCTCGACAAATTTGTAGGCCACAAGATCACAAAACACGGAAGAATAAAAGAATAATGAAGCGATACTATGTTGTAAACGAGGACAAGACATTAGTTGTCCGCAAGGCTAACTTCAACGACATTCTTGGCGAGGATGGCTTGTGGCGGTGCAATCTTGTAAGGGTAACTCCAAACTTCACGCAAAAGCGCGGATTCGTGAAACGTGATCGAGCCGAGGCCGTTGCAAGGAAGGCCACCGAATATTGTGGAGAGAAATTTATCGTAATATCAAACAAAGACTAACTATGTCAGCAACACTTACATTAGACAGATTCGAGTTAATGTGGCTCTGTGAAGGTGCTATCGGTAAGTCGCATCTTCGTTGGGGGATATATTCCTTAATGGTCGATAGTGTCTGGCCGCAACTTACAGACCTCGAACGCGAAGCGATCTTCACCTACATTAAACGAGATAATTCTTGGTTATTCAAAGGCGATACCGACAGGTACGAAACACCTCGCAATTATTATTTGCAGATGTTAGCCAGATACAACCCTGCCAATCAATTCAAGATCACGCTAAAAGATGGCCGAATGAAAGTCACCGAGGATGCGTACAAATGGAACGGACGATATTATGTCAGTTGGCAAAGGTTCTGCGATCCAGACCATATACGCAGCATCGAGCAAAAGCCTTACCGCAAATGCACAAACGACAGGTGCGATTCGGCAGCCAACGATACTTGCTTGCGTTATAAGACACATAACGAAGGAGACATATTGCTATCTTGCGGAGCACCGTACAAATGCAAGCATTGTGACTTTGTTATCGCCTGCGAGGGTATGACTGATCCAGTTGCGGAAATTGTTATAACACCAGAACAGGACCAATTTTGAAATTTTGCGTGTGACGCGTTTTGTTTTCCAGACGTACAATTTATCACCAGAATCACGAAACGCAGCCACAGGCCCGTTAAAATTAAAATACAGGCATTTTAGAATATGGCAACAAAAAGCAAAATAGGAACAGAAGATGACGAAAACGAATGTGTACTATTTGATGAGCACTTACGCAGGCAGCGTGAAAAGAACCGTGTTCCATACAAACGCAAGTGCAACGACGATGAGTTGATGAGAATCCGTCTGACCAATTTGAACAGATGGAAGGGATAAAAATAAGAGGGCGCAAGATTTAATTCTTACGTCCTCTTTCATTTTTATGGTTGTTCTTCTTCTGGCTCGTCTGCATATTCCTTTTCTTTACGCAGCATAAACCTTCTGAACCTTGCATATTCCCGTCTGGTCGCGGTCGTGTACGCACCAATGCCAAATGCACTTGCCGTAAACAACAATAGTTGCGCGATCAGCCAGAGCACGGTATCGTGGACCTCGCCCATAGGAGGCACGATGAAACCTGCGACACCAAAGCACAATGAAGCGACAAATGCAGCAATGGCACAGGTGAACAAAAGTCTATCCTTTGTTGTTAGTTTTTCGTGTTCCATAATCTTATGCCATCTTGTTTGGCGATACAAAGATAAAGATTATTTTATTATTCGTTATTTATTGTAAAGATTTTCAGCCTTCAAAATCTGACGACACGATCTCTTTTCTGAACCTTCGTATCACCCTTTCAATCTTGGTTTTGCTGATATTGTACTTCTTTGATAGTTCGTCAACGGCCACCCTATATTTGACTTGCTTGTTCCTCATTTCCACAAACTCATCATATATAGGGAGATAACTCCAATCATTGATGTTGCCCTCATTTTCGGACAACACTTTTAGTAATTCAGAGGCCAGACGTACTACATTTGCTACCTGCATTTGTCATTACCAAGTCAAAAGATGATGTTACGGAAAGTGTAGAAGATAAGTTCGAGCACACCGCCAAGTACCGCGAATTGCATATCTTCCCAATCCTCGGTCTTGTCGAGCCATTTTTCTTTGGCATAACTGAATCCAGAAACGACGATCAATGCCAACAGGCCGAACCAGAAACCATAATCGTCGAATTGTGACACGAACAATGCCGCCACCAGTAGGTGAAGCAACTTGTCCTGTCCTATCATTTGTGTTAATTTGTCAGTCAGTTTCATACGCACATAATTTCTTTAAGTTTCTCGATGCGTTCCTTCGGCACACCAACCTTCTTGGTGAGCAGGTTGTATGCCTGTGTATAAGTATCACTACCGTAGAGTGATTCAAGTTTCTTGATGAAGGTTTTGAGTTCGCCATTTGAGGCTTCTTCCCAATTCCAGACTTTCGAGTTCTCGCACCTGTCGAAACTCGACATTTCCCAATGAGCCTCACAATATCCTGTTTTCATTCCGCAGAGTGCTTGGATAAGCCAACAGAATGTGCCAGTCCTGTCGCGGCCCTGCCAACAATTTATGAGAATGTTGCGACCTGCCTCCAGTTCATTTACAAGCGTCACAAACGCGTTTTTCAGTGCGGTATTGTAACTGGTGTTGGTAGTTATCGCTGCCGAATACGCAGGAATATTGATTGAATACGTCACATCAAAGAGGTCGTTACGGGCAGGATCGTCTTTCGGGTTGCGAAGGTTAAGCTGCATAGATATACCAAGCTGATCGCGGAGGTAGAGGTGATCCGTCGAACCGACTTCGATATTGTCTGGATGCTCACCACGATACAACCGCCCGAACTTGATCCCCTTGCCAGTAGTAGTACAATCTGCAGAACAACCGAGGTCTCGCAGGTTGTGTGGATATTTCGTCTTTGACGTTTTCATCCAACGCATACGGCCCACGGTCTTAAATGTACCTTC
>Ga0326512_10000128_pt1 | contig 62251 bp, 103 predicted proteins | sample 1_2617_0518_D_FD_203652 | JGI IMG/M metagenome (GOLD analysis project Ga0326512, IMG submission 203652) | Bovine rumen microbial communities from UC Davis, California, United States - 1_2617_0518 | ecosystem: Host-associated > Mammals > Digestive system > Stomach > Rumen | place: USA...
ATTCGTCTGCACGCTTGTAAGTATCCTACAGTCTTACGGATTTCCGTAGCAAGAGGTATTTCTATCTCAAATACGGTGTTAGCATACTGAATAAGTTTAAAGATTTCTTCCTCACTCCATCTTGGTTTATTGTTTACTTCACTCATCTTTCATTGCTTGTTTTAATCCGCCAATAATACGTTTCTTCTTTTAATGTTCAGAGTATTCATCCCAATCGCATATTAACATATTGCTTTCATCGTCTATCTTTTTTAGGAAAATGCACCTACCACACTTTTCTGAACCTACTAAAACATCTTCTCTATAAGGGCATTGTGTAGTACACACAAACCCTTTTGATTCATAGTGAATAACTTTGCTCATAACTATTCTCCTTTCAGTGCTTGTAGTCTATCAATTTCAGCAGCAATAAGAGCACCAGCTTTAACAAGGTCTCGTATTCTATCTGTTGGTTTAAACCAATGTATATCCCATTGTTTTGGCCAAAAATGATTTGGAATCCTAAACCTCATTACTCTGTTTTCCTGATGATAGTAAACATTCGGGTCGGCATAGCAAATTGCTGCTTTCACCAATTCACAATCTTTATGTTGGGCATCATGTCCTTTTGTCCAACCCTCAACCTCAATTTGTCTTTGCCTTTCCTCGGCAATTAGTTCAATACCTGTTTTCATATTTATTTTCCTTTCTGAACTTTAAACTGTTCTTCTTTTACTGTAAACATTAAGTTGCGACAACCTTCTATTTCATCGTGACTAAGTTCAGTATGCAATGCCAGCCAATCACAACACTCTGCTATAATTGTATGTATTATCAAGTCCACCTCTTTCACTTCGAGGGAGTTGAGGTGTTCAATGAGTTGTTTATAACATACCTTTCTTATCATACTTGCATTTTCGCAAAGATAAGTTTTTTTTGCCCAATCTAATAAAGCGTCTTTTGGTATATACTGTGCCATAATTATTTCTTTATTTTAGTAGTTCAAATTCATAGGCGAATACCCACGGATTGCAATTCCATGTTCCGCCGCCGCTGATCTTGTCAATGAGATAGGCGAAAGCATAGCGGGCAGTGCAACGATATATGAGGTTGTCGCTGTCCCATTTGTAAGGCCTGACGTGTGGTGCCCAAGGTGCGAACATGTCAGCCTCGTGATGGAGTGGCGGCTTGTCGTACCTGAACACACCCTCTCGCAGACAATCCTCTTCGCTGATGTCTTGCAACCGCTCAACTTTGATGTTAGCAATACGTATCTGGTGGGGCATATATTCAGCCCTGATAAACTGCTTGTTAGAATATCCAGCACACTCATCCCAATGTTGCGTATAGCCGTTGATTGTTATCCAATCTGGGACCAAATCGTGAGCGTCTTTGTATGGTTGTGCTATTGCCACCACCTCATCAACACGATAGGCAGGGTATGCGCCATCGAGGCATGTACGCGAAGAAAAAAGCCATTCGCCTCGTTCTGCAATCTTTAAGAAATTGAGGTCGTTTTCGCATAGCGGTATAATGCGCCGCGTCATAGTTTTGCGTCCTTCCAATACGGCTTGCGTTAGCCCATATCGGTCATTAAACATAATTTTCTTCATATCGTCTTATTTGTATTTGTTGATAATTGGTTCACAGATTTCCAGCACGCGGCGCACCTTGTCGATGTCAAACCAGTCGTCAGTACGCACACCGCTCTCCATATCTATCCAGAAGTCACCAACCTGCTCGTTCTCCATGAGGAACGTCAGCTTCTCGGCCACATTGTCAGGATTGATGCCTCCGGCATAACCGACCTTTTTGCCTGCAAAGGCTACGAGAGAAGTATCTATACCCTCGCCACCGCTTGCATCCAGCAGCATTGTGACATGTTCATTCGTGTTTGACTTTAAGTACAGGTCACAATCTTCAACGGACCTCTGCTGTAAAATAATTTCGTTGAACACGAAAGCATCCTCTGACAACTTGAAGGATTCTGGGTTCTCTTTTGATGTTGCAATGTTCAGCTGACAACGGCTGAAGATGAAAGCGAGAGGAAAATATCTTGCCCATTCATGGAATGGCCCAAGGTCGCCATGTACTGCTGCACGAGCAATGCTGCCGCAAAGATGAGCCGACAGATTCAGGCCACGATACTCCAGCGTGTCGAGATAACTTGGGTTGAAATACCTGTTGCCATTCTCGCGCCAGTTTTTTGCCACGAGCACGCCAAACTCTGCTATGGGATACTGTTTCTGCAGCTCCCATAAGGCATCGAGGTCAGTCTTTCCGTCGATGCCTGTAAATGTAATATTTTGTAGTTTCATATTCAGTTCTCCCTTCTTGCTGCATCGGCGAGTATCTGAGCTTGGATTTTGCACAGACGCTCGATGTTCTGCTGTATCTTTTCTTGTATCTGTTCGACGGTATCGACCACGTTGATCTGCTTGGTGCTCCAAAGAATGATTGCTGTGTACGGACGGTGTATCGTCTTGCTGTAATAGCCAAATGGCGCATGGTTGTCGTAATCTGTAGTGTCATACGAGGCATCCAGCCGCTTAAACTCGCGGATGTCGCTCGGGCGGATGGAAACAGTGTCGCTGATAGGCGTGTAACTCGCGCCGACAAGCTGCATTGTGATGAACGGCTCCAGTTGTCGGGCTTCCGTCCCAATCTGACCGATGGCTTCGAGTTGAGTCTTGCGGTCAGCCTCCGACTGCTGTTAAAGTGCAGTCTGCTGCTGGTTGATGGCTCGCAGTGTCTCGTTCTTGCGTCGCTCCTGCTCGGCATTGAGTTGCCGCGTCAGCAGGATAGCCTCGCTCGTTGATAGTCCAAATAGTCCCATAATCGTATTCCTTTTAAGTTATTTACTTGTCTGATTTTCACAATACCGCCACAGCACATTATCCCCGATACTTGAGAAGTTGCCGTTGCGGAAGAGCCCTTTGTTGTAGTAGAAAAACCGGTTCCCAATTCGGCACATCTTGCGAGGACGTGCGCCAGAGATGCGTACCCATACAGGTGTCGCCTCCTTTGGCAGCTGGTCGGTGGATTTAATATAGTCGTTCATCACTCAGTCCTCCCTTCCTTATTCTCGTTCCCATATCGCCTACCATTCTATTTCTCTGTTTCTGATTTCCTCTGGTATGTCGCCGGTGTAGTAAATAGTCTCTGTCTCATGACGGTTGAGTTCTTTGTTGTAATCACAGTATGGGCTAATCCGAAAAGCCGTAGCCTCTGGATAAGGGCACTGATAGACGCACTCATCCACAGACGGTTTGAAAAGCATAGGAGACGCACACTTGTGATAGGTTATTATACGCCCCAACTCTCGAAGATATCCTGTAGGTTTCAGACGTTTCAAATTCCATATATAGGTCTGCGTGTGGATTTTTCCGCCGTCCACCCAAAACCTCATATCACCGCATTGCTTAAAATTCTCCACAGGTCGCAGTGTCTTTGCCCTCTCGATGATTTTTCCTTTTGTCATCGAGGTTTCAATTTTTTCCAATTCTTCTTGTGTCATACGTCAGTCCTCCTTACATTGCAAATGATACAAAGTGGCTTGCGCCGTAGATAGCTCCGATGGCGATGATGATCATCTTCAGCCAATAGAACACCCATGCACCGAAGCCTACCCAGTCCGGATAGTCGCTGAGTGTGATGCCTGTGCGCTTAATACGACACATAACAAGCCATATAGTCACCCCCTGCCATACATACTGTATGATTGATAGCAGCATATAGAGCAATGCCGCACCGCCCAGCACGTAAAACTCCGCATACTTTGAACCGCCGATGAGCTGGCCAGCCAACAGAACTATCATCGCCCATGCCAGCTGTTCGGCACGGTCGCCTGACACCTTGCTGCGCTCCTGATACTCGTCGTAGGCCGCCTGCTCGGTAAGTGGCTGGTTGGCATCATCTTTGCATTCAAAGACAGGCTGATGAGCTTCCTCCGGCGATTGGTCAACCAGTTCGAGTTCGCTTTCATGTACAGTCCATACCTCGGTACCGAAACGCACTTCATAATTCATACAGGGTTTATAGACATTCACTACATAACCAGTTCTGCCTGCTAACTCTTTCGGCTGCTTGGCCCACACATGGTCGCACTTCTTGAACTTTGGCTCTACAGCGCCCGCTGATAAAGATGCAGGTACCGCATCAGGACGCTCGTTCTTTTTGTTTTGTTTTGTTCTCATAATCGTATTTCTTTTGATTTATCTTACTATGAATCTATCCCAGTCCGACGGGCACAGGCCGCCCAGCATCTGATTGCGCCATGTGTCGTAACTCGGCGTTGTTGAATTTCTCCTCCATTCCGCCGCCTCGCGTTTGGCGAATACCACAGATCCTGGCTTGTAGAACTTGGCTATCGGCAGTTCGTCGATGTGAACGTACTTCACAATTTTCCACTGCCTCTGCTGGGCTATCTGCTCAATGGTGTCACGGCTGTCGGTAGAGCTGCAGTAACACACCACCTCCGTATCTGCAGGCCAGTCGGGTAGTTGAAAAGCCTTCTTTACGTCTTCCTCGCTGAAGATGCGTGAGTTTTCGTTGTCTGTCATCATATCAATCCTCCTTGATTAGTTTTAATGCTTCTATTTGTGCAGCAGCAATACATTGTTCTAACGTTCCGAAAGCATTTGGAGCACAGCTGTTACGTATAACATTTATCAAATTCTCAACGTCTTTGTCAATCTGCTTTTTCTGCCACTTTGCACCAGCCTTGAAACGATCAATCACGACATGCTTCGTATATACACACACTTCCCCGTTTCCGATATCGACTCTGGTATATGGCGTAGCTTTATTTGCACTCTTTGTAGCAGCGTCTTCTAACTCCTCACTTACAGTTCCGTATAAAAGCCTGTATTGTTTCAGTTCTTGTAGCCATCCTGCTAATTCCTTATGCTCTTGTGCGCAAGGAGAATTATCACAGGATTTTTCTTCACAGTGTTTTATTGCTTCATCTAATGTCATCGCTCAGTCCTCCTTTTTGTTTACATTTATTACGGATATCGTTGCCTACAGACGTTCGCGCTGCTCTTGGGTGACAACTATTTCGGCATTTGGCAGACGATGGATGAAGCGACGTGCATAGGCTTTCGCCTTGCGTTTCCATTTTGTGTCACGGCAATATTGGGAACCTTTGCGGTGCGCCTTCTTCATCTTGCGGGGCATACGTCCCAGCTTGTGTTGCAGTTCCACGTCCCACTTTACAGGCTGCATCAGAAGCTCCATCAGCTCCTCACTTGGTTCTGCCTTAATTCTTCCTAACGTAGTGCGAAATCCCTTAGTCTCGTAGGCAGACTCTTCATCGTCACCGTCCTTATATGTCAGCATTCCCGGTTTGATGTCCAGCAATTCACCCAGCGGCTGCAAATCCGTGAGCGGGTTTTTCTCCAGGTCCGTGGTACGACAGACGTAAAGCCTGCCGAGTCCTGCGGGTATTGTTCGTTCTCCCATCGTGTCAGTTCTCCTTATCTGCAATCCCAATAGTTAAACAGTTCTTCCAGTTTGGCACGGGCAGAGATAAATGCCGCTGCGTGGCCACGGTCGGAACTCGCTCCAACGTCGCTGGCATTGGGCGCCTTTGCTTTCTCTTGGAACCGCTCCGTTTCGCTGACAAGCCACTCTCGGAACTCCATCAGTTTCTCAATCTCAAAATCCACCCGCGTGTTCAGCAGCAGCATGTCCGAGAACTGGTGAAACTTCATTACTCTCGCAATAGTGTACGACTTCTTTTTACCACCAAAATCAACACGGATATTTACTGGCAGACTCTTCTCTGCATCCATGTTGTCAATCACAATCTTTAATCCTTCTATTGTCATAATCATATTCCTTTTAAGTTATTTATTTCCTGTTCGGGTATCGCTCCTTGTAGATTCGGTCGGCCTTGTTGGTGATGGTCTGGAAGTCGAAGTCGGGATTGTGCTTCTTAATTTCGGCTATCATCAGACGGCGCTCGATGGTCGTAAGGTCTGCACCCTCTACCATCGTCCTGTATAGACCGTAGTATTTCTGCGAAGAGTACTCCCATGACCGTGCCTTGTCCTCAGCCGCCTTCAGCTCGTCCTGCAGCTGCTTGTAGGATATCTCCTGATGCTTGCCTGCTAACTCATCTTGCAGCCTCTCTCGGTACATCAGGGAATAACCCACCTGCTTGCGGTAGTTGCGCTGCCAGGTCTTCATGTTGTAGTAGAACTTCTCACCCAGGTTCAGCTCCGCGTCGGTGTACTTCGTCTTGTGCAGCTGCGGAGCCTTGCGCACTATCTTGATACGGTGCAGCCACTTGTCGGGCTGGTCCTCAAAGCCGCCTTTGTAGGTGGTGATGTAAATCAGTCCTGCGTAGGGCGGTACCTCGTTGGCATCGAGCAGCCCCTCCGGCACGGCATAGTAGAAGTAATTGGGCATCCGCTCGCCGACGGGCTTCATCCTATCCTTGGCCTGCTCCATCGTAATTTGCGGGTAACGCTTGCGCTTCTCTTTGAGCAGGTTGCCGAAGAGGTCGGCCTCGCGTGTCACGGTGCTCTCGTCTGGCAGTGCAGAGTTCAGCAGCAAATGCTTCTCTACCTTGTGGCGAAAGTCGTTCCGGTAGTCCGAGCGGCTAATCTTGATCTCGAACTCGTAGATGTAGCCTGCCTTGGTCCAGATGAGTTTGTCGCTCTCCCAGCCGAACACAAACAGTCCGTCAACGCGGTACTTGGGCGAGGCGATGAACCCGCCCAGCACGCGCTGTATTTTCTGCTCGGTCAGTGTGGTGTCGATTGGCATCGTGTCAGTCCTCCTTAATAATATCTTCCGAACCTTCGGCAAACCGATGCAACGGGAACTTGCCATCTGAAATCCATTCGTGCAGCACGTCCATCAACGAGGATGTTATATACTTGATGCACTCCACGATGTAGCGCGTGGCCTCCTTGCCGTCGTTGTCGCGGATGATGAAGTCGCGGATGTATTGGCACCGATAAGCCATCTTGTAGTACCGCTCGTTGTGCTGCAGATTGATGAATATCATCGGGAACAGCTCTTTGGTCCGCGAACCGACAAGCACCTCATACCATCCGCCTGCGCACTCTCCGCTGCCGTCGTTTCCGATGCTGAAGATAATATTCTTGATTGCAGCCAAGCGGTAGTTCTCCTGTAGATACTTCACATACCTGACTCGCTTCTCCGTACCATTGATGCCGCAAATGCCTACACAGTTCTCCGGCGCGTGTTCTGTTGCAACGAAAAACCCGCGCTTCGTCAGTTCTTCGCTTAATGTTTCATAAAAAGATTTTTCTATCATATTGCTTTATTCGTGAAATCCGTAAAACTAACCCATCCAAACGGACGGTTTATGCTTCTTCGTTCTGTCAACATTGCTCAGGGTGCGCAGTCCTGTGCGGATGATGCCCGCCTTGTCGCTGCCCAGCTGTCGGCGCAGGTACTCGTCGGACAACTGCACGATGTAGGCCGTGTATTCCCTGCTGCCTTCGTGTTCGCACCGCTTTGTGACGCTGAATCCCCATCGGCGCACCAGCCAAAGGGCGATGTCGAGGTTGTGCTGCGTCTTGAACAGGAAGCCGTGCGAGCAGTCGAGCGTAACACCTTCCGAAAGCGTGCTGACAATCGTCGGCTGCATCATCACCATGCCGCGACGTGCATAATCCTCCTTGAACTTCTTGCGGAAGTCTTCCAGCGGAAATCTCTCCCGCAGGTAATCCACCCGTGCCTTGAAGCATTCGTCTAAAAATGTCGTGCCCATAATCCTTTTAATTCTTTCAGTCGCTACGCTTTGTGAAAGCGCTAAAGCGATTACGTTGTTTATATATCCGCCTCCCTATGATTTCTCTCTGCCTCTCTCAGAATTTCCCATGCCAGCCGTGCCGTGTAGTGCTTCAGGCAGTATGGGTTCTTGATGGTGCCGTCCTTTACGGCGTCCGACTTGTGCATCAGCCAGTGGCCTGCCTTGTGCGAAATCCAGTCGCGCCCGTCGAGAACCCACCTAAACGGCTGTTCAATCCATTTGAGTATCTGGCCGATGAAGGCAAACGGCAGGGTAATGATGACCGTCACCGCGTTGAACGCCCATTCTATTTTGCGTGCTGTGTTCAGTGTCATCGTCTCAGTCCTCCTTCTTTGGTCGTTCCTCAATCTTTACCGTCGTAAACACGAACGTAATGCCGTCAATGCGGCAAAGTCCGTCCACGATGTTCACGTCCTTGAAATATTCGCTTAGTTTTCCGATAATCTCGCCACGCTCATACTTGCGCTTGTCGAGCATGAATGTGGCAGTGTCGTTATCGTTCTCGATGAGCTGTGATACGTTGTCTTCCTGACCCGTATTCGTCTCAAACATTCCCTTGATGGCCTCGATGGCCTCTCTTCTTGTTATTTGTTTCATATCGCCTTATTTTCTTTTATTTGTATTCTATTTCCAAATCAATTTCCTTTTCTGACTGAGTGTCTTGCCGCACTGCTGGCAGTAGGTAATGGTGTAGAGTTCCTTTATGCCAGTACGATAACGCTTCTTCGATCTGCCCTTGTTCGTCGTGCGATATTTGTGCTTGATGGAATAATGTACCTGCTCCGGCTTGTGGAAACCCAACTTACATTTTAATTTATCAAGCACAGGCTCAGTCCTCCTTTTTCTCAAAAATACTCCAGTCCTTACCAAATATATTGTTATAACCAACAGTGACACGGGCGAAGTCTTCTTCTCCAAGGAAATCGCGGAACGACTGTTTCCAATAGACCGTCGCTTTGCTGCCGTCTATCAGTCGCATCACGTCGTGAATAAAATCTATACATTCGTCACGGTTATAGGCATCGAAATGATGCTCACCAAACCGGAAATCCTTGCGCACCACATGAGTATTGCTTGTGAGGAGCCCAATTTTGAAGTGCTGACAACCAGCAGCGAGGGCCTGCTGTATCATATCAAGCGAAGATGGGAAGTCAATCACAGGCTCGATGGATGCCCAGATCTTCGGATTGATAATAACGTTGCCGCCAAAAATATTTTCGCATAAAATGGATGAACGAACACTCTCGCGTAGCTGTATGGTTTGTATTGATTCAGCAAAGCCCCTCATAGCATTGATGCGTTCGCTGTTTGACGACGCATTTGGCTCCAGTTCGTCATGCCCTGTCAGTGTCCAACCTACTGCAATCTGACCATACACGAGCCTATGTAAGTCAAACTCCAGTTTGTAACCCAGGCTGTCGCTATACTTATTCCCAAACTTTCTTCCCACGCAGTCTGCCCCGCATTTGGTCAGAATAGTAACAGGGATGCCGTTCACAGCACAACCAGAGGCAATGCATAGGAATAATGTTCGCGTGTCGCGCAGAAACGGATCAGACGTAAAAGTCATAAACAACCCTCCGTCGCGGATAATCTCGTCGCGGTGCTCCAATATCTCGGCCATCGCTATATGGTAAGCGTGTTCATCGTTGATTATACCGGACTTTAGTTGTGCTTTATTGCAGCCTAAAGTATTTGCCCATACGCCTTTTTTCAGGTAACAGTACAAACAGCCGTGACTACACCCAACATAAGGGTTGCAGGACCAGCGTCCATATTCCTCTGCGTTGCCTTTGGGTTTTGATAGTATCTTCATTTGTTTGTTATTTAAAAATTATTTCAATATGCTCCATGCAGATAATAATCAGGCAAACAAGCAGTAACTCTGCTGCCACAATAAAGTAGCTTCGCCAAAATGATAACTTGCGTTCGAGTGCGTAATTTTCTTTTTTCAAATCAAACCAACGCCTACACAACTCTGAATACTCTTTGTCGTGAGGTCTCGGTGCTGGGATGTAAGGTGCTTTAATATTTGTCATAGCTCTATTTCTTTTTCAATTCCGCAAAGTCTTAAAGCATGCTGGAGTTGGTGAACGTATTTTAATCCCATCGGAATTATGTTACAGTTAATGGAAATTGCTATAAATTCATCCATAAAACGAATATGAATAGGTTTTCTCTCTTCTGTCTGTAAGTACCAAGTATCTATAAGAAATTCAAACCCATTCTTTTCAAGTACCTCTGGAGTTAGTGGGATTGGGTTAAAGGAATTTTCTTCGCCATAGGGTTGCCTTTTTGGATTATCTATCAATGAACAACGCAAATAGTTTTGCCCTATCATTTCTACTTTACAATATTTGTTTTCTAATGTTTCATCACTCCATGAATGGCTGTTACTCCCACCATCAATTCTTTTGCTTTCATAACTACTCCTCCCTTAATCTCTTTAAGTCGTTATATAGTAATTCTAAAACCTTTTCTGCTAATGACGCTTCTCTATCTGGAGCAGCGCATCCATGTTCTAAAAATACTTGCATAGCCTCCATCTGTTCTTTACTCGGCTTCCAAGTGGTCTGAGAATAATATTTGTCTCTTATGTTGCGTAACACCTCTGCCATACCTTCATTGTCAATATTATCAAGATGACAGGCGATTGTTTCTATTTCATTATAGTCCTCTTCACTCCACTCTTGCTTTGGTTGTGACTGTACTCTTTCTTTGATAGCGTTAATCCATTTTTCAGCATACCAAAGATTACCCATGTCATTTTCATCTTTGGCAATAGTCCTGGCTTGTTGTATTGCCCATAAAGCATCACCGAAACCATTTTCATCCTCTTCACTCCACTCTTGTTTGGCTGTGCAATCAGCTTCACAACCACAAGACTTGATTTTGTTAAGAAGTCTTGTAGCAACATCAACAGCATAAGTCCCGAATAAGGCAGTTCTTATTCTATCTAAATCCTCTTCACTCCAAGCAAGATTCTCCTCACCTCTCATCTGTGCAAGGATTTCCTCTGAGGTTTCTCCTTTGTGTGCTTGGGTAAAAGCCTCTGCTTTCTTTTCTACCTCACGCATGGCTTGTTCAACCTTTGATTCTTTTGACTGCTTTTCAAGCCAAGCGAGTGACCTCTGAAGATTTTTGAGTTTTATGCGGTCATCGCAATCCCTAATATCAAAACGCAGACAATCTATCTCTTCTTGAATAAACTTTGTTAGCCATACCCTCTCATCCTCAATCGACACTATTTTACCGTCTTTATATTCAAGTCCTTGGTCTTTGAGTGCTTTATGTATATCACTTCTCACTGTAACGCCTTCCGGGTGGTCGGCCAACAATGAGCAAATAAACTTTTCAATATCAATCATAACTATTCCTTTCTTATCTTATTTTAACAGCCACACTTCCACAGAACCCTCACGATAATCGCGTGAACATATCACAGCATCTATCAGAACTTTGTCTTCTTTATCCATGTTATATATTTTCTGTGGCAGAGTGTACTCACCCTTCTGTGCAGCGATAAACAGGCTTGGAACACAGAGACTGCCATAATGATAACCATGCTCAATTAACCAACCTTCCGCCTGATATAAAGCGCCAAAAGTCCTGCCATCGTTCTCGAATCTGATAACCTTATCAGGAGTAGGTTTTTGAAAGCTGATAATATTTTTTCTAAATCTATTTGCCATAATTACATTTATTTTAATTCATAGTCTTTTCCCAATATAAATGGTGACGGTTCCTTGTGATGTTTAATGATAAACACTTCTCGGTCCGTCGGTGCGCCCCATTCAGGATTGCCGCGTCCAATGGTGATGCTATCAATGCGGTTGATAAAGCACCGCAGAGTGTAGCCGTAACGGAGGCAGACGTGAGTATATTCTTTCACGTTGCACGACCGGTAATTGTGGCGATAGGAGTATAATGCCCTATCACGTCCAAGTAGTCGCTTGCACCAGTATGGCGTTATATCCCGATACTCCTCCGGCTTCTCACCACTCTCTTGCATAATGTACCATTTAGCTTTCACTGGCAGATGGAGTATCTTTACGTTTATTATTTCTGGTTTAGGATTAACGTTCGTAAATTCCTTCTGCCTGTCATCCCAGTCCATCGTAAACTGAAGCTCCCTGAAATATGGACCTACAAGAGCCGTAACTTTGTGGTTGCATAATCCTGCATTGTTAATGTCAAAGGACAATTTGATGACATACACATACTCCGTATGCCATGCCTTCATTATGGCTTCCTTAGCTTTCTTTAACCACATACTTCTCTGTGACAGTCTTCTGCAGACCGTTTTCCATAATCTTGTCGAATGCAACTTTGCATTCAAACCATTGTGCTAATACTGATCTCATGTTTTTTTTGTTTTTGTTTTGTTATTAAAATTCTTATTTTTCCTAATTTCTTCACAGGCGTTATATAAGTCTTTCCCTTTTTCTTCACCGAAGATGGATATCATCAGTTTCATTTTCTCTTTGTCAAGACATTTGCGACAGTAGGGTAGGCTGGGGATATCAGGGTCCATCACAGGCCAGAATGCCACCGCCTGCGCACCACAGATAACACACTTACATTCACTTGCTTTCATTGGTTAAAAACAAATTCTATAATCTAATCCTCTTAATGTCGGACGCTTTTGTAGCATCTTCTCGCACACAGCATCCATATCTATATACTCAGTTTTACCCCCCCCCACGGTTTCGGTGATAATCATATCGCGGGTAATTGGCATACGCTCTGTGGCAACCCAGCGTCCATTGAGCATAATATCGAAAATTAAAATCTTTGGCATAGTCGCTACTCTCCTCCTTCACTTGGTATGAAACGTTCGTTCTCTACCTTCTCACATACAAGTCTGTTGACGGCTTTCTCCCAGTTCTTGCTCATCCTCTCCGTATTTGCGATAATGCTCTCCTGATTGCTAACAATCTTGTCCTTGTTGGCAACCATCTGTTTAAGGTTGTCTATTGCTTCCTTCTGCGCCTGGCATATCTTTTCATACGTCTCTATGCGCTTCTCGTTGTAGTCACGCTCGGCTTCAAGGATGTCGATGTAGTGCATCAGCAGACGTGTGGTTCGTGCCCTGCGGAAATAGTTATATACCACCGCAAGGAATGCTATATTTGCTATGCTTCCCAGCCAGTCACCGTCAGCAAGGCGCAGTATCAGTGTTGCGCAGAGCACTATCACCGCCACCGTCGTTACAATCTCCATCCGCTTCATTTCGCGGATTCGTTTTTCGTCTTTAATTGTCTTCATTTTCGTTTTAATTTCCGTTTTTACGAATACCATACTTCTGGCATTCCATTTCCTTTTTCTTCGTAGTTCATAGTATTTTATAGATTTTGTATTGTGTAACAACGTCAGCTTAGGCCGCATTGATATGCGGCTGTAACTGACGTTGACGGTATTATCGACGGGACAAGTTCTGGACTGGACGCACAGGGAAACCGTTGTACCGGTAGTTGCTGCTCTGTGGAATGACACCACCACTGTAGAAGTACAGGCGGCGGGCATTACGACTGCTGATGAACGTAGAAGACCAGTAGTACCCGTCTGAACCGCGAAAATTGCGAGACGTACCATTACCGTAGCCAGAGCAGGCAAAGAAGATTGAGTTGCCATTGGTCTTAGATGTCACTTTGTATCCATTAACTCCGTTGATGGTCTTTCGCTGCCAAATGCAGTGCTCTGCCAATTCTTCAAACTGTTCCTTTGTTGGCATTTGCCACTGCTCACCCATATTGACATTAGCGGCATCGTGTGCGAGGTCTATATTGCCTTCCAATTTCGCACCAGCAGTTTCCTGATATGAATCTTCATCAAAACAGGTACCCTCAAAAGCTTCGTCATTATCGCCCCAATCATTGTCATCCTGCTTGGGGTAGTGGGGCTCGGTATTACCCCATGAGAAATATGCACCGTCATCGTAAGGTGACTTCGCACCTACGTTTCTGTCACACCATAGCGTGCCTGAAGGCAAACCGAGGTCAACAGCCTGCGGTTCTGTATCGGCGTCCGAAATGATGTCACATGACGGATTCAGTTTCTTTACATCCTCTCCTTCAGTAAGAAACTTATAGGCTTCCCTGCAGAAGTCAACACTCTTTTTGTCGTCTGTGATGCCAAACTCTTTTAGGAGTTGCATCTTCATTTCTCTATTATTCTCCATAGTCTTCATCTTTATATATTATTTAATTCGCTTTCTTCCTATTTATTTTCGCATTCATCTTCTCTATCTCCTTTGCCTCCTTGGCCATTGTGTTCAGAATATCGAGGACGAAGGGTAGGTTAGAGTCGTACACCTGCTGCTGCTCTGAATAGCCGGCATACTTCATGATGGTGTTGATGGTTCCCACCTCGCCTTGCAGGGCATCCTTCATCTGGTCGCCTTTGTCGCTGCCGTTGAACAGCAGGGGGTATGCCTGGGCATAATAGGTCAGCGCCGTCTGGTATGCCTGAAAGCAGATGTGGAAGAGGGTGGCGGCAGTGTCTTGTCGTGATGACGATGCCGCCAATTTCTTTTTCCACCACGCCACCAATCCCTCGGCACGCACGCTGTCGTATGTGTATTCCCAATGGGGTCTGAAGCGTATCGAGCCGCCGCTGGTATCGAGCAGGGCCAGCGAGCGGGGTACGAGGCAATGAGCCAGAAACTGCGCCCACAGGTCCAGCGTCTCGTCCTCCGTATTGTCCTCCTTAAACAGCTGCGGTGCTATGGCCTGCAGACTCCTGTACTGCTGCCACGTGAGGTTGTTGCACGCAAACCGGGGGAGGGCGAAGCGCTTCGCTGGTTTCAAGGTCCAAGTTTCAAGTTTCAAGTAGCTGCGCCATCTGCTACCGCCCTCACCTGAAACCTGAAACCTGAAACCTGAAACTGCGACATAGTCGCTTGGCAGTATCAGTGCATCCCTCATGTTGCTGACGTAACCTCTTACCGGGGCAACGGCTTCTTCGATTACGTTTCCCTTCTCGTCCTTCACCGCCTCCTTGCCCGGATCACCATACGGATAATCAAACCACGGCAGGGCTTGCTTCGCCATGTGTGCTAACTCACGGGGAGTTATCACGTAGGTTTCTGGTTTCTGGTTTCTGGTTTCAAGTTGCAGGTAGTACACCGGCTCACCGGTCCTATCATCCACCCTTGAACCTTGAACCTTGAACCTTGGACCAAGCGTAAGCGTAAGCACCGCCGCCGCCCGTGCCACGTCGGGATTGTCGCCGTAGCGCTGCTTCACCTGCCAACAGTCCTGCAACTGCTGCCATGTCAGGTCGCTCCATGATTTCGGTAGGGTAGGGAAGGGTTTGCTCATAGTCCGCTTCGATTTTATTTTCTTGTATTTTCTTGAATTTTCTCGATTAGGTCAAGAATCTGGACCTTCGTCAGGCTGCTTTCGCCTAAAGCCTTCTCCAGTATGCCCATAAGTTCCTTTGTAGCCGCTCTGGCTCCATACCATACGCCAAAGAAAAATATGGCTATGGAGAACATGAAGAGTAAAAATATCGAAATTGCTGTGCTCATAGTTCTATTTTTTACTCCTTCTGCTCTTTATATGATACTGGTTCCCATAGCTCCAGACCAGTCAGCAAGACAGGTACTATCACTGTCTCACCGAATACACAGCTAAGTACCAAGTTTCCTGCGCAGAGGTCATACTCCACGCCTTCTACCTGACGCTCTTTTGACATCCATCCGTAAGGCTTGGCGGTAAATTCTGTGCCATCTTCCTTTTTGAAGGTCTTGTCATCGGCACAACTTGTCAGTAATATTGCTGCGATTGCAGCGAATAAAATAATCTGTCTCATGTTATTCTTCGTTATTCTTTTCCTTTTGTTTTTTCTTGGTCAGTAACTTCATCCGTCAGCCCTCCATATCCTTTATCACCTGTACAAAAGCGAATGCACCGACGGCGAGACACAGTTCCTTGCGACTCTTCTCGTCGCCGGCGAAGATGCCTGCGCCGGTCGTGTCAATCACTATGGGTTCCGTGGCCTGCTTTAACATGTCCGCTGCCCGCTCTTCTTCCTGAACCCCCTGCTCACTGTCCGCCTGCATCAGCATCAGCCCTTTCATTGCGTCGATATAGCGGTCTGGAATGTCAATCATTACTTTTGCCATAATTCGTTATTCGCTTTCGTATTCTGCCATCTTTTCTATATTCTCCTTGACGTGCTCGTCGTCCACCAGTTCGTAGGCGCCGTACTGTGCCCATGCCCAGGAGTTGACGATACGCCCGGCGTCGTCAAGGTCGCAGACATGCAGGCTTGTAAAGTCGCGCCCGCCATACTCGTAGGCATAGTCGCCTTTCACGATGGCAAGCTCTCCTGTCCGCTTGTGGCGTATCACGTAGCCAGGCAACCAGCGCTTGAAGTTGCGCTGACGGGTTATCTCGCGGTTGATGTACGGCAGCAGGAACGACTCCCATTCCTCGTCGGTGAACACGTTGTAGTGTATGTACAGCCGTGCTTCGTCCAGTATGTCGCGGACGGTCTTCGGGTCGTTGCCGTCATGCGTCATACTATATGCCACATAGTCACGGTCGTGCTCGTCGCCCTCACGAAACTGGCGCTGGTCTATCTGCATGTTCCAGTGCATCTCCGGCCCCAGACGCTCTATCTCATCCGCCACCTTGTCGGAGATGGGCATTGCCTTCAGTTGTTCAAGTGTGATTTGTTCCATAATTCTATGCTGTTTTTTTTACCTGAAACTTGTAATCGGCTTTGCCGCTTTCATAAAGGGATTGTACGCCCGACTGAAAGAAACCTGAAACCTAAGACCCTAAGCGAAGCGCCTGCCAGGTGTACCAGATAGAACGCAGACAGTCATACTTAGCATCGTGTGCCACGAATGATTTCTCTATTTCCTCAGGCATAGGGGCGTATATCGAATATGCCTTCTTGGGATTTCTCATAATCTCTGCAATTCCTGTTGTGTCATTGTCAGGTACTCTACGAAGAGCACATTCAAGAATCAACGTTCTACAGTCACGGAAGTATGCATGAGGTATAGCCAGTTCAAGGTCTAAGCCATTCTTCTTGCAGATATTTCGCAGCATGGCGATATCAACATCCATGCCCTGGCACCAAAGGCATACTGTGTCAGCACCAGTCTCTTGCATGGTAGCGTGCAGCCACTTCATAAAGTTCAGCACCACATCCCTAAGGGGTTCTGCATAACCTTCCGTAAGTGCCTCTCGCGCTCGCTCGTCTTGGAGGCTCCACCAGCGAATCGTCTCATCGTCAAACTCGTAGCCGCCAACTACGCAGCTCCGCAAATCTATCTTCGCCTCGAAAGGTTCTAAGTCAGCATCACAGAAAGGGCTATCCTCTCCGTCGCGAAGCCACGGAACGCACGCTACAGACATCGGCGCTGCATTCGCAGACAGGCCGCACGTCTCAAAATCAATCATTAAGTCAAGATGTCTCTCCATATAATTTTCGTTTTTATTTGGTTTGGTTGGTTTCACTGGCTGCTGAGCCTGTCGAAGCATCTTACTCCTCCGGCTTCTCAAAGAGCCATGACTTGACGCGGTAATCTTTGTTCCACACCCATAACCATACAAGGAGTATTATAATGCATATCAAGTTCAGTATCGGCACAAAGGCGGCAATAAATACCAAAAAATACACTATGCGAGGAAACACCACCTTATCTGCCGGCTCTCCCATATAGTCGGTTTCGTAAAGGCAGCAGGTGAGCAGGTAGGCTGCATAGAGTGCAGTCACCGTGCTCAATATGATAAAGATATAATTCCCCATAGTCTTACTTGTTCATTATCTTCGAGATATCCATCATCATACCATTGCCTCCAACAATCTTCGGCATCTTGCCATCCCACTTCTCTATAAGGTCTTCCTGAATAATCATAGGACTTAACGATGCTGCAATGGTGCGGTTGTAGTATGCCTCTGCGTCGGCTTTGATTTTTACTGCATCACCTTCTCCCTTTGCTTTTGCTATAGCAATCTTAGCATTAGCCTCCGCCTCCTTCACCTGGTTCTCTGCCTTCAGGGCCGACTGTATGGCAGCGTTTTTGGCATCAATCATGGCGATAAGAGACTTTGGCGGTGTAATCTTCGAGGTAAATTCCTCCACCACAAAGCCCTCAGTCATCAGCGACCTTTCCAGGCGTGAACGGACATCACGCTCAAAGTTGGCACGGTTGCCCATCAGCGAGTCACTGGTGTACTGGTTGGCACAGGTGCGGTAAGCCTCGTAGATACATGTTCTGATATAACCGTCCTCCAATTCCTTTACGCCAACACGGTACTTAGTAAATATATTACATACCTTGGCAGGATCAATGCGGTAGGCAATGGTAGGATCCATCTCAAAGAGTGACGCGTCCTTGGCATTCACGTTGATCGTCTCATACTGCTTGCGCTGTGTGAAAGTGGGGTAGGTGAATACGCTTGTCGTAAAGGGATTGTAGAATACCCATCCCTTACACGTACCCTCCACGCCGCCATAGTCCTGCTCAGACGCCGACCACTTGTGGAACTTTACGCCCACCTCACCGGCATCCACCACCGTGCAGCAGGCAAAAAAGATAATCAATACTGCCAACACCGCCACAAAGACGGCAATCAATGTCTTAATGTACTTTGGTAAACTTTCCATAGTTGTTAAATGTTTAAATTGTTATTATGCCTTCCGGCGGTTTGGTTTAAATTATATTTCCGTTCTTGGTTGTTGCGTCGCCGTGGACATCGCCCTTTACGATGATGTTGCCGTTCTTTGTCTCGGCATTACCCATGACGTTACCCTTCACGGTTATGTTCCCGTTCTTCGACAGGGCAGAGCCGACCTCTCCGTTTACCGTAATGTCACAGTTGTCAGATGTCACACTCTCCACGTTGCCCTCTATGGTCAGGTTCACAGCAAACGGCTCCTTATACTCCTCAATAGGCTTACCATCCACGAAGACTCCCTCGTCAGTGATAACCATATTGCCCCGGATATTCTCGTAGGTCTTGCCGTTAATGTGAATCTTTCCTCCGCAACTGATCTGTGTTACAGTGGTTCCATTACCGCCCACCACTTTTCCGTTAATGATTGTCATAGTGTTATTCGTTTTATTCGTTTTCGTTTTGGTTTTCGTTTACTTTAATATTTCCATCTCCTTTGGGAAGCGACGCTCGAAGTTCTTATAGAGCTGGCATCCTTTGCATGGACGGGAGACGCGCATCTTGCGGAACGCCTCGGTTACGCCCTCGCTGACATTCGCCACAGCAGGACAGAGCCATGACTCGCTCATGTGGATGCCGCCGTTAATGTCTATCAGCGGACGGCAGAATTTGCCGGCCTGCACACAGGCCCAGAAGAACTCCGTGAGGCTGTGCGTCTGCATGGCACAGAGATGGGAGTTGATGCACGATGGCACGTGGTCGCTTTCTCTGACTTCCTCCTGGCAGTTGTTGCGGGCACGCCCTAAGTCCTGCATAAAGATAGGGGAGTCAAAGTCCGCAATGCAGCCGATGGAGCGGAACTGTGACCCGTGCTCTACGGTCCATTCATGGTTGCGGTAGTACTTCTCGTTGGAATATACCTGCACCTTCACACGGCCCTTATTGGAACGTATCAGTTTTGCGATGCCTATGCGTATCTTGCTGTCTTCTATCCATGCACCGTTAGTGATGATGGTAAGCACGCGGACGCTCTTGATGTTCAGCAGCGCCTTCGTCATTTCGAGAAACTGCGGATGCTCCGAAGGTTCACCACCTGTAATATTCACCACCGGCGGCTGTGCCTGCTCGCAGAAGGTCAGCACCTTCTCCCATGTCTCGTCTGTCATGTGCTTGCCACGAGGATTGCTGTCCTGCATACAATGTGGGCAATTCATGTGACAACGGTTAGTAATTTGTATTAACATAGTTCGTTATTGTTATTGTTCGTCTTTAACTGCATCAAGGTTCTTTGGCACTTCGAGTATCAGCGAGCCATTGGCTTTCTTCTCCAGCACGTCGGCTGCAAAGCGCAGGGCCGTAGTGAAGGTATCAAGTTCACAGTCGCCACCAAGGACTATTTCTATCTGGTTGGCATTATCCGTGCTATATCCTTGCATCCTGTTTCCGTTCTCGTCGAAGTCGCTCTCTCCCTTCACACGGCATCGCATGTCGGTGCAGCCATTATCCTTGATGCGCAGATAGGTACGTCCTCCGTGACCGCTGTCACCGCCCTTATAGCCAGTTGTTCCCACTTCTACCTTCAGGATGTTTGCCGATGTTATCTCTGTGATGGCTGTCGCTATGGTGGTGCCATCTACTTCCACCAATCCTCTCCTTGGAGCATACCACTTGTCACCAACCCTCTCCAGCGGTGTGTCGTGGGAAGGTTCCTTGCGGGCTTCCTCAATTATGTAGTCGGCAATTTCCTTTTTACCGCCAGCAGTAATGGCATCGCCAGGCAGTTCCACGATCTCGCTGTCGCTAAGGCGTTGCGCCTTGAATGTCAGTTGCCATTCACCGGCATCTTCGTTATAGCAGACATTAGCCGCCATTATCTTATAACAGGTCGTATCGCCATCCTTTGTGACTGGCACTTTCTCCAACCAATCTATGACGGACTTTCCTGTCACCTGCTCTTCCAGCCATACGGTAATGGTGTCGTTCTCCTCGTCGATGTCTGCCGAAAGCCATCCGCAGTCGCTGTCCTTGCATACGTACAGCAGAGACTGCATGGTGTGCAGCAGGTGGTCGGGATCGTCGCTCTCGTGCTGCTCTGCAGCAGCAGCAAGTTCATAGACCTTCTGCATATTCTTCTCATTCCAACCTTCCGGCTTCGGCATTTCCTTCAGGAGACGTGCAATGTTGATGATATTGCTCGTCGTGAAATAGACGGGGCTGACATTCTTGGCATTAAGCCCAATCATTCCATCCTCGCCAAATAACACCTTGTCAGTCTGGTAACAGACAAGTTTAATAAACTCACTCATAAGGCTGTTAATAGCCAATTCTTTGTAATTTGGGTACATAGTCGTAGTTGTTTAATGTTTTATTGATTTATATTCTTTACATGTCTGTAACCTTTAAACTCTAACCTTTAACCTTTACCATCCCCTATTTATCATAACTGACATTCTTAAATATATCCTAATGCTCTTGTGCGGCGGCGTAGTTCGCGGGTTTCCTCACGCTGGCGGCGCTCCTCGATGATGTGGTCGTAGAAGTCGCTGTAGTATTCTGACTCATGCTTCTCGATGGACTGCAACTGACGTGCCGCAGTTGCCTGCTCCGGCGTAAACTCTGCGGTAATTGGCATCTCTGCCGTGCAGTCCGAACGGAAGCGTGCTATGTTGGCACATCTTCTGGCTACTGTATTACTCCAGTGCTTCACGCGCTCTAACTCTCTCTTACATGCCCTCCAATATGCGAGCCTTGCTGCGCCCTTGGTTGGAGCATGACATATCCATACTATCTTGTTGGTCAGGCACGACCTGCGGAAGAATATTTGCTTAGTCATTTTTTTCTGGATCTGTTTCTGGTGCTGGTTGTACATAGTCGGGGTCGCCGATGTGGGCTTCGTCAAAGAAGTTACGTGGTATCTGTCCTTTGCGGTAGAAGTAATAGCATCGCGGATATGGCTTCTTCTTAATTAATTCACGAGGCAAACGGTTGCCTTCGCTGTCTGTGGCTATCGAATAGCCGTCAGGAGCCTTCGGGTATTGCCATGCGGCACATTGCCTGAAACCTTCTTGTCTGTCTGTAGGAGTCTTCAGCACTATCGGTGGGTTCATTACATATATGCTGGTACGAATGTAATCCTCGATATTATTACGAATGCGGTTATATGCGGACTTAATGGTTCTCTCTCCCACCACAGTACCACAGTAATCAAGGAGGGATATTGCCAGTTCTCGCTTGGCAATAGGCGTACCAAGGTGACGCTTGTCGCCGAGATATGCAGTAATCCAATGAGTAAATTGTTCGTCCTTGCTGGCTGCGAGTGCCTGGCGCAATAATGCCCTGCTGTCACGCGGCGGACGCATGGTCTCGTCGGGGAACTGGAAGAACAGCTGCACACAGCCCAAGAGGAAGTTCCTTGCCTCGTTAAGCAGCCCGGCAGGCAGATTACGTGCCACCTCCTTGACATTGTATTTTTTACGAAAATCATCAGCAGGGGTATGTGCAGGACGGGAGCCGTCCATAGAACGTGGGTGATACCAATCGCTCACCAGCACCTGATAGGTACGGCGTGAGGTGGAGTCACTCGAAAGGTCCATCTGCTCGTTACTTGCCACAATGAACTTTGGCAGGTCGTCGCCTTCAAGAATGATACTGTCACGATAAAGGCCACGTGCAGTCAGCGAGAGGGTGTAGTTATACAGTGTCTTCGGAGAAAAGCCCTGAGGCAGTTCGTCGATGGCCACGATACTATGCAGCCCCGGAACTACCTTAGCCAATTCTTGTGTCAGGGTAATGTTGCCGCCCTCCAATGCCTTGCCGTCAACCTTCAGTATGTTCCGCATCAGACCGAAGAGTTCCAGTATGGCGGTCTTACCTGTGCCGCCCGAAGCCAAATCTTCACGACGTGTGCCATTGTCGGTTATATGGATGAACTGCTGGCGGTTGGCGCTCCTGTGGCGTACCAAAGCAGAACCGATGGCATGCAGCATGGATATAAAGTACATATCCTGCACCTGCTTCTCCGTAGTGGTCAGTTCTGCTTCGCCCTGCTCCTTCTCCCAGAAGATGCGGGAGGTATTGTAAAGAAAGCGGAAATGCAGCGGCATCTCGTCGAGGGGCTTATCCATTATGAGGCGGTATTTCCACAGGCTTGCCCATGCATCCCAACGCATATTCTCCTGAGCTCGTTCTTCAGGAGTAGATGCTGCCTGCATTATCTCTTCATGCTTCAGGCGCTCCGGCCCATATAGGGGGTTGATGACTACACGCCATGACTGCGGCACCATCGTAAACGTACCGGGCAGTTTGGCCTCGTTGTTGGTCCACCATTTCATGCGGTTGTAAGGCACGGGCTCCCAACCGTCCTTCGTCACCTTGACGGCGGTGTTCTCGAAGAAGAAGTGATCGAAGTCCTCGCCGAAGCTCTTGTCGTCGATGTCAACCAGTTCTATTGACTCCAGCACACCCTGCTCCAACTTGGCTGAGAAGATGGCACGTGACAGTGCTCCCTTCTCGTCGTTGTGTTCCTTGTGAGCCCTGAGCCATTCGGCCATGAGGTCACGGGTCTGTGCAATGAGTTTGTTGTTACCCTTCTCACCGGGGTATATCTCTGTGTATGTCTTGTCCTTACCCAACAGGAAAAAGCGTGAGAAACTGACCTTTCCCTGCTGCATTACCTTGCGCACCATACCGCGTGCCCTGAGGAATACAGGGGTGTTGCGGAGGTCAAACTTGTAGCGGTTACGTGCTGAGCCGTCGGCATCTTTTCGGGAGGACTCGTACTGCCAGAACTTCGTAGTGGGTGTGTCGAACAAGGCATTGTCGAACCAATCGACAGGATCGTCGTGCTGCAAGTCAGCAGGTATCAGCCTCTCCACATCTGCAAAGCGTGTCACGAAGTCGGTGACATCCTTTAGCGGCTTAATCTTGGTTTCAGGTTTCAGGTTTAAGGTTTCAGGTTTGGCTGCATTACTTGAAACTTGAAACTTGGAACTTGAAACCAGAACTTGCCCCAGCTCCTTCGGCAACCTTAGCCAATGTATGTTCGGTGAATTAAGGGCTATGGCCTGGCTGGCCGACAAGCCTGTTTCGTCCTCATCATAGCAGACGTACAGTCCACCCTCTACCGTCACATTCTGCAGCTTATGCAGCAGACTGCGCAGCCAGCGGTTCGGGCGCAGACTTTCTCCTTTATTATTGAAGCCGCTCTGCTCACTGTGAAGCCACACCACGTGGGCGTCGCTGTGAGAATATACGGCTATGGCATCCCTCGGACCGGAGCAAAGCACTACGCGTTCAAAGCATACTTTCTGTGCTGCACCTTCTTTGTCATCGACCTTTACGAATGGGTGTTGTCCATCTTGTTCGGGTATTGCTCCCTCCAATGCGTCTGTCAGGGCAGCGTCGGCATACCACCTATGGTCGAGGTCGGCATCGTCTGCAAGACTCCACCACGTCCACTTGGTATTGGCGTATGTCGATTTTGGTTCATACTTTTTTATGCCCCAAGGGTAACGGAACATGAATATCGGGTAGTTCCTCGTGGCCTTGATTATCATAGCCACTGCTCCACCCTGCTTCGGGGTGTCACGCTTGATGAAACGCATGACAGGCTCAACGCCAAATATCTTCTCTACCTCTGCACCCCATTGGGCGATGGTCTTGGTCTCTGCCTTCGGACCACGGTAGAAGTCCTTGCCGAACGAGCAACGATACAACGCCTCGCCTGTATCAGGGTCAAACTCGGTGATTGTGTCACCTATGCGGATGGTAGCTTCGCTGGTTTCAGGTTTCAGGTTTCTGGTTTCAGGTGCGTTGCCGCTGGTTTCAGGTGCGGCTGTATTACTTGAAACTTGAAACTTGAAACCTGAATCTTGAAACTCGGAACCTGAAACCTGAAACTTGAAACTTGAAACATCTGTGCTCTTAGCTCGATGTGTCGCCAACTCCACCTTCAGACCCAGCGCTTTCAGACCTTCTTCAGTCCATTCGCCCTTCTCAAAGATAGGTTGCTCGCCCGACCAGTCGGCATATTGCTTTTCGTCCTTGTGAAACTCGTCCCAACCCACAACGTTAATGCGTTTATTGCTGTGGATATTTTTGCCGCCCTCTTCTTCCTCCAACTCTACGTCACATCTTGACAACAGTTCGTCAATGACATCCTGTATGCTTTCGTCAGGCACCTTGCCTGCCGCAAAACCCATCAGCCTTGCCGCAAGCTGTATTGCCCCAAAACCTTCCTCACCACAGGCCCAGCACTTGAAGCCCAGGTCTTCCGCTCCGTCACGCACCTGCAGGTCAACGGTCAGAGAAGGTCTGTGGTCATCATGCCACGGACACAGGAACGTCGCCCTCGCACCGTCCTTAGACGTATGCTGTGGCGCATAGCCCCATGCTCGCATTACCTCCGTGAGGGGAATGGCATTAAGTCTCTTTAGGTTAGTGTCATTCATGGTTTACTCCGGCTTGTCTAACAGTTCATTACGCAGCGGCTCCAACAGCGCACGATAAAGCACGCGCTTCTCTTCCGGGAAGTCTTCTTCCTCGATGGTCGCAACCAACAGATACGACTGCGGTATATCAAACACCTCGCACAAACGCTTGATGGTATTTTTTGGGGGGAAAGCCTTTCCTATCTCCAACGAACTTATGGCGTTCGCGCTCATGCCACAACGCTCTGCGAGCTGCGTCTGCGTCATGTCATGCTTAATACGTAGTTGTTTTATAGCCTGTCCTATATCCATTCTTTAAATAAAAACTAAAAACTCTGAAAAATAGGGGGCTTCAGGTGTTTAACCCATTTTTACCCCCCCCCGTCTTTCCGGGCGTCATCAGCGGCCTCTATGCACTCTGTGGTAAGAGCGATATGGGACCTCTCTAACCCTCTTGCTGGTGGTTCTTCATTGTGTCTATTTCTTCTGTATATTGCTTTATGCGCTCCTGATAATGCTTCTTCATGCGGTCATACTCTATGTCCTTCTCGGTGATACGACTGCGCAGGTTCTCTGTCAGGTTCTGATAACTGGCAATGGTCTTATCCTTTTCTTCGAGGACTTCCTGCAACTTGTGATACATTTCATCCAGTTCCTTCACCCTCTCGGCTGTCTTCTGGTAATACGTTTTCATTTCATCCAACTGCAGCTCAAAAGGATTGCAGCCGATTAACGCCAGGAATAGGTTCTTAAAGTATTGTTTCATCGTTTCTACGTAAATATTACGATTTTGGGCAAAAAATGCCGATTTTTAAAATATTTGTTGTAACTTTGCTGCAAAAGTACAACTATTTTGGGAAACGACAAAACATTTTCGGAAATATTTTTTCGGTTTTTATTATATTAACATTTAACGAATACGACTATGAACGCCGTCCATCTCAACACCACACTGATTTCGTCGCTATGTGACGTATTATTTATGTCTGCTGCAGACATCAGAGAAAAATCTGCAATCCCAAGTACTACCTGGTACACCATCATGGGTAAACCGTCTGCTATCACCATTCAGCAGCTTCTCTCTATTGCCAACGGCCTGCATATTCCTGTGAAGTTATTCTTCTCTGAAGGTGACGTGGATATTGTAGGGCATCGTGACGATTATGTTACAGAGCCGTACAAAGATTGTTACTATAGTGCAGAGGCGCTGCAGAACATCATCGACAGCCATCCTGATACAACATGGCAGAAGGCTGCTGATGCTACGGGAGTGACACGCGACAACCTCCGCAAGTCGCTCCTTGCCGTCCGTCGCACACCTGTTATCCGTTTCCTTATAGCGTGTGGCGCTCTTGGTATTAGTCCCTTCGATATTCTCATTGACCCTAACCCTGAGAAAAGTACAGAGCAGAAGCATGAAGGAAATGATGTCGGTAAGTTGCTCGATGATATGCGCAAGCTTGCTGCCACCGTAGAAGACCTCGCAAGCAAATACAAAGCGTTGCTCACAAGGCAGAACCGCTTGGAAAATACCATCCGCGAATACCTCGGTGACGGCATCGGCATGGCAGCAGAGGAAGTAAAGTAGTTTCAAGTTTCAGGTTTCAGGTTTCAGGTTAGCGGTTAGCGTGAAAATTTGAGCAAGGTTTTTCTTTTTGTTATTCCACTCCTCCCCTAACTGGGGGAGGTTGGGAGGGGGCCAAAAAAGACTGCCACGCTTCACAGCGCAGCAGTCCCTAACAACTAAAATTTAAAAAGTCATGTACAAAGACATGAGTATTTCTTCGCGCACGTATATATATATAATGTGTGCGTGCTTCGCACTTGTGTTTTTCACCTATTGAGTTGGAACGTCTGTCTTCGGGCCGGGCTTGCGGCGGATATCCATGTCAGCCAAACCAGTAGGCATTTCACCATTCGAGATACCCATTTCGCCATATACCATACCCCAATGGAACACCTCGCAAGCAGCCTTATCATCGTCGTTAGTTACAATCTCTTTCAGCAGTTTCTCGCCTATCATGTATCTCTTTGCCGCTTGATATACGGAACTGTAGTTCTCGCTGCTCGTCATCGCCTCACGGTTTACCTCCTTTCCAGGCATCATCATCGCGAAAGTTCCCGCCATGAATATACCGAATGCCGTCTCTTCTTTCTCCTTACAGAAGCGCAGAGTATCACCCTTGGCTAACTGACCATACAACTTCGCGAAAGCCTTTTGCAGTTCATCCACCTGCTCGTAGCCTCGTGCCATCTCTTCGTCAGAGACATACATCTTCTGCTTCGGCTTTTTCTGTTCCTTGTTGTCGGATAATTGGTTTATCTCAATGTTTGTCATCGTCTCGGTGGCGTTCATGGCGTTTACAAACTTCGGGTTTCTCGGTTCGTTTTTACCCACCCATCGCATCATGTCCTTAACGGGGGTGTTCCAATAGTATAGACCAAACATTGTCATGTACGCCTTTCTTATTTCCTCCTCCAGCCATTCCTCGTATGGTACATCCTTAGGCCACTCCTGCCACTCCTCTAAACCGTTCCTTACAGCATCCTTGGCTGGAGTGCGCCAACGTGCCAGTTCCCGCAGAGGAAACTTCTCCTTCCTGTAAGATGCCAACGGACTGTTCTCGGACTCCATTTCGTCTGCTATGGTGTTCAAGCACCAACAGAAGAAACGGAACTGATTATTCTCTCCGTCCGGTTTACCTGCATTCTCCATCAGTTCGTGATGTGCGCTGAATGTGTGTATCAGCACAAATGTTATTCTCGCCTCTCGCTCGCTCTCCTTCGCGGCGTCATTCACCTGGCGTCTCATTTCCGCCAACACTTCTTTGTTTTCGTAGTCTTGTATCATGATTTGATGTTTTGTTGAGCCTTTCGGCTGCAAAGTTAATAATAATTTTCTGAACAACAAAATACCATGCCGCAGATGTGGCATGGTATCGTCTATATAATGTGTGCGAGTGGGTATGATTTATCACTATTGTTGAAACGGCGTTATTTTTATATCAAACTTGGGTCTGTCATACAGGTCTGCAACAATACGCAGATAACCGTCACCTGACTTCATCTGTTTCATGGCCTTTCTGATATTTCCACGTCCACCCATGTAATAACCACCAGTAGAGATAAATTTGAAGCCATGATTATCCTCTATAAACATTATCAGGGTAAACTTCGATTTCATGTTTCCCTGATTATCATAGAATCCCACAAAAACAGGTACACACGGACCTACGCCTGTCACCGTTTTTTGATGAAAAAATCCATTATCGGTTATGAGTCTGAAATTAGGTTTCTTCCAATCCCATACAACCACTGAGCCGACGCCAGGAGAGTCGTAAATAAATACGTCTCTGGCATCTTGGTTTATCAGCGGGTCTGCTTCCCTGTGAGAAACATTCCATCTTCCCTGTGCGCTTGCGGTCATACATAGCACCGCCATCAGCGCGATTGCAAATATTTTCTTCATAGTCATAGCTTGTTTTTAGTTGTTTAATTCTTTGTTTTTCCAGACAGAGAGTGTAACTTCGTTGCCCGTATGCGGTTCAACACAGAACCTTCCATCAAGAGTGTCTGCGAGAACTTCAATACCTCTCTCAACGTCTTGCGATATCCGAAACGTGTAGCCGTCCTTGTCAACTACCCTTAGCCGGCGAACTTCCAATTCACGCGTCACTCCTTCCTCAGTAAATTTTATCTTCATAATTCTCACCCTTTCTGTTTTTGGTTATGTTAACTCTGTTTCATAATTCATCTACTGTTTTTCTTTTGGAAGACCGGACGAATAGCAAAACCGAGGCACCGAGGGTCGTAGATTTGCGGATCGACTCCGCCACTGCCGAAGACCAGTTCCCGTGCGTAGTGTGCTGAGAACCAAGTGGAAGACCAGTAGCCGGCGGTGGACCCTCTGTCACACCATAACGTGCCTGAAGGCAAACCGGGGTCAACAGCCTGCGGCTCTGTGTGATTCTTCTCGTCTGTTATTTGCTTCATAATCTTATTATTAGTTTTTGGTTATGTTGATATTGCAAAAAGATGGAGTCTTGCCGCGAGGCCACAAATTCCTTACCTCTGTCAGATACGGCCATATATCCGCATCGGGGTTGTCAAGATTCACGGGTGTCGGTCTTGAACCATCGCAGTATATCAATCCATCCGCTGCGTTACGGTGCAGTTGCACACATCCGCCAGTCTGCCCATGCACCGTAAGCGTCTGTAAATTCCACGACACTCCTTTAGGCAGTCTCGACAGAGCATCCTCAAATATTTTTCGTGTCATTCTTTTCATTTTCGGTTTGAATTATTGTCTTCATAGTTCTGTTGTCTTGGTCAATCCAAGATATAACGCAGTTGTAGATGTCTCGATCGTTTTTGCTAAGAGATTTGATAAAGTCGCGGTCTATGCGCTGGTCGCCCATATATCCAAAGTCAGACTGCATGCATATTTGTAATTTCGTCATACATTCAATGATTCCGTATGATAAACTCCATTTTTTCAGGAAAGGGTTCTCAATTTTGTATTTCAGATTTATGATTTTTTCTTTCTTCATAGTTCGCTATTGGTTTTTAAATAGTTGTTTAAGTTGTCGATACTGGCTCTCCCAATGAGGGTATTTCTTACGCATAGCTTCATCGCCACTATACGCAGCCACAATCCCTGCACAATGTTCAGCAAAGTCTTCATTATGTTCGTTCATAATATCGCCCTTTCTGTTTTTGGTTTATATTCCAAACAGACGCTTCACCAACATTTCCGCAGCAGCATTGATGGTACGCTTCGGCGTATTGCTCGGTGCAGCCCCCTCAACGTTGTCCTTTACCCACTCCTGCAGCTCCTCGTTAGTACGCTCTTTTCGCAGTTGGTTCAGCCACGACTTATCAATAGGTGTGTTCTCCTGCATCACCCTATTGAACAGTTCCTCGGCAGAAACCTTGCTTGTCGCCTTGCTCTCGGTCCACATGATAGTGAAGCTCTGCACCTCACCACCGCCTCTGTGATTATCAAAGATAACGGGATAGCCACACTGGTGGAAATTCTTAATACGACCATCCAGGAACTCCTTGCGAACCTCCGGCGTCGCGCCGTGCCAGAACGTTACATCAACCACCCTTTTATTGAAAAGACGGTTTACTTCTACACTCGGTGTTGAACCTTGTGCATCCACATACTCACTTACTATCTCAACAGTCTTATTGATGTATCTTTCAAACTCTTTCTTCGTCATAGTCTTGTCCTCCAAATTTAATTACAACTTTTTGAAATCTTGATTATAGTCCTTACAGAACTTTCGCCATGCCGATACGCTCATCGTCAAAGCCTCTTGTTCTGTATCTTTGCCAGACCGCCACCAACGTGTGCGAGGGTGGCAGTCCAGCCAGCGCTTAAGGTAATCCCTGAACATAAAGCTATGCAAGTAAGGGAACACGGTCTTTGTCTTCATAATTCTCACCCTTTCTGTTTTAAATTTCACCCTTCTTATGCCACTCTTCCCACAGGTCTATGCTATAGCCTTCATCGGTCTTTACGCCGAGGAAGTTACACTCAAAGCCTCCGTCGGTGGGACCGCAGTACGACTGCAGGGCAGTGATATTGCCACGCACCGTCAGCTCTTGTGGATGATCCTTTACATACTTCACCACCTTGTCGTAGGCATCCATGCCACTGTCGGCTATCAGGTTACAGGAGTAGTCGGCATCCTCCATCCAGTCGTTGCCACGATTAGCAAAGACATAGAGACGCATCTCCAGCGATACGTGATACCAACCTCGCTTCGGCTCGTTCAGTTCCACAAGTCGGCGCTGCCTGGCTTCCTCTATAGCTTTCATGCGTTCCTGCTTGGCTGCCTCGCGCTGCTCTTTGTAGATACGCTCATGCTCTTCCAGCGTGTCAGCCAGGGCAGGATAGAAGCAGATACTCCAGCATCCGCAGCCAGTGGTACGAAAATTTCCGTAACACCATTGCTTTCCCTGATGCTCTGGCTTAATGCCCTTCTCGAACAGCTCGCGGATTTTTCCTGCCGTGTAGTCGTTCACGTGGATACTTTCCTCGCGGTGTCCGTAGGTCTTCCAAGTGTTGATGATGGCAATAGCTTCGCCAGCCGTGTGGGCTATTGCGGTGTAGGGTACGAATGTGTTACCGTTGCGACTTGTGCCGCCATAGGTAATGCAAAAAGTGTGATTGTTTGTCATAATGCTTAACTGTTTAACCGATCAGTCCGGGGTCTTAAATTATTTTTGTTGTAGCTTTCCGCTGCAAAGATACGATTAAGTTATGAGAAATACAAATAAAAATTAAAAATTCTTTTTGTTTTCAGAGTCCAAGGTGATTATATCATAAACACTTAACACTCCAAAAATGGGGTTGTTTTTACCTATTGTACGTCAACCAATTCTTGCCTGCTTTTTTGTCGGCGCGGAGTTGTTCTATCCATTTGTCGTGAATAAACTTTTGCTTACCGCTGGCTGCTGCCTCTTCTTCGGAGATACAGCGAAAACTCAGAGAGTTGCCATCATTGTCGGTAAAACTGGCCGTAATAAGTTTTTTATTGTTGTTAAATGTTAGCGCCGTAGGAAACATGTGTTCTGCAAGCTGCATAAACACATACCACACGTCGCCAGGCCAATAGTAATATCCCTTCATTTCTTCAATGCCTACATTGCGGCAATCTCTTCCAGGAACAAATGCACCGAAGGTGTCACCTGTAATATTCGTCTCGATAATATATTTCATAGTCGTTAATTGTTTAGTGATTAAATTCTTTCTCCTGTTCTGCGGTCGATAAAACACTCGCAGATGGTGTCAAATGGACTCGCGCTGCGGTCTTTGTGCCCACAGTGATAACTGTGATAGCCTGTACAGGCAAAGTGTTGGCAGTCCTCACAGGTCGCTTGGACGCCAGGAAAAAATGTCGGTTTCTTCATAGCCGTTATTTCATTAGTTTGTTTACATTTTCTTACAGAGTTCATTCATCTTATTCCAGAGGTTATGCAGAGCTTTCCACATTTCCGGTACAGGTGTCTGCTCTCCGTGACGGTTATACTCTTCAAGCATGATGTCACGCAATTCGCCCTTAGCAGCGAAATACTCGTGTCTAATTTCTTCTTTTGTCATAGCCATTATTGTTTTTCGTTAATAAATCAAGTGTTCACGCATTTCTCGCAGATAGTAATCAGCGGTTGGGGTGAAGTGATATTCCAGATAATTGTTATATGTGCGAGCTTCTTTCCACAACCTGTACGCTTCCGAATAGGCGCAAAGGCTAAGGTCGTTTACCTGCCAGCCATTGAGATTCTTATATTCCTTGCCGTCAAAGATAGTCACTATATCATCCCCGTCACGATTGGTACGGGGAGGATGATTTTGAATGTAGTCAATACGCTGTGCCAGTCGCTCAATAATGGTTGTCAATGCTTCCATAGTCGTTAATTGTTTTTAAGGTTTGCTTGTATTTGCCATATCGGCAATCATATCAAGAGTGGCGAGGGTATCACGCAGCAAATCCCTGTGTTGCCATGAGTGACTACATAAGGTCACGTCACGGTGCTCGGTAGCGTCTTCGTTGCTGGTATTCAACTCGCAAAGAAAGGTAAGCGCTTCCTCGTAGTGCTGATAGTAGTCGTCATTGACGTCGTCGCAGTTGATACTGGGATCGTAGCCAATGGCGTAGAGGTTGCCATTAAGTTCACTAATAGAACCGCTCCATTCTGGCAGCCGCTGTTCGTCGCAGATGCTGTGCTCCATATTGATAGCACAGTCACAGAGTCTGATGATAAACATACCATTCTCTTCGGTCCACTCGATGCCTTTTAACTCACGGCCCTTACACGCTCCATAATGATGCAGGGTCTGCATGCGCTGATAAAGTTGCTTTAGCAGTTCACCCATCTCCATGTCCTGATACTGCTGTACATAGTGGTCGTGTTTCCTAACCCGATTGAAGGCAACATTCTGCAGTTTCAATAACTCACAGTATAATTCACTGTCTTCGATAGCTTCTACAACTTCACGCTCACCTTGCACCTGCTTCATAGCAGTAGTGAGCGCTGAAAACAACTCGTAGTTTGCTTCCTTCGTCAGACGATTGACGTCTTGGCTTATGGCCGTTTCCTTTGTAATCATAATCTTTTCATTTTTTTATTTCTTCGTTAGTCTTATACATCGCCATGCCGTCAGGTCTAACCTTTATCACGGCAAGATGTTCTGTAATAGCGGCTGCTACCACTTTCGCCTTGGGATTGTCATAGTGTTTCTTTATCTCCTCGCCAAACTCCTTACCTGACATCTCTTTGCCAAGTATAAGAAAAGAAAAAACAGAAACACCATAGCTGACAATCTCCGGCCATTTGTACTTTAAAACTTCCATAAACTCTAAACTTTAACCTTTAACCGTTAACCGTTATCACTTCAGCGCCCACTTAACGAGCGCTGCCAATAATAAGAATGCTTCAAAATAATGTTCTGGCATGATGTTAATTGAAAATTGATAATTGAAAGTTGAATTGTTCGCACCCATTCTAACACATGACTTGGTTTTTTAGGCCGGCGATGAGCTTAGGCCGGGGTTTTTGCTTTTGCCATGATGCAGCCCCGTGGGGCGATGGTGCTGACGCTGGGCGGTGTAGGGAGCTCGCTCACTAACACAGCCATGCGGCAGTACTATCATAGGCGGTCACGCCTTGCATCCTTGCAAAAGGGTTTTTATGGTTTTTGTTTCTCACCGCAAGCCGGAGGGCTCACGCTTCCGTCTTAGCACCCAGCAGTTTGCGGGCCGCGAGAATAGTTTCGTTGTCGCGAGTAGGCTCGGTGCCGTTGCTTGCGAGGGCGGCGTGCTCGGTGAGCCACTTCTTGTCGGCCTTGCGCTCGTCCTGCAGGCGGAAGACGGTCAGCACAAACTCCTCGGCTTTCTCGCCCACTGTGAACTCTGCGCTAACTTCGTCACCATAGCAGTACTCGCCGCGCCAATCCCAGCCGTCACTGATGCACCAGTGCTTTCGGGCATAGCTCTCCTCACCTTCCGTCAGGCGCTCCGCAATCTGCTTCATCTCGCTTACGCTCACCAGACTTACGTCGCTGCGTTTGAAGGTTACTACGGTGTCACCTCGGTCCAACGAGAACTTATAGGGCAGGTCTTCAGTATTCGTCACGAGGTCTTTCTGGTCGCCGTCGGTCTTCTTCAGACTGTCACCCAGGCGCTTGTCAATTTCCTGCAAGTCCTGCTTCAACTGCTTCAGGGCATCGTCCTTACCCCACTCTACTGACAGGATGCTTTCGAGCTGCTTGATAGAGTTCTGGTTATAGTCGATGTTCTTCTGCCACTGTTCTATGCGGGCCGGAATACTCAACAGACACGTCAGGGCATAGTCGGCACACTTCTGCAGGTTGCCGTGGTTCAGATAGCCGTTGTCTTCGCCACGCTCGGTGCGGGCGGTGTGCAATATCTGTTCGCCATGCACAAACCACTTGTTCCTGTAGGTCGGCACGGTATTGCCGTTGATGGTGGTGCTGCCGACGTTCTCGGTCTTCAGGATGATGGGGAAGCCGTAGATATTTCCCACAGTGCGGTACTCTCCGGGAAGCAGGGTCGTATCGTTGTCGATGCGTATCAGTTCCCTCGCCACGGCTGCCGTCCATTCCTTCGAGCCCTCAGGCATCAGGTTAGTGTCAATGGCAAAGCCGTCAATGACAATCTTGTTCAAGGCATAGCCCTCGCCGTCGGTCTCACATACTCCCTCAAACTTCTCCCAGTCTGCCTTTGAGCTCTCGATGTTCTTCTTCAGGAACTCCGCCTGCTTTGTCAGCAGTGCATGCTTGTCTTCCTGACTGTGACGCTCTCTGTAGAAACTCTTCCTCTCTCCTTCGAGGGCGGCAATCTTCTTTTCAATCTTTGCCCTCTCCAGCAGGTCGGTGTTACCACTGAGCACAGCCATGTACTCCGCAAAGTTCATGCCTGACTTCTCGTCCATTGCTCCCTCGTCAAGAGTACGGACATTGAGCTGGCCACGCTTTAGCTGGTTGATGAAGACATGCTTCAGGTGCAGGAGGTTGAACTTATAGGAGTCAAGGCTTCTCTCTACGGCATAGATGATCACCTTCACCTTGTTGTCCTGCCAGTCGGCGGCAACTTCGTTACCCTTGCGGATGGCTCTGCCGTCTCTCTGCTCCAGGTCACTTGGTCGCCACGGCGTGTCAAGGTGATGCACTGCAACGACTCGCTTCTGGGCATTGACGCCGGTTCCAAGCATCGAGGTACTGCCAAACAGCACCCTCACCTTGCCTTCGTTGACGAGCTTCACAATCTCCTGCTTCTTCTCGTCATTCTTCGCCTCCTGTATAAAGCGTATCTCGTCCTTTGGTATGCCGTACTCGTCAACGAGCTTGTCACGGATGGCACCATAGACGTTCCACTTCGAGCTGTCCCATGTCGAGAGGTCTGAGAATACCAGCTGTGTACCCTTCATGGCATCAAATGCCTTATACCACTGCCATATCTTCTCGGCACAGCGGCTCACCTTGTTACCAGGGTCGTCGCCATACAGCGGGTCGATGAGTCGCATGTCGAGCGACATCTTCCTTGCAAGGTCGGTGGCATAGAGCATCTTGGCGTTCTTCTGCTGCTGCGTAGGATTGTCGATGCCTATCAGTCGGAAGTCGCCCGTCATCGCAAACTTCATCAGCGTCTGTATATACGCCTCCTGGTCTTTCGTCGGCTTCAGGTTCAGCAGTACAGGGTCGCTCTTCGGACGTACAATGCCGATATCCTCTGCCGTCTTGAAGTCGGTTATCTCATTATAGAACATTGCCAGCTCCGGCACCTTTATGAAGTAACGGAAACGCTCTTTCATTACGATGGCGTTGGTGATACTGAACTCATACTCTGCACTCTTCTTGGTGAATATAGCTGCCCATGCATCAAAGCATGTGATGCGCTGCTTCTCCAGTGCCTTTGGCCTTAGGTAGTTGAACAAAAGATAGAGTTCTGTGAGGCTGTTCGTCACCGTCGTACCACTCAGGAACGTTGCCCCAAGGTCTTTGCCTGTGCGGCTCTGTATGGTGCGGATGGCTATGAGCATGTCGAAGGCTCTCTGTGAGCCCTCTGTGTTGCCCAGACCTGCCACGCGGTTGTGCCTTGTAGTGAAACCAAGGTTCTTGAACTGATGGCTTTCATCTACAAACAAGTGGTCGATGCCCAACTGCTCAAAGTCTGTCACGTCATCCTTCTTCTTCTTCAGAGTGTCGAGCAACTTTGTCAGCTTAGCGTTCAGGTTTGCCTTGCGCTTCTCCAAGCCTTTCAGCATCTTGTTAGATATATCCCAGCCCTCTTCACGGCTCACGGCATCCAAGGCATCCTCTACCCTCTGCAGTTCTTCGTAAACAATCTGCTTCTGCACCTCCAGTGACTGAGGTATCCTACCGAACTGGTCGTGACTCATGATGATAACATCCCAGTCGCCGGTTTTCATCCTGTTAAAGAAATCCACGCGGTTAGCTGCCGAGTAGTCCTTCTCCGTCGCAAACAGCACCTTCGCCTTCGGATAGCATGTTCTGTACGTCTCTGCAATAGCACCGACGTTGGCCTTCAGACCTATAATCATCGGCTTATGGCACATACCCAGTCGCTTCATCTCATGTGCTGCAACACACATAATGAACGTCTTGCCGCCGCCTACTTCGTGGTCGCAGATACCACCGCCATTCAGCAAGAGCATCCAGATACAGTCTTTCTGACTCTTATACAGGTCCTCCACGCCATACTTTTCACGGATAGCCTCTCTGTCAAGGTCGGGGAAAGTCTGGTGACTGCCGTCATACACAGGCTTCACAAAGCAGTTAAAGCGCTTGTTATACTCCTCTGCCAGCTTATCCCTCAGTTCCTTCGGCTGGTTGTTCAGCCACTCGGTATAGCCGTCTCTTATCTCCTCAATCTTGGTGTTCACCAACTGCAGGGCGGCAGGGTCTTCCTCCTTGATATACTCCGTCTCACCCTTGGAGTTTATCTTTGTCAGTATGCGGCCATGCTCGTTACGCTTATAGCGCATCATCTTTGGCGTAGAGTTATGCAGGGCGTGGGTCAGCAGGTCCACACCATCTACCTTATTGCCTGTCTCACTCGTCACGGAATAGAGTGTCCTAACCCTTGCGTTCCATGACGAACAGCTTACCACATACTGATCAGCCTCCGGCATGTACTTCACCTTCACCTCTGCCCTGTCGTCAGGCATAGAGAAGAAGTCGCTCGCAAACGCCGCATAAATCTTGTCACTCACCCATCGCTCACCCAGATTGAAGTCCAAGTCCGCAAATGCAATGGGAGTAGGGATAGCATCTTTCAAAGCCTGCAGCGAAACGTCTGTCTCTTTCAATAGCAGCGCCTTCATAGCCTCCCACTGACCGTTGTTGTCGAGCAATCCCTTGGCAGGTTTCATGGTCTCTATCTCCTGGCGTGCTTGCTCCACCTGCTCTATCTTCTCGATGACGTTGCCACTGACGAATTTAGCTTTTATTTCGTACTTGCGAAGCATCGGGTTCAGATACACGGAGCCACGCAGGTTGTCCAGCAGTTCTATAAGTGTCAACCCTGTACGCTCCGACATGTATTCCATATCGGGATAGCCATACTCATTCAGGCTCGCCGCCAGCGCTTCGTTAGCAGTAAGTGTACCCGACGGTTCCGCCGTCGAGAACGCCACCGGCTTAAAGAAGATGTCAGCCTTGGTCCAATAGCCGCTGTCGTCCTTTATCTCCAGCGCCAGCACATCAACAATGCCTAAACGCTTTGCTATCTGTTTGTTCTTCGTCTCATGCAGCGTGCCATAGTTCTTCACATACTCATCATACAAGGCATTCAGATTCTTGCGGCTCTCCGCATCCTCTGTCTGCTGTGTACGCTCGTTGCTCTCCAGCGTCAGGAAACAACCATGCAGCGTCTGCATAGCCACCTCCTGCTTCGTCATGCGCTTCGCCTTGGTTTCAGGTGCTTTCTCGTTTTCGTTACTTGAAACTTGAAACTTGAAACCTGAAACCCTACAGTTCTTCATCATGTCAGTGGCAAGAACTGTAGAGAGCTGCTCCGCAATCCCCTTCACACCGCCGCTATGCTGATATATTACCGCTGTCTTGCCGTAGGCATCCGTTCCGATAGCCCCGCTGTCAGCAATCAGGCACTCCCTGTGGCGCACAAAGTACATATTCGTCGGGCATCCTTCCTTCGTCACAATACCCTTCGTCAGTGCCTTCTCGTCTTCCGTCATCTCACCCTTGTTCACGTCCTTCTGCAATACCAAGAGGTCAGTGCCTACCTCTGTGCCGTTCTCCTTGAACAGGTTGTTCGCCAACCTGTACGCACCAATCAGACGTGCCTGCTTCAATGCCTCCTGCACCTGCTCGCTGTCATTGTTCAGGTAGTTGCTCGTAATGATATACGCCAGAATACCGCCATCCCTCAGACAGTCCAAACCCTTCAGCACATAGTAGCGGTGTATCATCTTCAGCGCCTCCTTCCTTACGGGGCTTGTAAACAGCGGGTCATACACCTTAATATCGCCAAACGGTACGTTAGTACTCACCATATCAAAGCGACCCAGTGTCTGCTCCGTAATCTCCTCGAAGCCCTTAGTGTTAACGATGATTTTGTCATCGTTTGCCGTCAGTCTTTCGAGTATCAATCCTGATAACAGGTCTTTCTCGAAGGCCACACACTTCGGCTCATGGGCATAGAGCTTGCATCCATGACTTGCATTAAGCAGGAACTTACCCGTAGCACCAGCTGCAGGGTCAAGGAACGAGTCAGGCTCAAAGCCGCAGTCCTTTATTATTGTCTTAAACATAGCCGCCGTCAGAACCGCCGGTGTGTAGAACGCTGTGAGCGTGCTTGCCTTTAGCGACTGTACGTAGGCATTATATTCTTTGTCGCTTTGGCTGTGTGCCTTCAGCACCTCATGCAGCTTCACAGTGTCCTCGTAACAAGTGAGGTCTGTCTTATTCCATGCCGCTTTGTTGTCAATAGGGTTCAGCACAAAGTTCAGCCCGCCAAAGCCCGTGTACTTACCCAGCACCTCTGCATTGTTCTCACCCTTCAGTGCACTTTCAATCGCGCTAATGTTGTCGCGTAGTCTCTGTAACTTACTCATGTTTATCTAATTGAAAATTGAAAATTCTTTTAGTCGGCTGTCGCCTTTGTAAAAGCGGCAAAGCCGAGCGGAAAATTGATAATTATGCTGCCTGGTCACAAAAACGGACATAAGATTTCTCTATGCCATGAGAGAAGCCAGACATGTATGCCTGGATGATTGCTATCGCCGCACCCTCCGTTTCAGCATTGGCTATGGGGAAGAATCTGCATCCGTCTGGAGATTTCAGGCGCACCTCGTTGTATTCATTACTGAAGTCCCCATCTATCTCAATCTGATAGTTGTTAAGGAACTTACGTTCTTTCAATTCCTTGTTGGCTGCTTTAAGAGCCTTTTCAATTTTCTTTGTCATGATTCCGTAATTTTTTTTAGTCGTTATACATCAGCCCTCAGACATCAGACATCTGAGGGCCATAGTCCGTATCTCGTTTTATTGTTTGTTGTATAGTCTCTGCATTTCAGCCCTATCCTTGCGGTAGGCTTTAATCTCCTCCTTGCTCATGCCCATGTCCTCCAGGTCGCTGTCCCAGTATTCCTCAGTGACAAACTCCTGTGCATACGGCAAGTCGGGCAAGGCATAGCACGACGGCGGCACACGCTTCAGCATCGTCTCTGCCACCGTCCGGCATAGCTCCTCCAGCTCCGTCTTGTCCGTCAGAATCCATTCGCGGTCCACAGCCACATAGTGCATCAGGCGGTAGTACACCTCGCCCCACGCCTTACGCTGTTTCTCTGCCAGACTCTCGTTGCAGCCTTTCAGCGACGGCTGACGGCGCACCTCTTCCTCGCGCCACGGCTTCACCTTCCACAGCTGCTCAAACAGATAGTAGTTATCCGTGCTGTCGATGTACCACCACGGAGCGTGTAACTCTGCAAAGAACTTGCGCAGGTTGACACTCCATTCTCTTTTCTTGAACGTCACGACCAGTCGCAACGTCTCGTTAGGTGTCAAGTAAAACATTGTCGTATCTCGTTTTAAAGTTTATGATATTTCTCGTCTATTCTCGCAAAGCGAAACATGGTCGCATTGCAGTTCACGTAATTGTCCCATCCGTTCTTGCAGAACTCACGGGCAGCATCTTCAAGGGTGATGATGCCTGCAATATACTCCCAATAGAGACTTTCATCAAGAGTGGGAATGTTAAAGGCTCCCGTCGGAACTTTCCTTGGGCAGTCCACCCAGGGACTTCCCGCCGCCCTCAGCTTCTCGTCGCGTTCCTTGGTCGCTTTCAGATAGGCTTCGCTGTCAACACCCAGCAGGGTGTCGATTTCTTCCAATGTCAGTTTCATCGCCGTATTCGTTTTAGTCGCACTTAATTCTCTTCCGTATTTCACGCAGCAAGTCATCTGCATGTAGAGGATGAAGCCCCATATAGAGCTTATTCTGATAATCCAATGCCTCGCATAGTCTGTGATACACTCCGAAAACAAAGCAAGTCTTCAGGCTCCGCACTTGTTCGCCTGTCAGGTTGCGGTAGGTCTTTCCTCTATACTCGGTGATGTCATCGCCCGTCTCGCTGTCGCGATGTGTACGTGGCACCTCACCGTTCAGTGCATCTATATGTTCCATGCAGAGGTCGTGAATAATATCTTTGAGTGGTCTCAATCCCATAATCTGTAAATTGTTTTTTATACTCAGATGAATTTATAAAGATTTTCTGCCGCTTTCCTGTTGTCCTTTATAAGAGGTTCATACCGAACAGCAGCATCCTTTAAGAGTGCATGTACGATAATTTTCGGCAACTCAAAATCATCATCGTAGTTTTCCAAGTTAATAGCACCACAATAAAGTGCTTTCTCCAACTTCTCACGCATCAGCCTTGCTGCATCGTTAATCAGCTTGCGTGTCTTCTGCCTTGCCTGTTTCTTTGTCATAATCGTAAATATTTTTGATTGTTATTTCAAGTCTCTCTTCTGATAAATCTCTGCCAGGATATTATGGCTTTCGCTCTTGATTATGTTGTTTTCTGTTCTGACTGCTACCTGTCCGCCAGCAGCCCTCTCGAATACATACAAGCCACCACGAAAATCAACTTGGCAGGTTTCAAGCACCCACCAATATCCCAACTTCTTACGGGCTTCTGTAATATCCAGACCAATAAGACTCTTAAAAAACTCATTTGCCGTCATAATCGTAAATAGTTTTGTTAATCCTTTCGCTCGATAAACTTCGCGAACTCATCCAATGTACACCTGCCGTGGTCGAAGTAAGCATGGAAGGAAGACGTGCATAACTTGAATTTATACACCCTGATAACCTTGCCATGCTCCATAGCATAAACGTCAATGGGCCACGCAGAGTCCATATAGATGCCTGAGAGCCAGTCATCCCAATCCTCATGCCAAAATTCTTCCAAAGCCGTCCATACGTCCGGAGTTTCATACTCAAAGATATAAGTCTCGCCGTCCTGTGGGCGAACCTTCACAATGTAATTTGCCTGTGTAATCATAATCTGTAAATGTTTTAAGTTCCACATCAGCCATCAGACATCATACATCAGACATCTTCCAGCCATACTCGTAAATTGTTTTTAGTTGTTGATAATAGACGCTATCTGGCTGACAAAGGCCAGCGATTCGTTCAGCAGCGACTCGCGTCTGGGATGCTTTTCACCGCCACCGTTGCAGTCGTCGAAGTAGACATGACCGTCCATACTGGCATAGTCGGAGTAGTGCATGAGCCACTGCGCACCGTACTCGTCCTCGACGAGATACAGGCAATAAGTTCTGTACTGGCGGAGCGGGGTTCCCGGCTTGTCCTGCATCGTGAAGCAAGAACTGCCGGTGAGTTCGAGCACCTTTAGTATCTGGTCGCCGTCATCGTCCGTGAGACCAAACATATTGCAGACCTTTTGGGTGGCCTTCTTGCCATTCTGTCGCACATAGTCTTTCATCTTCGAGACGAGTTGTTGTTTGCAGTAGTACTGCATGTCGTTAAGTTCTTCTGGTTTCATACTCGTAAATTGTTATTTGTTAATCCTTTCGCTCAATAAACTTCGCGAACTCATCCAATGTACACCTGCCGTGATCGAAGAAGCCATGAAAGGACGATGTGCATAACTTGAATTTATACACCCTGATAACCTTGCCATGCTCCATAGCATAAACATCAATGGGCCACGCTGAGTCCATATAGATGCCTGAGAGCCAGTTATCCCAATCCTCATGCCAAAATTCTTCCAAAGCCGTCCATACGTCCGGAGTTTCATACTCAAAAATATAAGCCTCTCCGTCCTGTGGGCGAACCTTCACAATGTAATTCGCTGTTGTAATCATAATCGTAAATAGTTTAAAGTTTCACTAAAATATCGTCAATATCACCGTACTTCTCCCACCACTCTTGGTCGGCATCCTCGTCTATCAGGTTATGTTCCTCGCCAAACTCCTCCAGCAGGTCTATAATCTTTCCGTCATCAATGCCGTATGCCGGATTCATGTGCTGCGTAAAGTTCTTATCCACCTTGGCTTTTAAAATAGCCAGGTCGCAATCGTCCATGTTCTCACGGACATACTTAATCGCTTCCCTCAAAACAGGGTTATCGTTTTCGTTATCTTCCCCCTCATGGGTAATCTCGTCGAGTATTCGCACCGCTGTCGATGCACTGGGGATGACATCAATCCCTTCGAGGTCAGAAAGCAGCTCCTCCAACTTGCGCATAGCCTTCTCACCCGTAGTAGTCAACTCACCGTCCTTGCGGAACGGCACACTGCAGCCGAAATACTTCTGCAGAATTTCATCTAATGCCTTTGCCATAATCAAATTTGGTTTCAAGTTTCAAGTTTCAGGTTCCAGGTTTCAGGTTTAGTCCATCTGATAATACACATGGGCATTATAGCCCTGCTCTGTCAGGCTTTGGGCAACCGCCTCTGCCTGCTTGGTGCGTCGCATCTGCATGCCGTTGCAAATGCCGTTGATCCAGTAAAAACCCTGCCACGCCTCACTGTCAATGCGCTCCAGAGTAAAGCCATCCCACTCGCGGCTCTCCGTTGTGCGGAAGTCGCTGATGTCGTAGCCCTCAGGCAGCTCTATCACCGGCGTATCAAAGTTATACGTCCCATAGTCAGCCATCGAACTCAGTATATCCGCCGCCGCCTTCGCCTTGCAAATAGCCTGACGCAAGACATTCTTCTCAAACCTCGCCTCCATAGTCGTAAAGTTTTTAGTTTTGCTCTACCTGTTCCCACTCTGTGATATCCTGGCAGTCTTCACACCAGCACTCTCTGTAATTCTCATCGTCCACCCAATCGTGCATCTCGTTAGTGTTAGGGTTTACCCACTGGCGAATCTGAATATCCTCAGACCCGCAACATTTGCATACATACTTTGCCATAGTTCCTTTCTCCTTTCGTTTAAGCGTTATTATATTCGTCACTTAGGTCTGTGTAGTCCTCCGCGTCCTCAATAAGAAGCGTCTCGGAATACTCCACACTACAGTCCTTAGCAGCCTGAGAGAACAGTTCCATACCCTCAAACTTGCGTCTCACTTCTCCCATGTCGCAACCTGTAATAATCAGGTCAGCACTAAACTTAATTCTTACTTGCATAGTCGTTTATGTTTAATGAGTTGATAGTAATCTTGGTTTTCCAGGCCGGCGTTGAGCTCAGGCCGGTGTTTTTGCTTTTGTATGATAGCAATCCTGCAAGGATGCCGCGTTGATAGCACTGATGTCTGGGAGCTCGCTCACAAGCAACAGCGATAACAATGCGGCAAGGCTCGTCAAGAGCATGCTATCATGCAAAAGATGTTTTTTCGGTTTTTGTTAATATATTTCTGCGCTTTCCGCGATTTCTGCGGGAAACAATAGTCTCAATCAAAAAAGCCTGGCGCGTCTCCCGACGGACCAGACCATAACCTTAAAAATTTACAATCATGCAATAGTTCCCGCAGTTGCATCAAAGCATAGGTCAAGCCGCTGCGGGTAAATAGTAGGTTAATACGCATATAACGCCCCATTCTTTAGGGCATAGCCGATGTTGGTATAGGTTCTGTCCATAAGCTGTTGCTCTGTCAGTTCCTGTTCCGTACCGTCAATCTCGTTAGTCACATGGAAAGTATTTGTCTTCGCCGAATACCCCATGCGTTTACTCGACCGCAATCCGAAATTCAGTAAGATAAAATACTTTCGCTTTCCCTTGCCTATCCTCTTCTTCAGGTCATCAATGTCCTTAACTTGTGTAGCCATTTTCGTTTTGGTGTTCGTTATATTAGCACTCATCATCCACTTCTGTCAGTCCGTCCATCAGTCGCCAATAGATAGTTGAATAGCGACAATACTCCGAACTCCCTGGGTCACAGCACGCCATACCCTCTTCATATTTCTCCAGCGCCTTACGCCGCGTCATCGTTTCCGTCTGACGATAGCAGGTCACTGTCACCTGCTCATTCATTTGTTTCTTTGTTAGTCTTGCCATAAACTCTTAAACAATAAACTTTAAACTTTACACTCTACACTATAAACTATAAACCACCGTCAGGCTCTCGCCTGCGGCTGCCATCCTCGCGACTCGGCATATCTCTTTATTTGTTCGATGATCCAGCGTGCTGGAAGCACAGACGCCGGTGCAGAGACAGTGAATCCACTGTCGAGAACCGGCGTCCGGGCTTATTTGCACGCGGGTTTCTAAATGCGTCGCTCTAATGGTTCATAGCAGTATGCGCTGCTTCTCTATCCCTCGTGGCTCGGCACATTGCTCTAACGTTTTGATTACATGAAGGCGATAGCACGCCTGCCACCACGAGATGAAGAAGCCAATTAAGCTCTTCATCTCGTCAGGCCGGTGCTGCTTAACGCCTTCTGTATAAACTGTAGCCACTCTGAATAGTCTCGCCCTGTGCGGGGCATCCATCCTCACGAATAGCACATAGCGGTATTTTTTTGATGTACTCGATTCAGAAGGTCTTCTGTAGGAGTCTGCAACGAGGCGAGCTATCTCCTCTGCACGACTCTCGAAAGAAGACGTTTCGGAATCGAAACCTAAACTCTTTCGCTTTGATGGATGATGCGGTGTGCGCCGCCATAATCTTAAACTGCCTCGCAGAATGGCATATCTCTTTATCGCTTTGATGTAAGACGCAGTGCCAGCTTCGCATCCTGAGTCTCCATCCGGTATGATGGAAGACTCAGGATTAGAAGCTGGTTAAAAGGCGTCTTCCTAAATCGTCTGCTCTACAGGTTCTCTGCGGTATGCGCCGCACTGCTTACACCCCTGGCGTATAACTTTATTCTGTTGATGTGCATCAGCATCGTTTACCTGGAGGCTACTGGGAATCCTCCCAGTAAAATCCAGGTATAACATCTGATGTCTAAACGATAGGTGCCTTGCAGTCATAATAGTACGCTCTATAATCCACTCTCCGAACATGGCACATTGCTTTACTCTTTCGATATCAGCCGTGTGAAGGGGCCAAGGATCCCGTTTAGAGGCGAAATCTGGCCTTGAACGGGATCATTATCACCGCTATGGACACGGGCAGATTAAATATGTTAGGCTCGTGGTGCATAGGCTGTGCTGCCCTGACCTCTCTGCATACTCGGTGCATATCTATATCTCTCCGATATACGCTCTGTATTGGATGAAAGAGCATCTTCGACGGTTCTGGTGTAGAACCGTCGCAAGATGCTCTGTCATCGTTAATCCAGAACGATTAAAAGGTGTGTATGCCTTGAAGTCCATACCCTGCACTGGGCTCGTCTGTTGTTTCAACGTGTATAGTGTGTTGCTCTATCTGGTTGATGTTATTCAGGATACCTGTAATCACATCCTGGGCCCCAGCAAGCCTTGCTGGTTCCCTGGATGTCGCTCACAGGTTACAATCCTGAGGATAACTAAAACGTTACACGCTTTAACAACACCGCGTCACACTCCGCAGCTTTCGTCCGGTGCTCGCGACTTTAGTTGCAAGATTACTTACGCTTTGCCATAGCCCACTCTTTCATCTTGCGCTGAATGTCGATGCCGTTCTCGTCCAACATCTGCTTCAGCAGACCAATCATTCTCCAACCGTCGCCGTGTATATAGCTGTCGGCTGCATCGTCAAGCATCTGCAATGGCGTTCTGCGAGGGTCGTAGAAAGCATTATCCCTCGGGAACTTGCAACCGTGGAAGCGTAACAGGTTCTGCATAGTGAAGTATGCACCAACACCCTTATAGGCATCCTTCCATGCCATGCACTGAGTATAGTCTTTACTGTAACCCCTTGGCATGTTGCGCCAGAATTTATACAGGGCTTCATACAGTTCCTTTGGTGTTTCGGCACGGCGTATATCCGCCAGTTTGTACTCTACAGGGCGCAGCAACACCTTCTGTATATCTTCCTCGAAGATGTTTTGGCTACCAAAGCGGATGTAAGGAACGCCCTTACAATGGCGACGCTTTCTGCTATTGACATATTCCTCTAACTGGCTGATAAAGTCTTCTGCCACCTTTATGCAGACATTCTTATCAAACCAACGGTTGCGTGCCTCGAAGTTCGTCATGTCCTTGCCATACAACTTTGCCTGAACACGCATCTCCTCTAACAGCATCTTCCACTGATAGTCGTAGCCATGACGGTTAATCCATTCCGTCACGCTGCCGTCACCGGAAATCAAGGCATGGAACATCTGCGACATTATCCATCTGCGGAAGAGGTTTCTGTTAGGCACCGTACCCTGTGCATAGATAGCCTGCATAATAGGGTCGTCAGCATCTACAGGAACAGCCTTACCAGCATCGTCAATCTTCATCAACTGCTCGCCGCCCGTTGGCAGATTGATAGAAAAATACTTCGAGGTATCAATACCCGCAGCTTTCAGCGCCTCGCCACGCTTGCTGACAGGCAGATACACCGTACCCATGCCGCTATCCTTACCGATAGCAATGCCGTTCTTAATGGCGTGCTCATGCTCACCGATTGCAAACTCCGTGCCGCATACAGGGCACATTACCTTTGTCTCGTTGTTGTTACTCATGTTCTTAACACTCTTTGTAGTTTTCTTTTTAGTTGTCATAGCTTTGTTAATTTTGAATTATGAATTAAATCTTGCCTGTCTTCCGGAATGGCATAGGCTACTATGCGGTAGCTTTCGTTCCGTTCGTTACGCTGCGATTGCATCGCTGCACCACGACCTCAGCACCACCAGGTCGGGGTCATTCTTACTTTGCCAGAACCACCCTGCATTCTCCGGATAGCTGAAAGCCTTCAGTGCTTCTTCAAGGTCACGCTCAGCATCCTCTCTGCTGACGCCATACAGCATATCATCATCACTCAGTTCGCTCTCTGGCAGAGCATAGAAGCGTAGCACACGGCCCATTGTCTTCTCCGTAGGTATAGAGTGCTTATAGATAGCGTAAGCATTTTCTAACTCTTCAATAGAAGTGCCGCCGTCATTGTCGGCAATAGTGTGCTCAACGGTTTTCCCGTTGAGATTCCTCACCAGCGTCTCATACGCCGCCTTGCTTGTTCGTATTGCGTTCTGCATACACCCTAACGACATATAGCCGCCAAGGTCATCACCAGTCTTCAGACGGTTAGCAGTAACATTTCTGCCCCTGCCCCTCACAATGCAGCCCGTCTTGCCTTGCTTGTCATAGCCCAAGCCACCAACCTTTGTCTTGCCGGTATAGGCTGCCCTGATACAGTCCATCACAAAAGCATTCAGCGTATCAACATCCTGCCTGACGTTTATCACTGACAGCACACCTGTTGCCCATGAGTGCCCCATGCCGTCACCCTTATACAGGTAACGATGCACACTGTTGATGGCTCTCTGTGCTTTGCGGTTTCCCCGCAAAGTCCTCGCCTCAATCTCTTTCTGAAACGTCTTAATACGGGTAGATGATAGACTTATTTCCTTACCCCTGATAGAGTAGCCTAAGAACTTAAACCAATGGTTTCTGTCTAACCACTCAACCTTTTTAGGGTTTAGCTTCATCTGCATCTTCGCAAGGCCCTCTTCAAGTATTCGCATACCCTTCTCTGCATCAGGACCGATACCGAGCATATCATCCGAATACCTGACATAGTACATATCAAGTCTGCTCAACTCGTCGTCGAGGTCGTACAGAATAACATCTGCCAACCATGATGCCACCGAGCATCCCTGTTTGAGCGACTGATATTTTGACTGCAACTGTCCGTCAGTGTCAAAGTACAGGTCGGCATGGTAATACTTTCTGAGCACATCAATCAGCGCAGAGTGACCCCAACGCTCCTCTACCCTGTCAAATGCCGCGTCAATAAAGCGGATAGGCACACTGTCAAAATACTTACTCAGGTCACTCTTCCAACCCATTCGTCCAGTGCTTGCGACTTTAGTTGCGAGGATAGCGGCACTCGCTTCCTGCACTATCTTTCCGCAGCCAACGCCTTTCAAGTACGACTTGCAACGTGGATGCACCATATCGGGCATCAGTTCAAACAGCAGGTCGTTGGCAATAGAAAGCAGCACCCTGTCAGCGCCCTCGTTCACATACACCGTGCGGAACTCCCCCGGAGTATCTTTTGGTATCAATGCCGTATGCGGTGGCGCTATCTCGTAAGTACCATTCTGTATAGCCTTACACATCGCCGCCCTCGTTTCAGGCAAGCATAGTTGGTATAGCACATTCTTCGGAACATCCTTACCCACACCTTTGGCAATGGCGTATTCCCACCGCCCTGCCTCAAAAAACTTCTCTAAAATTATGTCCTTCATTTTTCGTTTTCGTTATCGTTATCGTTAGTTTATCACTGTCTCTTTCAGTTCTATCATGATATGGTTCTGTGCATACCTGCCATCCTCATAGGCATCGAAGTTGTCTTCATCATCGGTGCCCACCTCCCACTCAGAGGTGCAGCAATACTTGCGGTCATGCTTTGCCTTTTCCTTAAACTCCTTTCGCGCCGCTTCCTCGCTGCGGAATATCTTTATCTCGCGGCTCGACAACTCATAGTCTATCACACACTCCCTGTGCAATACCCATACCTTCTGCACAGGCTTCACATTCTCCGCGATAGCCGCTGCGGATTTCGCTATATCCTGGAGCAGGCTTGGCACCCGCTCCAAAAATTTTTGTTCAATAACTGTAATCATAAAATCTTTCCTCCGTTTTTAAGCTGCCTCATAATTTTCTACATAAGCAGAGAACTCATCGAACATACTGCTTATACATTCATCTTGCCACATCCATAGAGCCTCCCAAAAATCGTCCTCGTCCTCGTAATCGTCCTCGTTAGGTTTCCCCTCTTTCTCTTCTATGTCAAATGCCGATTCGTCTGCGTCTATTTCTCCATAGAAGTTAAACATATTACTCTCTTCGCTTACACATAGCAAGACTGCAACATCGAAAGTGTCCTTTACCCAATGCAACCACGCATCAGGATAACTCCATGCCGTAGAACAACCAAATGTAACAGTTGCGATATCGTCCTTAATCTCCAGTTTAAAGTCGTTAAGTTCGGGATTCCACTTGGTGCCGCGATACATCAAGCCCCAGTCATACCAGCCCACACAGCCATATAGTCTTTTCTGTTCTGCGGCAATCTCTGGCATGTCGTCGGCAAAATTTGTCGTGTCATACATACGGAACGTGTCTGGCATAGGCCGGAAAGTGTCAAGTGTTAACTTATTCACATACACTATTTCGGCTGGCGTGCCCGCCGTATTACCAGCTCTTTTCTTTTCGTCGAGATAGAAAAACTCCGATTGTTTTGTCTTAGCGTTCTGCTTCAGACAGTCGAAAGCCTGTTGGCAGTCCGTCATAAGTTCACAACCAGAGTTCTTTAAACCCTCATTCAAAAATTTCAGCACGTTTTCTTTCGTGCCCTTAATGGCATAGTTGCCTCTTACCCAATTTGGCATAATTATTCCTCCTCGTTTTCGTTTTGGTTTTCGTTTTCGTTAGTTTTCTTCTTTCTTCGGTATCTCCAGATAGTCAGCCATGATAGGCAGGTCTATCCAAAAGCCATTCTCCACATAGGCGTCGCCCAGCTTGCTTGCAAGTCTTTCCATAGTGGCATCGTCCACCTCGCTTGTGTCATAGCCTTTATCTTCCAGGTCCGCACGGCTTACGCTTACAATGGGGAAACTGTCCTTATCAGTACTTAATAATCGTTTCTTCATTACTCTGGCCAGGGCAATGTCGATGTCGCCGCTGTGCCAATTATCAGGGTCAGCAGTTCCGGCGATGTCCTGCATCACCTCGTCCTGCAAAGCATTAGCCACCTCGCCCGCCTCGATAGAGTCAGGGATGACGTTCAACAGGCGACGGTACAGATACTCGTTCACCCACTCCTTACTTCTTACTTCCATAGTCCGTTATCTTTTTCGTTTTGGTTTTCGTTTTTTCTTACGCTGCTTTCTTCATCAGCCTTACGAAATCATTCTTATGACTTGTAATAAGGCTGCGTATCTCACTATCACGTTCTGGCACAGCGTTACAGGCTGCACGGCACTGCACAATGTCATGCCGTGCCATGTTATACTCAATAGTCGCGAGTCTGTTACCCTCGCCATCCTTTGCCGATAGTATCAGACAGTTTGGTCGTTTGTTATAGTCGTAGTAATTCATACTATATACGCAGTGGTGCATAGCCTCGCCCTCCTGCTTGAACTCGTCAATGCTTTGCAGCGGTCTTACATTCAGGTTCTTGCCCGACAGTTGCAACGTCAGGATAGCACCCATGTGTTCCGGCCAGTGCGCCATCATCTCCGCATACTTCTTGTCACGCTCTATGCGCTCACGCTCCATACGTTCACGTTCCCTGGCAGCACGCAAAGCCCTCATACGCTCGTCATATCTGCGTTTTCTCTCCAGAAGCACCTGATGCTCAGCCCGCAAATCCTTGGGGCATACATAGTGAGCATTGTGAGTGTCAAGCCTAAAAAACTTCAGCAGATACAAATGATCGAGCCACAAACTTGGGTCATCAATCTCGTAGTGGTTGCGGTGGCAGATGTTCAGAGCATGCTCCGTACCCTTTGGCAACGCCGTCATTTCCCTTACGAGATAGTCGAAAAATTTCTTCTGCCCCGTCTTCAGCATCGTCTCACCATACGGATAGGCAATAACCCTCAGAGCACTGGTGTCATGCTTATAGTCCTGCATCAACGCTGGAATATTCTTGTACTTCCATTGCTCCGTTAGGCTTTTGATGTGATAAGTGCCAACGCCAATGTTATAGCGCAGCATAGCACTGTAACTCATGTTCCTGCCCTCACGCTTTATGGTGATATTCGTCCAACGGCTGAAAGCATCATAGTACATCGACATTCCCTGCACACCCCTGGCAAACACCCTGCGCTCACCATTCGGGGCATACATAAAGCGCATCACTTCCCATACATAACTGCCGACAGACCTGCCAAACCATGTGTGACGTTCCACACGATAGATGCGGCATAGCTGAATGTCGCCCTTTGCTTCCATTTCCATGTGATACTCATACTCCCACCCTTTTTTATCCTCTTGCGGCTGCTCTTTCCAATGCACCTTACACTGTGGGCACTCCTTGCCTACCCACTCTACCTGACAGCCACACTCCGAGCAATAGAACAACTTCGGTCTGCGCTTATAGTCACGATATATAGGCCCTGCAGGATACACCTTGCGAAACAACATCATCTGCTGCTTCTCGCCCATCTTGTCATGCAATCGGTTATTGATAGCAATGCAAGTCTTCTCAAAAGTCTTTGCCATAACCTACCCTTTCATTTCTTTCTTCAAGTCCTCATCGCTCTCGTCATAGTAATGCACCGCCATGCCGAATATCTCGTCTGGGGTAGCATACATACCCACAGCACTCTTTCCGTTGCGCTCTTTCTCCGCACGCTTTCTCATCACGTCGAAGATATAGTCACAGCAGCCGTCGATAGACTTGCCCTCTTGCTTCAGCTTCTCCGCCATGTCCGGCCTGCCTTTAAGGTGGTCCTCGATAGCCTGCTTGAACTCCTTGGGGATAACATACTTCGCCCCGCCCTTAACTTTGGTTTCAGATTTTTGGTTTGAAGTTTCAGGTGCTTTTGCCTGCGCCTTAGTCGTAGTCTTCAACTTCGGCTTTTCCTCCGTTTTCGTTATCGTTTTCGTTTGCGTTGACTGCTCGCTCTGTACTCCCGCAGTAGCAGCCTTTAATGCGTCTAATAAGTTCGTCATGACTTGTAAAGTTTAAAGGTTAAGCCCCACCCTACCCTGCCCCAGTTGGGGAGGGAGTAGGTAGGTAGTTTTCGTTTTCGTTTTCGTTATCGTTTGACTATGCCGCCATAGCCATAGCAGCCTGCTTATTCTCCTCATACACTCTCAGGATATAGTTCGTAGCTTTCTGCACGTCATCAATTACCCGGATAATAAAATCCTTGTCATCCATCAAAGCCTTGCGCCACGAATCCACATACGTCAGGTGCTGTGCATCCAACAACTTGCCGATACCCAACATCGAACATACACAGGCACTCGTCAGCTCTGCCACAAACTCCTCGTAGGCATACTTCTCTTTGCTCGTAATGTCTTGTGTAATCTCCTCGCTACGCTTCAGGTCAATCTTTGTAGAGTGAGCCATCTCATGCAGCGCTGCCGCATAGAACATCTCGTCACCGAGGAACGACTCACGCTTTGGCAGACGGATATGCTTCTCACGGGGAGAGAAGTGCGCCGACGTGCCACCGAACAGGATAGGACATATCCAACCGCCGCCACATATCATGCGCTCCAGCACCTCGTCATGCGCCATCGTCTCATACTCATGCTCCGGTACCTCGGTCATCTCCTTATAGGCATCAGGATAAATATCCTTGAAGTCCGTCTGGTCGATGTTCCAAACCGAATAGACAAACAGCGAGAAGAACTTCTTGCACTCCTCCTGCTCCTCTTCCGTCATGGCGTCATAGTCCTCAAGTGTAATCTTGTTGCCGTCCTTGTCGAACACCTTAGGAAGATACTTGAACACAGGGAAACTTTCCTCGCACTTATAGCGTACATTGCCGTCCTTGTCAAACATCGGCATGCCGTCCTTGTCGAACTTCGGCTCCACCTTGTTCAAGGATAGACCGCTATACTTCAGACTTTCGTCATCCATCTGCTTCATGGTGACAAAGTACGGTGTGTTATAGCCGCTGATAGAGCACAGCATATTCAGTATCATTTCGTTGATGCCCCGATAAGGCTTGTCCTGACGATACAGGTTACACGCCATACCATGATGCGGTTGCACCCACGGCTTCTTCCACTCAGCGCCCTCCATATCATTAAGCGCCTTAGTAAACAACTCGGCATACTTCTTCTTCGCCGCGTCGCTCATGTCTAATAATTTTCTCATAACTTCAAAAATTTAGTTTTATTTTTTTTACCACGAATCACACGTAATCGCTTGCGCTTTTACAAAGGCTACAAGCCGACTAAAAGAATAGCACGAATAATTTTTTCCGAATGGCTATGACGTAGGCGTCCTACGGCTTCAGGCAATAGGGCGCAGTGGCACTCTGAGAATATATTTTCAAGATGCCACAACGCACCTATAGCCAGCATCATGCCCAAGCATTATGCATAAGCCATTCGGGGTTTTTCTGCGATAGCAGGGTTTTTAAGGTTTTTGTTTACCCACCGCAAGCCAGAGGCTAAGCGGCCTTTGCAAGGTCGTTAAAGAACTTCGCAGCAGCAGCCTTTTCCTTATCCGTGCCAGCGTTCAACTTACGCAGCCACTCCGCAAGCTCCGCCTGTGTATATGTCTTCTGACTTTTGGCTTCACGTCTCTTCGCCTTGCGCTCTTCTGCCTTTGCTTTCCACTCCTCACGCTTCTTGGCATTCTCCTCAGTGGCGTTGTCGATGATAGCCTTACAGTCTGTAAGCGACTTACCCTTGTTCAGAGCCTCACACACCTGCTTAGCAGCAGCAGCATAGCGAGGACCAAAGTACAACGCATAGATACGCTTGCCGTCGTTCGTCTCATACGATGCGCTGCCGTGCAGTTCTGGCCCATGCTGATAGGCTTCATCCGTCTCGCTGAAGCCCATAATCTTCGCGCACTCCTTGCCTTTCTTGTTGGTATAGGTCGAATACGTCAGCTTGCCCTTAGAAGTCTGAGGGCTGACGGATGATGTCTGAGGTCTTGTTTCAGACTTCACTTTCACCTTAGGCGCAGGCTTCTCTGAGGTCTGAGGTTTGATGTCTGAAGTCTGAGGTACATCAGCCGTCTTACTTCCGCCATCAGCCTTAGTCTTCGGTGTAACCACAGGAAGAATATCATCCACCTCGGCCACGTCGGCTTCAGTACGGATGTTCATACTACCGTCAGCGTTTTGGTTTTGGTTTTCGTTTTCGTTGGCAATAGCCCCCTCAATCTTCCACGTCCCACTCGCAAGGAACTTCTGCGCCTGTGCTACCGGCACGCTCATAGGGATAGTCGCCTTGCCGTTAGAGAAGTCACACTCCAGCTTATCGCCGTCGATAGACTTTACCACATACTTCGCGCCTGTTGCGCCCAAAATAATTGTCTTGCCGATAAGGTCGGCAGCCATAGTTGGTTTCATGTTTGAAGTTTCAGGTTTCATAGTTTTGTCCTCCTTTTCGTTAGTTTCAGGTTTCAAGTTTGAAGTTTCAGGTTTGTTTTCGTTTTGGTTTTCGTTTTCGTTAGCATTAACCGTCTCAGTAATACCCCGCTTTGCGGGTTTCTTAGGTGGGTCGGGCAGTTGGTCGCAGATAGCCACCTTTTTGCCTGCCCTTATAAGCATTGGCAGATACTGGTCCAACGCATGATGTGGAAAACCCACCATAGCGTCCGTGTAGTCACCTGGAGCATGACGCTTGGAAGGCGTGCGCCATGTCAGCGTAATGCCCAATATCTTCGCACACTCCTTTGCGTCCTCTTGGTACGTCTCGTAGAAGTCACCGCAGCGGAATAGCAGCAGCGAGTCCGGACGCTTCGCTTTCAGGTCATTGTACTGGCGCATCAATAGAGATACCTCTTCGCTCTCAGGCACGCCATTGTCTATCACCTGCAAGTCCTCCACCTGCACTTTCTTCATGTTCGTTAGCATGATGTAGTCCAGTTTCGCCTCGCCCTCGCTGATAACCTCCGAGCGATGAATCATCAGCACCCACACCTGCTCACCGTTCATGAACAGGTTAGTGTCACGATTTTCAATCTCGGCCATAGTAGCAGGCCGGTACTTCACTTCATTCTTTGCCATAATTGTAAAATTTTAGTTGTTAGAAAATTCACTCAATTTATGTTACACTCCTCTAAAATCTCCTTAGGCACAAGCGACTTACTGATGCCGTTGTGATACTGATGTGGTTCCTCATACTTGTTAATCCACTTACAGACTGTCTTAAATGGCACGTCAGGGAACGCCATACGCATTTCCACCACCAACATATCAGCATCTACTTCAATGTCATACTTGCAGTGTTGCCACACAAAATACGTTTCCGCATCCGTAACTCTATGCACGTTAGCCTTAAACTCTTCCAGCCCCTCGATAGTGGCTTTAAGACCTTTCGGTTTGTTCACCAACTCATCATTCAGGTAGTCAATAGGGCCGTAGTTAAATTTGTGGTTAGCCGACCACTTTTCCTTAGTCTTCGCCGTAGCGATAATCTCTTCAATACTTGCCATAACATTTTACGGTTTAAGTCCAACATATTTCCAATAGTTATCACCAACAGACTCGAAAGTCTGATAGGTCTGACAACATTTCTCCATGTCATAGCTATACGCCTCGCCTGGCTGGAACACGCCTTTCTCCCACTTGTGCGGTGGCAGGGAGTTGCATAGTTCCCAAAACACATCAGGCTCTATCACCTGACCAACCTGTACCTTTAGCGTTCCGTCACGCTCCCAATCCCGCATCGTATAGACGTCATACTCACGTCCACCAATAGTCATCTTTGCCATAACTCTTAATTTTTAATTCTTAACTCTTAACTTGCGCCATAGCGCATCACGCCGCTTCCCGCAGCTCCTCATGCTCTCCCTCGTACTCAACCCAAGAGAAATCCTCATAGCAGCCCCACCACTCGCACAAGTTGTCAATAGTGTCGTACTTCTCCAAAAACTCGCTCCACGTATGGTAGCCCTCCTGATAGTACGTGCTGCCAGGCCCCGCATAGTCCCACTTATAGCCGTCCTCCTCGGCTTTCGTGCTGATATCACTCAGGTAACTGTCAAAGAATATACTCACCGAATGGCAGTCTATGCCAAACGAATTTTTATAGTCGTGGTAGTACAGACTGTTCAGCGTCACCTCCTTGCGCAGCTGTGCCAAGTCCTCACGGGTAAAGTCCTCCAGCCGTTTTATTTTCGTCAGATAGCGCAGCTCCACCTCATAGGCTTCGCCCTTTGTGGGCTGCATCTTCACTACGGCACACCACTCATCGGCCTTACAGAAGCGACCCGTATAGGGATTACGCGGATTGCTCACCACCGTTCCTGCTGTCTTACAATCGCAATACTCCTCGTGGCACACAAAGTCGCCCCGACGGATAGAAATAATCTTTGCCATAACTCTTAAACTTTTAACTTTAAACTTTCCACTGCCTCTAAACTCTAAACTCTAAACTCTCAACTTGCGCTATGCGCCATAGCGCATTACGCTGCCTTGCAGAACATTCTCACGTCCTCGCGTCCTACGTTCATCACGTTAGTATTCAGCGCAACAGCCACAGCCTTGCGCAGTTTGTTGATTTTGATAGTCTTTGTCTTTGCCATTTCTTTTTTAGTTGTTAGTTGTTATACACCTGTCCGTAGGCTACGCCATGATAGACGCAGCTCACACGGATTTTTCCCTCTCTGTTATACCCTACGCTGACACGCTCACGACGTATATGGCGTAGCCTGCTGTCATACCGCGCATAGAAGCGGATAAACCTCTCCCGTATCTCACGCTGCACATTGGCAGGCACCTCACGAATAACGCCACGCCGTTTCATGTCCTCATACAGAGCATTGATAGTCTCGCTTGCTGTCATGCTGCATCCTCCCATACGATAGTTGCTTTCTTCTGCTTATAGCACAGGTTCACCTTTCGTGCATAGTATTCGCGACGGATAGTAGCAATCTGCACGCCGTTCATAGTCACCTTGCCGTCCTCCACTTTCACACCTGCCTTATAGAGCATGAAGCGGTCGCTCGGTCGCACATAGTCACCCCCATGTCTGCCGTCGCAGTCATCGTTCCACCTCTTCACGCTGGCATCCACCTCTCGCTGGATAGCCTGCTTCAATTCATTACTGATAGTTGCCATAATACTTTAAACTCTAAACTTTCCACTGACTCTCAACTCTAAACTCTAAACTCTAAACTTGCATAGTGTGCCATAATCTTTCCTCCTCATGCTGCATTTACAATTTCACTTAACACCCCTTCCAGAGTCAGATAATACTCCAGTCCTGGATGCACTTCCAGTCCCTGCCTACGCAGGCGGCGAACACGACGGATAGCACGCTCCGTCGCATTAAAGCGCCCACATATAGGCCACAGATGACTGTCATCATTCTTACGGAAATAAGCGTTAATCTGTCTTACGCTCATCTCACACACGTTCTTAGGCTCTTCCATAGTTCATGCAATTTTAGTGTTATACAAACTCGGACCACTGCCAAGCATCCACATATTGCACGCCACAATGCGGTCATGGTCGATAGTGTTACCCTGCTCGTCAGTGATGCCGAACTCCTGCAATATCTTCTCATACTCCTGCTGCGATAGTTTATGCTTGCAGCAGTCGATAGGGTTATCACTCGTCACGTCGTTCAAGTCCACACTCGGCTCCGAACGCAGATAGCACTCCCTTATGAAATCGTCACCGTTAAATTCTCTCGTTGCCATAGTTTTCGTTATCGTTATAGTTCACTCTTTCGGATAGTCCACTTTCTCGCCGTTGACGTATATTTCGCTTGCAAACGGCAGATTTTTATTCAGGAAGAATGGCAGCTGCCACATCTTGCCACTCATAGCGATGCCTGCCTGCAGCCACTTCTTCAAAGCCAGTTCTGTATCTTCGGCCATGTCAGAGCAATCGTCCGCAATAGCCCACTTAATGTGCATGTTGTTAAACTCGCACGATAGCACATTACCTTCGCGCTTTATCTCCTCCAAATCTGGAGCAATCTTAATTGTCTTAGCCATAGTTTATGCCTCCTCACTTGATTCTATAAGACTCTTCGCAAACACAATCCATGTCGTGAGCACCATAGTTCCCACAATGAGAGCAACTGGCGCGTTCCAGAAGCCGTAATAGCCGATAGTGTCAGCATACCAGCCCATAATGAGCGCAATTACAACAAATTCCGCGATGGTAATTATTACAGCCTGCACGAAGATGCAGACGATAGTCAAAATCTTTTTCATAGTCGTTTCATTTTTTCATTCTCTCATTCTCTCATTCTTTCCTCACGCAATAAACCCGTCGAACGGATTGTTGATGTCGAGGATAATACACTCATGCCCCATGTCCTGTGCCATGTCACGCATAGCCACACGCATAGCCTCTGTTTCCTGTTGCACACTTGTGCCGGCAATAGCCGCCATAGCCACGATTGTGGCTTTCTTCATAGTCTTTTTCATAACTGTAAAATTTTAAGGGTTTAACTTGTGTTTTCCTGAATAACATCTAAATACCCTAAATGCTCTGAACCTCACACAGATACCACAGATAGCACAGATTTTTTCCGAACGGCTATGACGTAGGCGCACCTACGGCTTCAGGCGATAGGGCATAGTGGCATCTGGAGAGTGTACTTTCCGAGTGCCACTACGCACCTGTTGCCAGCATCATGCCCAAGCATTATGCACAGCCATTCGGGGTTTTTCTGCGATAGCAGGGTTTTTATGGTTTTTGTTTAAATCCCATGCGCAGGCTCCTGAAACCTGAAACCTGAAACATGAAACCAAACGATAGTGTTTTTCTTCTGAGATTGAAACGTCATGCTGCTATTTTTCGGTTGATAGTCCTCAGACCTTTGACCTTTGACCTTCGCCCGAATACCATGTCACGCACACACTGTGCGATGACCATTACACACCATACGCAGCCCAGCACCATAGCAGGCACCATAACTGCAAAATAAATAGTCTGGTTCATAGTTTCATAGTTTTTAGTTATACAATCTCCGCATAGTCTGCGGTTGTTTCTCCGTATGTAAACTTTACTTCATCGAGTTTTTCGTCAGCAACAATAGCGACGGCTTCATCCGCGCTATTAGCATCCACCTCTATAGAGCCGTTGTAGATGCGTGTGCAGATTACATTGTACTTCATAGTTCCGTCCTCCAATAGTTTTAGAATTGACAATACTCTTCCAGCCAGTTCAGTATCTCCCGTAGCGAGTCAGTTAGTGTAATCTCGCTTAGGTCGATAGGTTCTTCGTACTTAACCCTTGCCCACACCACGCCCTCATAGTCATGGAATACGCTCACCACCTGGGGCTTCTCGCTCTCGCTCAGCCCCTGTGCGTGTTCCGTATAGCCCTCTATGGTCAGGTTCATAGCGTCATCGCGTTCACACACGATAGGGTTTTCTTCCGTCGCATGCATAGCCGAACAGATAGCCGAAATCTTATGGCGCAGTTGCTCACGCTCACAGTCCTCCTCTCCAAACCAACAGTCACACTCATGGCAGTGATACTCCTGTGGCTCATACCCTTCGCCCATATACTCCCAATTCTTAGAGCCGCAATATGGGCATACATCCGTTTCTTTCATAGTTTTGTCCTCCAATAGTTTTTGTTATAACTCTGTGCTGAATTTCTGCACGCTTCTCATATACACATTCAGGGTAACGCCCACGATGCCGCCCACGATAAGGAATACTGGTACGTTCCAGAAGCCATAGTAGCCGACAGTGTCCGCATACGCGGTGGTGACAAACACAACCACGCATAAATTACCCATGCCAATAATCAACATCTGCATGATGATGCAGAACCAAGTCATAAACTTTTTCATAGTTGTTTTAGTCTTTAGTTAATCGAAATCAAATGCCGTTTCAATAAAGTCACGCAGTCGCTGTTCGTCCCACTTGCAGCCGAGGTCGCGTGCAAACCCGTATAGGATGTCCTTAACCTCAGGCTCGCTATATGTACGCTCGTCACGCATTTCTTGAAATTTTGGGCGCAACTGCATAATAATACACTTTGCTTCTTCTGCCATAGTTTTAATGTCGTTAGATGATTTTGCTTTTGCATACACACGTCAGGCGGCTATTGTCAAAGCGTTTCGTTACAATAGTGCGCCCAATAGTTCCCATACGCTCTTTTGAAACTCTGTTCTTTGCTTTCTTGGGCGTTCTCTGTCCTTTGCCAATAGCGAACATCTCGCGCCCACTCTCCAGAACCAACACATCTTCAGCCATAGTCGCAAGACGTACACGACGACGGCTACGCTCAATAGTTTCGCAGCAGCCCTCACGACGTGCCGCACGCTTACGATATGCCAACAGTCGTTCATGCTGTTCGCGTTTAGCCATTTTCCACTCAAGTGCTTTGCTCATACGCACTTCTTTTTTCTGCTCTCTATTAGCAGAGAGTGCAGCCCACCCTTCAGGCAGGTTGCACATTTCTGATAGTGATGCCATAGTTATGACTTTTGATTGTTAGTGTTTCGTTCTGTCAATTCTCACCCATTAGGCAGCCTTCTTCGCGCCCTTCTTTGCACCCTTTGTACCAGATGCAGCCTTCTTTGCATTAGATGCAACCTTCTTCTCAGCAACTGCAATAGACCAAACACCTTCAGCGTTCTTTGCTACGCACACCCATTTCTCAGCCTTCTTGTCGCCCATGTTTATCCAACCACTCTTCAGGGCAGCACACTTCTCTGCTGACTTTGCAATTTTGTCCAAAGTAGCCGTTATGAAACAACTCTGCTGCAAACCACGCAGCACGTTAGTAGCATTTACCACGACGTCAGTCTTGCCTGCTTTGTCAGCAGCAGATACGAGGGGCACAAGGACAGACTGCGAAATAGTTTTGTATTCGCCGTCCTTCTCACTGCACAGAGTGTAACTCTTGCCGTTGATAGTTACCTGATAGGCAACAGAGCGCATAATGCACACTTTGCCGTCTTTCTTCATGTGCTCACTCCATGCTGTCAGAATATCTTTCGGGGTATAAGAGTTTTTCAGAACGTGAACACCCAAAGACTGCATAAGGTCAAGAGGGCGCACTTTCTCGCCGCCACCGATTTCCACATAGCCACCGATACCTGACAAAGATTTACAAACTTGGCTCCAAGACTGCGCTTTTGTAGCCATAGACTTAACACCTGCATTGATAGACTTCTTTGATGTAATCATAACTTTTGCGGTTTTTCCACACAAGAGCACACCGCCAACGCTTTAAATTAAACATAAAAAACAATAGCCCCCAACTCAAGGGAATCGAACCCTTGACACCTACGATAGTGCTGACACCCGCCACCTATGCCATTACGTTAATTCGCGATAACACACTATGCACCATTAGGTGCAACCATTTGAGGGATAGTCCTTGCCCAATAGCAAAGTTATATAGCCATGCCACAGCCGAAACCGATAGCCACCGAAGAATATGCCATGCCCTTTATATGGCTGGGGACGTTACTTCGCGTATATAGTGCCGAAGGATATGCCATGCCCTTTATATGGCTGGGGACGTTACTTCGCCATAGTGTATTGCTATACACTACACTGCGCTATATTGCCTATATAGTTTGCCACTATTCGCAACTTTTCTTGATGCTAATAATTGCAGGAAATAACAACGAAGACCCTTTCCAAATATTTAATCTTCATGCCCCATTGGGGACCCAACTCAAAGAGAGGCCGCACTTCAAGAAGTGCTAAGTGCGCAGTGTTGTTATTCTATTCTGCTGCAACCCTTGCATCGTATGTAAGCATGTCAAATCAGAAAATCAAACTGTGACCGCTGTCGTTGTTTGACGATGCAAAGATACGGCTCGTCTTCCTGTGCAGGTGCAGGAAAGTGTTTAACACTTTTTTAACACTGGTAAGTGTTAAAACAAGTATTAAACACTCGCACGCGTCCGTTGAGACCACACGCCCGTGCAGGTCATTTTCTCCACGCGCGAGGCTTCCCTGTTTTTTAGCCCTTTCCGGCCCACTTTTTAGCCACATAATGATGACCTGCACAGGTTGTTTATTCTATTCGTGTGTGATGGATATTAACCGGCACGTCAGGTTTTTATCCTATTCGTGCGTAATGGGACAACAACACACGGATGAGGTTATTGTTTCAACGTCACGTCAATGGGAAACAACCAGCGTGTTATTATCTATGGGTTTTGGTCAGCATATTTACACTAACACGCAACCCCACGCACGACCCCACCTCGCTGAGC
>Ga0326512_10000129_pt1 | contig 62163 bp, 100 predicted proteins | sample 1_2617_0518_D_FD_203652 | JGI IMG/M metagenome (GOLD analysis project Ga0326512, IMG submission 203652) | Bovine rumen microbial communities from UC Davis, California, United States - 1_2617_0518 | ecosystem: Host-associated > Mammals > Digestive system > Stomach > Rumen | place: USA...
TTTAAAAACTGATTTACAAAATTATGTTACTAAAGATGACATTGAAGTATTAGAAAACAGAATAGATGGAGTTTACCATTTTAAAGGTAATGTAGCTAATTTAGCAGAATTAAATGCTATTCCGAATCCAGCCTAGGGCGATGTATATAATATGCTTGATACTGGAATCAATGCTGCTTGGACTGGAGAAGATTGGGATGAGTTTAACTCATTTATTGATTTAAGTAATTATGTAAAAAAAGAAGAAGTATAGGCTATTACTATTTCTGAATTAAATAAGTTATTATATAGTGGGACCTCATCTACAGTAAGTAATTTAGATGGTATACGAGCAATGATTTCAAATGATGAAGCAGAAATAACTATTACTTTAAACAAAAATTTAACAACAGATAGTACTATTATTGTTCCAGAAGGAAAAAAAGTTATGATGGATTTAGATGGAAAGAATATTTCTGCAAAAGGCAATATAGTACCTTTATGGAGCGCTGGTGGAGAAATTATTGTTAAAAATGGAACTGTTTCTGCTGATTCTGTGGCAATAGTAGTGCGAGAAGGTGGAACGGTCACAATTGAAAATTCTAATATTTCTAGTACTAAAAATAATGCTATTACAGCTACCGAAGGAACAGTAACTATTAATAGTGGCAATGTAACTTCACAAGAAGCTGGAGTCGCTGGCTTTAAAAATTCAACTATTATTTTAAATGGTGGAACATTGACTGGTATTGATAATTGCCCATTAATGGGAAATGGCTCGGCTGCAGGTACTACAAATGATGGAACAAATATGAATATAGTAATGAATGGAGGAAAATTACTTGCTCATATTACTACTCCAGGATATGCCGCTTGTGGAGTATATATTCCAAATTCTGGATCATTTACAATGAATGGCGGAGAAATTATTTCTGATGGCGCAGGATTAGTAATGCGTGGTGGCCGCGTTGTTTTAAATGGTGGTAAAATTACTGCTAATGGATCTGCAGGAGCCGTTGGCAAAGTAGGAGATAGCCGTCAAGTAGTAGGTTCATATGCCGTTGTATACGATGCTAATAGCAAATATCCCGCTATGAATACATTAGAATTAGTAATTGGTAAAAATATGCAATTAGAAGGCACTGATGGAACTGTACAATTAATTTTAGCAGAAGGAATTAATGCTAATATTACTGATAATCGAGATTAAAAAAAAAAAAAAAAAGAACAACTTTTATCTTTTAAAAGTTGTTCTTTTTTTTTTTTTTTTAATGGACTTTAATCCAAATACGTCCATCTACTTTTATTTTATCGCTGCCCCATTCTTTATATGTTGGAATTTCACTTACATAACCAACAATAGCATCTGGCCATTCTCTAACCTCTTCTCTGGTCATTTTACTTATTGTTCCATTAGGCCCAGAACAGACAGCCTGTCCTGGCATAAATGTTTCTTTAAATTCCCAAGGATAGGCAAGTACCCTTCCGCAGACTGCAATTGGAGTATTGGCATTTTGAGTTTCTCCAATTGAAAATCCATAAGTATCAGAAATAATATTTGCACCTAACTATAATCGTTTATTTGATAATATCAAATCTCCATTACCAGTTTCAATTACACATCTACCTGGCTCGATATTTTCAGTATGTCTGTATTCAGCATAATCATTAAAAACTGCTCCATGCACTTTATATCCTTTAATAGACTTACGAGCTGCTATACCGCCTAAAGTGGTAATACTACCTTCTACTCTTGCATCGAACTCGCCCTATCCGACGCCAGGTTCAATTTCTATTCCATCTCCAACTGTTTCAGTGGATGTTGAAACAGCTCTTGTATAAAAATTACCATAAACATCATAATAAGTATTCTCATCATATATTGCCTATTCATAAATGTTTGTTAAATTATCTTTAAAATAAAGATTGTTTTTTAAATATACATTTGCATAATCTTGAGCCCATTTATCAGCTTCATTGTAATGATAATATATATAATAATTTTTTGAATCAACTAAATCAATATCTTTAATATAATCATTTACTGCTCGTTCATAATAAGTTTTAGTATGATCATACTAATATTCATTTGTAATAAGATGATATTTTTTGTTATCAGTTCTGGTTGTATACAAATCTAACCACATTCTACCTTGTCTAACACTTGCTTTCCAATTTGAATGTTCTTCATTGTCTTTACTTTCCTCATATTCTGCTGATTGATCAGTAACCAAGCGAGCATAGATTAAATTACCATCCCAAGTAGCGTGATTTGGAACAAGAACATAGCTATTACCGCTGCCCTATTGTTGAAATAAATTTTTAGCTTCAATTAAGTTTGACAATATACCACTATTATTTTTTAATCCTTCTACAGAGTCAATTTTACTAAAAAAGATCTATCTATAAATAATACTATCATTATATGTAGTGCTATTAACAACTTTTCGCCAAGTCTCATTATCTTTATCTAAATAATAATAATTTCCATTTTCTTTTGCACTATCAAATCCAGTAGCCCCACCGTTATATATCGCGCTTTCTTTAAATTGATAAATAGTACTAGTATCATTAAAATCTTGTTCACTATCAATTACCGCATAATAATAATTACTAGTTTCTCCAATCTAAACTTTTTTATAATAAGAATAATTTGCTAATCCATTGGCTAATTCTTCATCAGTAATGTCAGATTTATTTTTAATATCTGTAAACTGTTCTTTATTATTATTGTCAATATTACTAAATACATAATAATTTGATTGATAACTTGGTTTATTTTCACTCGCTGCAATTTGATCCATAACTCCAGTCTAAGAGTTAAAAATATACATATTAATTTTACCATTATCATCTGGCTCAAGCGCTGCGGCCCAGCTGGCCTCACCCATATATCTATAGTTAGAAAAAGTCATAAGATAGTATTTTTCAGTATCTTTTGGTTTAACATAATTTAATTCTGTATTTGGAGTTACTAAGGTTTTATTATTATTGTTATCTTGTACGTATAATTGTCCTTTTCCTAAAGCATCTTTCCATGTATCTATATCATACTTATATTCAGTGTAAATATCATCAGCTTTTTTGTAATAAGTTTTATTACTATCATATGTAGGATCAGTATTTTTACTCCAGCTTTCTAAATATTGATATTTAGGAATATTAACATTTTCAGTGATAAATGCAAGAATTTCGCTATTAGCTATATTTTCTTTTAATATCTCACTAGTTTCTGAACTCTTATATGTATAAGTTGTTGTATTATACTAATAATATGTATTAGTCGTATAAGTTCTTTTTTCAAGAATAAATGATTTTATATCAGATAAATCATAAATATTTCCATGAGAGTCTTCTGTAAGTTCAATTATCTAATCATCAATAGTTTTTATTTTTAAAAAATGTTTATATGCTGTTTTACTAGGATTCCACTAATTAGAATATGATGTACTAGTTCTATTAGATGGCTAAGTTATACTTTCTGTCAATTTATCTTTATCATAAGTATTATATTGTGAATATGCATGCTCTGGAAGGTCTGGACGAATTGGCAATGTATAGTTTTCAATTCTAATAGTTTTTAATGCTTCATCAGTCTAGACTTGAATTTCCTTTTTAACACCAATAATTTCTTTATTATAATATAATTTTTCTGGATTTTCTACAGGACTTTGCGGTGTATCATCATCATTTATATAAAATTCACTAGCAGTAAAATATAATTTATCTTTTTCGCACTTTACTTTTTTATCACCAGTTATTAATGGATATTTATAATTAACAGTAACTCCAGTAGAGTCTTCTAATAAGAATTTATATTGCTATATATCATTAGCGTATTCAAGATTTGAAGGATAACTAGAAATTTTATTTTTGCTAATGTCTTTCTAAGTCGTTTTTAATGTTGCATCATCTTTTAATTGTTCACTGGTATATGCTATATTATTTCCATTTTTTAATTGATAACTTGTTCTAATACTTAATGTTCTTGATGTTGGAAGTAAATTTCCAGACTGAAGTTCTGAATACCCTTTCTCATCTTTATAATTAATAACTATTTGTTTATATAAAGTAAGAGATATACCATTATAAGAATAAGCCCCATAGTAGTTTCCTAATTCTTTATCTACAGTCCAGTCCTAAATAACTGGATTCTTAATTCTTACAACACTGTTCTTGGGAACATCAACTAATGTAGCAAAAACTTCATTATTATATATATAATCTCCAGGAAGTCCAACCCCTATTTTTGTATAATTATAAGAACTAGTTGCTGTAGAAGATATATTACTTACATATCTAAAAGCTTCATCACTATTTTTTATATTAAATTTAGTATTACTATTAAAATCAATATTATTAAAGGAAAGAGTGTCTGTATTTAAGTTATCACAAGTAATAATATTTGTTTTTAATTTTTTAATTTTATTCCAATGGTCTTCTTTTTCTTGATAGACAGGAATATTATTATTTACATATTGCTGTACATAACTTGGTAAAATACCTATATATTTTTCATTTTCTATTATAAAATATCTTGTCTTACCACTATCATCAACAGGAGCTAAAGTTAAATTTACTTGATCTACATCTTGAGATGTAATATCAAAATAACTTTCATAATCTCCATTATCAGTAAATCCTTTAGCTAATACAACATGCTTCTTTGCTCCATTGTTTTCTTCTACATAAATAGTGCCAGCATTACGGTCCTCTTCACTAATATCCACTTCAGGTCTAAATTTTAAAAGACTACCACCACGAATCCAAGTATATCTTCCATTATTAAGATTATTTTTATTTTCTAAAATTTCATTATTAATTATACAAATTTGTGTAGGATGGTATTTTTCCCAATGATTAGATTCTAAATCAGAAAAATTACGCGCTATTTCCTGCTCTGCCAATGTATATTCACTAGTTTCTTTCTCAAGCATATCAGAGGTAGACGCAAACATTAAATTATCTTTAATATTATTTCGTATTTTTTTTATAAACGCTAACAAGCTATCTTCTGTAAAAATTACATCATCAGCATGTTTACTAGAATTTGCCATATTTTAAGCTCCTCTCTCTCTAAAAATAAAATAGGGGAGATATAACTCTCCCCTATCAGACATCACGCCAATAGAGCGTAAATGTTTCGTGACTATAATCATATTCTAATCTCTAAATTAATTCTAATAAACTAGAATCTAAATTTACAGATACATCATCTAAATTTGTATCTAAATTATTCTATCCTTCAAGAATAGTTCCTTCGGCTACCAAAGTATTAAAACTATATGAAATCTTTTTATTTTCATTAGTAGAATACCAACAGATAGCAAATTTTACAATACCTGCTTTAGCAGTAGCAGCTCCTTGGATACACCAAGGAATTAACACTTTATTTTCATAAGCTAATGTTTCAGTATCGTAATATGGAACAGGATAAATATAATTATCCCCATTTGCATTTGTAAAACGAATTATACATGCTTTTGTTGTTAGATCCATATAATCAAAATATCTATCAAATTTAAAATAAATAGTTTCAGCATAATGATCTTTAGCTACACTTAAAAATTTAGGGACAGAAATCTTTCTTGTCGTTAAATCTATATCATAAATTTTTTCATTTTTTGGAAGAAGTATCGCTTTGCGGGTAGGAGCGCTGCTCTATAATTCCCATAACATTTCTTCATAATCATTACTATTGGTTATCATTAATATTCGCTCCTTCCTTTATAATTTATTGATCATTAGCAATATCATTGACAAAAATAGGAGGAAGTTCTTTAGTATAGATGCTTCCATTATATACATTACGTATAATTGGAGTATATTCACCTTCAATATTAGTGCTAATAGAATCGCTAGTTTCTTTCTCTAAAATAGTATCTCCACGTTTCCATCCATATTCAATTATACCACGAGGATTTTCTCCTCTATCAATTTCAGAAATTGTAAGGACACACTATCTACGAGCCATACTATTATCTTGAGAATTAAAATCTTCACGATCTTTAGCAATAACTCCATTGCGAGTACAAGTAGCACTAATAATTGGAGTAGCCATCAAAGATGCAGTCCATATGTCAGATTTAGCAACAGGAGCTTCTGTTCCATTTTTAAAATTCTTTACAAGAACTTTATATTGTCCTTCTGCATTAATATTTTTAATACTTTTATTATTTAAAGTAAAATCATTTATTGCATCAATATCTGTAAAATCAATTGCTTCGCCAATCTTTTTTTGCCAAACAAACTATAAAGCACCAATATCATTTACTGCTTCATCAACTGTAGCAACTAGAACGCCCTCTTCATCTTGATTTAAGAAAACTACATTTGAAATAGTAGGATCAAAAGAATAATTTTCAGAATCAGTATCTTCAACTGGATTAGTAGTAATAATAATTTCATTAGGAGATTTAGCTTCAGGAATTGTAATAGTTTCTGTAAGTGAACTATCACCGGCACCAATTAAACTTCCATTACTATATTTTTCTCCCTAGGCTTTTATAATATAATTACCAGCTTTTGTAATTCTTAATGAAGCTAAACGGATATATAAAGTAATACGTTCATCTTCTTGTTCAGCATCCCAATTAGCAATATCAGTAGCTGTTGCTGGTATATAAGAATCTACTCCACCTTCAGAAACCTTTTTATAAAACTTATGATTAGTTGGAAGTTCTGCCCCATCTTCATAATCTGGAATAGCCAAATAAGTAGTAACATTTTGCTCTAAATCTTTTGGATTGCTGTAACGAATTTCTGTAGCATTATCAACATATCCTTCAGCATATACGTTAATTGGCATACTTTCTGGTTGTCCTTCTTCATTAATAACTGTAAGTAAATTAAGAGTTTGCTCAAAGTCAGCTGGAATAAATACTTCATTTTCAAGAGAGGCATTTTTAACCAATCCATTTCCAGACACCCAAGTGACATCGGCAACAGCCGCATCTCCTTTACCAAAAGCACTATTTGTTAAGATACTTAAAATATCATTATCAAGCGCAACGGGTTCAACATTTCCATTAATAATTAAGCCATCTTTAATAGCAACATTAGCGGCTAAAGTATTAAAATCATAAATAATTTCTCCATCACGTTCTTTGCGAAATTCTACTGCAAAAGTAAGTTGTCCACTTTTTTCAGTAATAATATTATTTATAGGCCATCCAAAGACAATACTTCCTGGAATAATATCTTTACTCATAATGAAATTTTTAGTTTTTCCAGTAGTATTTCCTATTTTCCAATTAATTGAAATATCAGTAGAACTTAAATCAATATAATCAAAATATCTATCAATAACAAAAAAAACTGTTTCTGCTAAATGATCTCCCTATACAGATATTCCATTTGTTCTAAAATCAGCAGGAACTGTAATATTACGAGTATTAGCATTAATTTCAAACATAGGCTCGTCTAATGGTAATCTTAAAAATTTTTTATCTTCTAATTGAGCGATACGTTCAATATTCCCAAAAAAACCTTCTATATTATTTATATCAATGCTATTTTTACTTTTATCTCGTATTTCATCAAATAATGATTGATAAGCACTATCAAGATTAGTAGTTTTTGTAATCATAGATTAGAAACCTTCCTTTCTTATTTTTAATTGACTATAATAAAGAAGAGAAGGTTAATATTTTCTCTTCCTTCTCTTCTTTATTTAAAAAATTTTTAGATTAATATAATGGTTTTTGTCCTATTAGACTTCTTTCCACTCTTCTAACTCTTCTTCTGGAATTATAACAGATACACACTTATTAATTCCATCTTTAGTTAATCTTCTGCCATTTTCAGCATGAAGTTTTAATTTTCTTACATAATAAATATCTTCTAAATGGACTTCTGAAAGAATTGTTCCATTTGTTCCAAGATATTCATATAAAACAGTTTTTCTCATGAAACTTTACTCTCCCTTCAACGAATTTCAATTTCCATTTCAGGATTATAACTTGTGCCAAATAAATCAGCTAAAAGCCCTTCTCTATTATTATAAATATCAAAAGCTTCTGGATAATTTGCGTAAATAACGACTTTACCAAATCTTGCTCCATTACCATAAAATGGCTGATTAAAAGTAGTAAGATTTGTTCTATTAGATTCAGTACCAATCTAAAGAGTATTAAAGAAAGTGGTATTCTTAAAATTAGCAAAAGACTAATATGCTAAATTTTCAATATTACCACCAATAATTAAATCTCTATTGTCTGAAGCAACAGCACTAAAAGCCTAAGTAAAACAGAATCCTACAATAGAAGTTATTGTACCATCTATAATTGAAGATTCTGATAAGTTATTTACATTCTAAAAAGCACGTTCATTTAAATTCCTAATTCCATTAGCAAAATCAAAATATTTTAAATTAGTACATTTGTAGAAAGTATAGTCATTTATTGTTTCGATATTTGTATAACCATTAGATTCTTTTGCAAAAAATACATGAGTAACATTAGCTAAAGTTGGATCCGCATGATTGTTAGCTCCATCAGAGGCAAAAACTCTAACAGGCTATCCATCAATAGTACTAGGCACAGTTAATTTACCCTAAACTGCTTTAATTAATTTAATTTTTAAATCACCATTTGCTAATATTGTTTTTTCAAAAAACTCTGGATGAATATTTTCATAAACAGAAATTGGCTCTGCTCCCCATACTGTGTAAATGCCATTATTATTTGCTGCTAAATAATCTTTTGTAATAATAAAAGAATTATTAGAAAATCTTTCATCGGGAGCTTCAGCATTAGGATTCGTATTCCATCCTAAAAATTGCCAAGTTTCTTCTAAATCTAACTCTATTCCATTTTCATCAACATCAGGTTTATAAGGAGCTTTTGTTGGAGTAACCGCAGGAGTATTCCAAGTAATATATTCAGTTTCGATACTTCCATCTGGATATACAAAATCTACTCTATGTTTATGTGTTTCAAAAATAGCATATAAAATTAGAGTCTTATTATTATCAGCATATTCATAATTATCTAAAGCATCTGTAGATCCATAAGTCTTAGTAGTTACATCATATGTAACTAAAATATTCGTTCCTTCAGCATCTGTTGCCCAGCCTTTAAAATCAAAATTAGCTTTAGCAGGGACATATTCAGTCATTAAAGCTTTGCTATAAGCATTCCTTAAAAGATCTAAAGTTTCTACTTTACCCGAATCTAAAATCTAGACATATTTAGTAATATAAGATTCAGAAATACGTTTAGCTCTAATAGTTAAATTTGGAAAATATCTCTTAAAATAATTAAGGCTAGATTTATCATTAGCAGAAGTACTATCTTCTGGAATATAATTACTATTATTTACATAAATTTCTCCTGTTAAAGTAGGTACTGTACCACTAATAATTCCACTAAACTATCCATTTTTATCAACGTAAAGATTAATAATACTATTTAATATAGATAAATCTTTAATAGGATTAGCTAAACCTAAAACAGAATCATAAATATAAATTAATCCATTTAAAGTATCTGCTTCCCAAGTATTTTCATCATAAATATATTCATCAAATTTACTATGATCATTTAATTTAGTATAAGATTTACCAATAGGTAAATTAGAATTATAAGCCTCGCCAGCCTCAACTAAAGTATAAGGAGTCCAAACTACATCTTTTAAACTCATACGTAAAGTATTATCTTCTGTAGCAGTTGCTTTTAAATTGACTAAATTAGCTAAAAGTTTATAAGAATCAAAACCTAAATTTCCACCTTCAATTACAAGAGAACTTAAAGTATGACCTGTTCCCAACTTATCAGTAGTATAATCAGTAATTCCTTCAATATATAAGCCACGATATTCATCAGGATCTTTATATACAGCAACTCCATCTACTAAATCACAAATTTGAACTTTTGAACTATCTGTAATAATATTTGAAAGATTTGTATTTTCAATTAATTCAAGTGTACCAAGAGTCTTTGGTAAATGAACTGTATGTAATGGAGCGCCTTTTGCAAAATAAACATTAGGTAATTTGGTTCTTAATGCACGGAATTCTTTAAGTTTTCCGGAGCCTTGCATATCTAAAGTCTTATCAAATGTAGTCATTCCTGTAAGAACTACTTTTTGTAATAATGATTTTTTACCAGTATCATTAGCACCATTATGCAGCTCAAATTTTTTATTGGCATCAATTAAATTATTTTTATAATTAGGAACATCGCTACCTAAAGTTAAATCTAATAGACGCTTACCACTTTCTAATGAAAATTCACTAAAATAAGAAGTACTTAAATCTCCTAAAGAAGATAAATAATCTAAGCCAGGAATATAAACTAACTATTCATTAGGAGTTTCCGCTTCTGTTTTATAAGTAGCTATTGTTCCTTCTGGAACATGAGTTTTTACTCCATTCTACTGGCCATCTCCACCAGTGTATTTAATAGGAACGCCAGGTACTTCATCTGTATAATAAGAAACATATTCTTTTAAAAATGGAGTAATAGTAAAACCAGGAGTAGAATCATAATATGCTTTAGGATATGCGGCAGCAGTAGCATATTGATATTTTCTATACTTTTCACGCTAAGCACTTGTTAAAGCAGAGTTGGGGTCATTAGCCATTGCCAATCTAGCAGCAATTTCTTCTGCGGGTAAATCTATATATGTATCAGAAGTTTTTTCAAGTCTGTTACCATTTACTCGTCCCCAGAACTATCCTTGTTTTACTTTATTAATTTCATAATTACCGCCTAACCACCAAGAATCAATATAATTTAAACGATTACGGAGCAATAATTCAGTGGTTAATTTTTTATCTCCTTGGCAACAATAAGCATATTGTGGAGAAGATTCAATAATCTTTGTACCATTAGTATCAAAATATCCTACTGATGTAGTAGTAGCAAAATATTTATAATATTCATCTAATCCAATTGCAATAACTGGACGTACACCCTTCATAGCATAAGAATTAAAAATATCTCCATCACATTCATATGCACCAGTAATATTTTCATAGTTTAAATTATCACTTACTGAAGTATTATTTGCTCCACGCAATTCACGATATTTATTTTTAATATCGTCTTCAAAAACAGCATAAAAGTTAGTCCAAAGAACACTAGTAGGAGTTGAGAATAAACCATCAGCAGTAACATCAGCATCATAATCCCAAAGATAGGCACCAGAGTTATTAAGACCTAACTGTGTATCAATATCATAAAAAATAGGATACCAAATATATTCTCCACCTAATTCATGAGGACCCCAAGATGCCATCATCATATTTTTACCACGAGAGTCATAGCAAAGAAGCAATTCTGTCATAATAAAGTATACTAAACAATATTCCTTATCTAGATGTTTAGTAAATTCATTACGGAATTTTTCTGTGCGATATCCAATTGTATCATTATTAAATGTAGTATTATAATAAATTATAGTATCGGTATAATAAGTAACACCATCTATAAATCCCTAATCTGGATCGATTGTAGCTACTGTATATGTATCATTGCCAGCAGCAATGTAATAGGTAGTATTTTCATCATATACTGCTGTAGGACTTATTACAGCATAACCATGCACTGGGGTAGAAGATTCTCCTATGCCAGTATATGCTACAGAAGTTCTCCAAGTCACCGGAGTTACAGCTGCATTAGTTGCTGTTCCAGTATCAGTAGAATCAAGCCAGTTAAATAATTTTTCTAAATTGCTATATACTTTACGAGCATAAGCACTTTTTTCACTATTTGTAGTACCAATCTATTCAATTATTTGTCTGTCTTTTTCTTTACTATCATCTAATACTCCATCATATTTGCCATCTGCGCCTATGCCATCAAGCTAGTCGCCATATGGGCTATAACGATATTCAAAATGTCGCATTATTTCTAAACGATCACTATAGCCATCTTGTAAAGTGCCAAAACCAGAAATACGAGCTGCAGCATTTGGATATTTCCAAGAACACCAAGTTCCTTGGTTATCTGAAAGTTCCCAACATTCTGCAATATCTTTTATAAGTGGGCTTTCTTCATTTTCATCTACAACATATGGGTGTGGCTCTTCAGCCTCAAAACCATAATATTCATTAGAGCCTTTATCTAAATTCATATTATAACGACCAATATATTCATAACGATATACTTCATTATTAGCGCCATTTGAACCAGGATTATTAACATAATTAGAATATTCATGGAAAGTTAATACGGGGAAACCATAAACACTAGTACGCAATCCAGACCCATCAATCCCAATATCATCGAGAGGATGCTTTGAATAAAGAGGATGCACTGGATTTCCCATCAAATTAGCAAAACCAGTATTATAAGAGCCAGAAGACTCCATATAATCAATCTTCCAAGTAAATTTATTAGTTCCAACATTTTCATTATCCATATGGAATTTTTTGCCTAAACTATGTTCGATACCAAGAGAGTCAACAACAGTATATTTTCCATTTAAAGATTCTCCAGCCAAAGAGCCCTAAGTATATACCCAAGAAGTTGCGCTCTTATATTTAGTTTTATAATTACGTCTTGGATAACCCTATGAAGAAGTTCCTTGAACATCAATATCTACTCCAGTGGCAATAAAACTAGGACTATGAGTATAATAATACCATTCATCAATTTCTCCTCTAGCTAATGCGGCATCTAAAGGAGCATTAACAAAAGTAATATCGACTTTCTTTGAATTTCCTTTAAAATAAGGAAGCTTTTCATCAGTTACAGAAGTTATTTTCCAAACCGCATAAGGCATAGTCGGATTATTTTTATTTTCTTTATTATATTTCTATAATAATTCATAAGATAATTGAGTTGGTCTTTGAGCATCTGTTAATTGATTCTAATCATAAAGAGCAATGCTGTGTAAATCAGATAAATAATTATGAATTACTTCTGGCATAGAAAGACCAGTCTAAAATACACGAATTCGATAAAGATCAATATCGCAATAATTAGAATTAAATACAAAATTACTATTAACAGTAAATGCGGCTGAAGCACCAACAGGAAGTGAGTTAGCCCCAGAAAGAATTCCGTTTAAATAAATATATACTAATCCATCGGTTTTTGAAATAACAAATGTAATATTAATTACTTCATCTTCTTTATAACGAACATTGATTACACCACGTTCAGTCTTAAAGAAAGCCTCTTGTGAACCAAGACAGAAACCACTACGATTAGCATTATCCATCCATTTACAGATAACCCCTTTTGTTGTTTCAACATTCTTTATAGTATTATCCTCATCCATTCTCATATTACCCCATTCATCACGGAGTATTGTCCAACCATTTTCTTCAATTACAGAAAGAAGTTGACCATCCCCACTAGCGGCATGCTCAACACCATCATTATCAGCATAAAAATAAGTTGGGAAAGTCTATACAAGAGTAGAATATTCTTGGACATTCTTTACTCTAAAACGAATTTCAATACTATAATCATTGCTATCATTCATAGTAATTGAACGACAAGGGATTGTTACGCTCGCCCCATTAGTCATAGAAAGATAAGTCCCATTATCAACCTATCCTTCAATAACAGGATCTTTTAACCAACCATTATTTTGCCAGTTAAAATTATTTAAAATGGCTTCATTTCCTTTACTATCTTTCCAAATATTACGGGTTGTTTTTAATTCTAAGTTCGAACGACCAGCAGAAGTATAATTCATAATTAAAGATGTTTCTTTAACTAATCCTAATTCACGAGAACCTTCTGTTGTAATATCAATACTAAAATCTTTTTTTACTCCACGACATGCGATTGAAAATGAATTAGTTGTAATTACTTTTCCAGGATCAACAGTATAAATAGATGATATATCCCACTCTGCCCATCCATCTGTAGAATAAGAAAGACTAAATTCATTCAACATTACGCCATCTTTATATAACTAAATAGTTGCTGGCAAACCAGAATTATAAGCAACAGGATCTAAGACCATATATTGCACATAAGAATTTTCATAATTGATAACTGTTGGATCATAATTACCAATCCATATAATTGGAGTGTCGTTATTTTCAATATCAGCCCAAGCTACATCAAAACTAATTTTATCTGATAAAATACTAGTATTATTAACAATTGCGCTTACAGCCATTTCAATAATATGAGAACCATGAGACTATTTTGCAATATTAATTGTATTTCCAGTATTAAAATTACTCTTATTTAAAGTCTTTCTATAATTTAAATCTTCTTCACCATCAATATAGACGTGTAAGGTTTCAACTAAATTTTTATTTTTTTCATCAGTTGGGCCTATTGGAATAAATTCAAGTATTTTTTCTCCACCATTATTATTACCAATAACGGCGCTAATAAAATTATTATTCGCTTTTTTAATGCCAATAGCAACAGTAGAAATTCCGTTAAATGTCCATGAACGAGACATATTTGGCATAAAAGATTGCAATGCAGTAACAGTTACTATTAATGAAATATCGTTACTTAATGGCAAAACAGACATATCAAAAGGATATTTAACTCCTTTTTTAATTCCAGAAAATGTATATTTATCCTCTACTCCATTTTCATTATTAATAACAGTAAATGTCATTGTAACAGTATTATCATCGGTTTCTGTTCTAGGAGTAAAAATAGCAGATGCTTTTGCCCCATGGATATATGTAAAATTCTAGTCAATAGTTGTGTAATCAATATCCAAAAATAAATCAATAACAGTAGGAACTGTTGAGTACCAATTCCCAGAACCGCTAACAGCTAATCTTAAACAATTTGCCGTATCAGACTCTATTGATAATACTTTATAAAAACAGCCATCAGAATTTAAAATTAAATCATTCTCTCTTGCTTTTTCTTCTAATGCATTTAATTTTAATAAAAATAAAACATTATCCTTTTCCTCTGACACTGGGACAGGTTCTGCGTCTTGACCATAAATTAAAGATACGCCACCGCCACCTACAGGTAATTTATTCTTTTCATTAATGCCATCCATACAGTCAAGATAAACTCTTCCTGTATCTGTAGCGAAATAAATACTACCATTAGAAAATGGCAAATGGAGAATAGTCTCTTCAGAGCTACGGACAGGATCAAATCTTACTTTATCACTCATTAGCGAGTATCTCCTTTCTATCTAAAAAAAATTTTTTTAAATTTATAAAAAAATTTGGGAGAGGAATACCTCTCCCAAATTCCTCATCATAAATGAAAAATTGTAATATTAACTTATTTATTCTTGTCCTTAGAAAGAACCCCATTCTAAATTCATAACTACTGTTCCATTATTTCCAGCAGTGATATGAATAGAACTTGAATTAATATTTAAAGTTGCCTAAGACTATAAGTCAGCGTCGCTATTATTATTATCTAAGGCAAAAGTAACTCCAATATCACTAGTACCAGTATTGGTTTCATTATTAAAACTATTATTAGAAGTAGCAGCAACTGTGGCACCTTTTAATTCATATTCAATAGGTTTAAATGTATCTGTGGTAATAGCGGTAACATGTCCATTATTAACTGTAATAGATTTAATAGCAGTAAATTCTTTATTATAATTGGTTAATGTAGTAGCTGGAGCAGTAGTAGTATTAATAGTAGCATGCTAAATAGTAGTAGTAAGAATATTATCAGTTCTATTACCGCCAGAAGTTTTTGAAGAAGTTAATTCAATATCATTTCCAGCAACTAAATTATGCTCAATTACAGTTTCAGAATTTTCATTAACTAAAGAAGCACTATGAGTTGTTTCATTAATATCTGCTGTATAAGTAACTAAATCTAAAGAATCATTACCAGATGGGATATAAGTCCAACTTAAAGATCCAGACGTCACATAATAATCTGTATGTCCATTAACAGTTTGAGCACTTTCTGTCCCTTTTGCGATAAGCATATCGCCAATACGCACACCGCTTGTGGTAAAATTAGTATCAGAATCAATAACTACGCCAGTTCCAAAATTATTATAACCAGCAGTAATAATTACATATACATCACCATTTTTAACCCCTGAAGTTGGTAATGTAGTTACAGTTGCTCCACTAGCACCAATGGTGCCTTTATATGTCATGCCATCTAAGCCAGCTAATTTTTGATCAATTTCAGTTTTACTATAGATAGCTCCAGTATTAGTGCCAGTAGCAGACTAGGTAATAGGAGCATATGTCCCATCATTTAAAGCAATGCCAATACGTTGAGCTGTTGAACTTACTGAGCCTCCATCACTATCAGTGATGCTTACACCTAAATTCCCATTATTAACTGTTACTTCTGCATCGGCAGAACCGCCAGATAATGAAGCACTATGAGGAACTAATTTAATTTTATTATTATCTTTTTCAATTCGTAAAGCGCTAGGATTACTAGATTCAATAATTAAACTACTATTTAAAGAAGCATTATTAGAATTTGTTAAAGTAACTGTCGCTGTTTTATTATCTGCACTTACTGTTGGAGAACTTAATGTATAATTATCTCCAGTAATTTTAATATTACCATTATCAACAGTAACATGAGCAGAACCGTCTCCCACAAAATGAACTGAAGAATCAAGCCCCTAAGTTCCATCACTATCTTCTGCGTCAAAAGTTAATGTTACATCATCAGCCTAGGTTGAAGTAGCTGTAAGACTAGTACTATTAAGTTTAGTATTTGTATCAGGATTAATCTATTTCCATCCACCATCTGGACCAGTCCCAGTATAAACTGCTAAAATATTTCCACCACTAATATAGTAGAAATCATTAATATGAGAATTGCTTGTCCCATTGTTCTACCAACTAGTAGATAGATCTGTTAAATCACTAATAGAAGCAACAATCTAAACGGTTTGATTTAATAGTTTCTTAGTTGTACCTTGTCCAATATATAAACGATTGGTGTCAGTAGTTAAATAAAATACACCGTCTTGGACGCCTGCGCCATCTCTAGGTAAAGCAGCCTAAAGACCACGTAAAAATTTTACATTAGCCATAATCTCATTTTCCTTTCTTATTCATGAATTTCCTACCAAGTTAAACGCTCATAAATGTCTTCGAGAGTTTCTGAAATACTCGTAGAAGGATAATCAAAATTATTATATTTAGACAACTCACTTAAATCTCCTACCGTATTATTAAACACGGTCTAAGTCACATAAATATCATCTAAGTTATTAATAGAAGATTCTAAAGTATCAATCTTATCACTTAGCCCTTTGATCTAAGAATTAAAAGTAGCTGTTAAATTATTTGTCTAATTTGTGATTGCATCATTTAGCTCTAATGTTGTTACATAATTATCTAGATCAATACCATATGTCCCAATCTATTCTAGCTAATTATTAACAATCATGAATTCATCATAACCGTTATTTAATTCTCCAGAATCATTTTTATATAAATAAATGATATTTTGTTCAATAGCATCCGCTAAATTATTAACTACTTGATACTTTAAATGAGCACTGTGTGAAATTGCATTGGCTATTTTCCCATCTATTGTTGAAAAATTTGTCTCTAATGTTGTTATTCTATCATTCAAATTAGAAACATCTGAAGATAAATCTATAGGAGCATTTTGCCAAATAATTCCATCAGAGCTTTTTACTGGGAGCATCCCATTTGATGCATTAGAATATCCTTTTAACTCTAATTTTCCGTCAATTGCATTAAAAGTAAATTCTTTTTCGTCTGCTGTAATAAAATTCCCACCAGCAGCAACAATCATTTGAGCGACATCTTTAGAAGATATTGGAATCCATTTTCCGTCAGAATTAGAAATTAAAAAATTACTAGCTCCAACTTCGGAAATTAGCACATCACTCAAATCAGCTAAACTAGTGCTAGACCCGCCGATATTCGCACTAATTAATCTAGTTCCTAAATATAATTTACCAGTTGTCTAATCTTCACTATCATATATAAAATATAGAGTATTTTCATCTTTGCGACTGAGCCTTTCATAAGAAGCAAGCGACCCACGCTAAAATTTTACATAGTTAGGATTTGCCATTATTTTTCTCCTTTCCACTAAAATTTTTTACTTCATTTTATTTTTAGATTTTTTGTTTTTTAATTATTAATATTTGGCCTGATTAAATATGTTCATTTAACCACTTATCTTTGTTTCTTTTTGTACCAAAAATATTTACTTCATCATTACTCACTTCATCATTATAATGCTCATATATATACTCAATACTATGAAGAGAATAATAATTATTATCATAAGGATATTCATAATCAGAATTGCTTTCATTTTCACTTGCTTCTGGATTACTCCAAAGCATTCTTGGTTTATGATAAATATATCCAAATGAATTAGGAATATCAAGAGTCCAATCTGATTGAAGGCCAATATTATCAAGATACTCATAAACAGGAATTATATATTCTGGTTGCATCTTATTGGGTCGTAGGTTTGCTATCTAGTCTTGATTTAACCAGTATTCATTATTATCTATTAAACAATGTTTTTGCCCTGGACTTTCTATTGATGAATAGTTTTCTTTATCAGTATCACTAGTATATCCAATAACAGCAATTCCATGTCCTTTATAAGACAAAAATCTTAATTCAGAAATATATCTTTTTATTTCATCTATTCCCCAAGCCATGGAAACTGGGTCCTTAGGATCTATATTATCATATGGTTCTATATCTGTAAAGTTAAATAATTGTTTAGAAGTATATGGTCTTCTCTTTTTAGTAGTATCATAAACAGGTATTTTATGGTATTCTGTCTCATTGTGCCATAATGAATCTATCTAATCTTGAGTTAAATAATATATCGTTTCACCTATTTTAACAGAAATATCTGCTCCTGTTTCTACATTTTTTTGAGTTTTATAATTTTCATTAATTATTTCAGTATTTGTATATCCTAGTAAATTAAGAGTTTCATTTGGCTAACCATATAAAGTGTCATATAAATCTGATACGGCATTACCAATAGATGGTAAATTAATAGCCAATACTTTTTGATCATCTTGTTCTTCATAAACAAATTCATTTTTTTCATTATCATATTCCTATGTTTTAAGATAATATGTTTGTCCTGAAATATAATCTCCAGTAGATAAAATAAATTTTGGCTCTGATTCCGATTCTAATTGTGATTCTGGCTCCGATTCTGATTGTGATTCTGACTTCAATTTTATATAATACTAATTAGGTATATATGTATCTGGAGTTAACTAAATTTCCTTCCATATAAATTTAGGATATTTAATTCCAGATTTTCCGAATCCAAATAAAATACTATCTTTACTTGTATCATGGTATTGAATTGTTGGAGAAAATCCATCTTCATTATAATTAGGCAAATTTTTTCCATCATCATTTTTTCCATTATTAAGAACAATATCCCATGGATTTGGAGCGAAATAAATATAATTAATATCACTACTTTGTAATAAATCGGCAAACATTAGATTCTAAGTATTTTCTTCTCCTTGTGAAGTTATCCCAACAGCCTATTTACTTGGAGCAGCATTCCGTATCTCAATTGCAGGAGCTTCAGCTTTTAATCGACCAACTTGTATATATCGTTCTTCATTGTTTGAATATATTTTCATCCAAACTGTTAAATGATAGTCGGCGTTATAATGCTTCACATCTTCTAGTCTATTAGTAGCAAAATATGTATTTTCAACTCTGCTACTAGTCTATTCTCCCTCTTTTTTTATTTCATATCTGTCTTTAAAGTTAACTTGTTCATAATAATTATTTCCACTATCAATTTCATTTCTATTATAATGAACGGTTGCCTGAACAAATTTTCCATCTTGTTTTATATAAAATTTTGTATAATTATCAGAATTAACTTTTTTAGCAGGATTTGATGGTTCACCTGCTGCCTAAACATCACTTGGATCAATAAGATTATATCCATCTAGTATATATCCATAATTTATCAAAACATATCTATTTATAAAAACTCCGTCACCTGAAACTGCGCCATTATTATCAGTATCTTTTTTTAAAGCAGTTTCCATAGCATAACGGCTCGTATAAATTTTATCAAAAATAAAGGAAGAGCGTGAATTATTCTTTATATTACCATAAAAAGATGCCATATTTTATTCCCCCCAATACACTAAATCTACGATTAAATAGCCATCGGGATTTTGATTAATTAAAGCTAATGATTCAGGTTCAAATGTCAAAGATGTAATTGAAGCAGAGCTATCTGTTAAATCTAATTCATACATCCCACTAGCGCCTATAACAATGGGATCTAAATTTGCGTTTAAATTAAATTTTAGGCCAGGTAAAGACTAAATCCCTAATTGTATAATAGGAGTATAATTTATAAAAATTTCTCCAGAAGATAAATCAGCTGCGGTTAAGTTAGCTGGCTAATTATTATCTAACTGATGATAAATAATATCTTCATTTTTAGAATTAAAACTTGTATTCGTATCTCCAAAAAATCTAAACTATATTATCTTTTTTATCATTCACCTTTTCCTCCTTAATATAATCTTGCTGGAGCTTTTGTAGCCATAACCTACATAGTTCCATTATAGTTTAAAGTAATTACTATTTTATTAACAATATATTCCCCATTAATTTTAGTTTTTTCATCATATACACTAATTCGTGTATTAGGCTATAAATAATAAACAGGAATTGAATTTATAGTTATTGATTCATTACAATAGTCATGCTAGAATAATAAGTTATCTAGTTCATCCTAGGTACTTTTCTATTTACGAGTTGCATCAAAATAATCTTCCATACCTTCCGGCAATAATATATAAGTATATCCATCTTTTAATAATTTATTCTTTTTTAAATCATTATAATCTTTATAGTTAATATAAATTAATGTGGGAATTTCCCCATAATATATAGCTCTTATTTTATCATTATTGACTACTTTAGTCCTATCCCCAATAGCTTTCACAGAATATTTACTTAATTCACTAGACTTTCCATCTATAAAATCAAACCAAAACAGTAATGAACTTGGATCTCTTAAAACATCACGATTCCAATAGCGTTTATGATAGAAACTTTCTAATGTTTCATCAGGATCTAATCTAAGATAAAAATTTTCATTATTTTCATCTGTATCTTTTAATTCTGGATTATAAATTAATCGCCAAAATCCAAGCATATCTTCATAATACTATTCATAGCCAGTTTTTCCAAAAGGATAATTAGGATTATTTCTATATAATTTTACTTCATAATCATCATCATGATTATGATTATAATAATCTCGCGCCATCTAATATATTAATTCACGCCAATCATATCCAGATGATGAAAATCTATTATTATTATTAGAAGTATATACCACATTATCAAAACTAACATACTTGTCTGGCTTCTCATCAATGGCACATCTTAAATGAATAGCATTTTCTTTTCCTTCAGAGTTAGCTTTTTTCTTACCCCAAATAGAAAAATCATTCTTAATATTATTGATATTTGGACTATTATTAAGCATTGTTGTCATTTGCCCGCCAATAAAACTATATGCTAACTAAGATATAATTTTATTTGATTCTACATAAGTAGTAGACTCTAAATCATTTGTGCTTTTATTCAATATCCAAGTATCTAATAAATTATTCCAACTAGTATTTATATAAGTAATTTTTCGCTAAAAAATAAATCTTCCATCTACATCATAAAAATATTCATATTCATTATCAAAAACTTTACAAATAGCATTTAAAGCTGTAGTTACAGTATCTCCAACATTCATTATTAATTCTCCACCAGTAGATGGATATGTCCAGTCAGTTGTTTTATATCCAACGATAGAACCATAAGGACATCTTACTACAGTATAGAAAGTAGTGTCTAATAAACTATTTGTGTTTTTTACACGTTTTGCGCTTGGTGAAATAAAATCGCTAGCCAAAGAATCTAACTATGAATCTGTCATTTTAGATAGGACAACTGGATTATTATAATTATCATATCGAACAACGTCGCCATCAAAAATAGCATTTTCAAATAATCCAGTATTAACATTTTTAAACAAATAAATATCATTATCTCCATTATAATCTAACATAATTAAACTATTATCATCTAGATCGTTAACAATAATATTATGCATTGGTTCTCCAGCATATTTATGAACTAATTCTGTGATAATTTCTTTAATTGTCATTGGAGTTTCTGTTCTATCAATTAAATGCATTTCATCATCATAGACAAGTTTTTCCTGCGTTCCAACATCTATACTATGCATAAAGCTTCCACTTATATCACCATTTAATAAAGCCATTTTGTCTTTCCCAGTAATATAAATATTATCAGTTCCATTGGTGTTAATGATATATTTAAAATTACTAATTAAAAAAATGCCCTATTTAAACCAAATAATATCAGGATAATCTTCATATAAATATGCGGTTTCACCATTTATAATAATTTCTCCAGTTTTTTCATTTAAAGTAATACTAGAATTATTTTCATATGCTTGGCGCATATCTTTAGGCATTTTTAATCCAATTAATAATTTAAATTTAGTAGCAAAATTCCAATAATATTCATTAATATTTAATCGTTCAGTTACAATTGTTAATGAACATGTTCTGCGGACACTAGAGGACCCATCAATGCTGAGGGTCCCCTGTGTTACAGAACCGGTTATTTCTTCTATTGGTAATTCTTCTGCAGTTAAGCTAATTATCTTAGCATAGACTTCTCTCTAATTATTTTTATCTAATTCATTTAATAGTTGTTTATTTAATAAAGGGTTTATCATGCATACATACCCCTTTTCTTTTCTTGACTATATTTAGTATCTAATATCCTAAAAAATTTCCACCAAGCTTCTCGTACTTTATCTCTATATTGTTCGATAGTTTTTTTGTCTCCTTCTGACGCAATCTAAGATTTATAATATGCTAAAACTTCCTGTCCTTCTTCAGTATTTTGATATGAAGAAAAAATAGCATCCTATTCAATAAATTCTTTATTATACTATTCCAATTTTGTAGAATAGTTATCATATTGCTATTGATATAAATCTAATAATTTTAAAGCTTGTTCTAAAATTATCTTTTTAGTTTCTAACTCTTGCTATCCTAATTGCTATAAATAATTATAATATAGTCCAGACTAAATTTCGATTTCTCCAGTATCTTCGTTTTCATTTATATCACTTAATTCTGCTAATTTCGATAATGTATACATAATAGATTGCGGCCAAGTCTCATCAATTAAAAACCAAGGTCTAGAGCAATGCTCTCCAACATGCTCACCTTTAGAATATTTGTATATCCCTAAAGATAGCTATAGAAGCTAATACTCTTTTTTAACTTTTGAATTTGCTATAAAAATTTTATTCATGTAGGCACTATAAGCATTACTCTCATTTATTTTTATTAATTTTTCACCTTCTTCAGTTAATGCCTAAGTATTAAATTCCTTCTCAGCATCAAGGTATTGGTTTCTAATCCACGTAGCTAAAATGTTTTTATCGCCATAAGCTTCTCGATAAATATATTTATAAAAATCCTATATTATTTCATTTAATTTCTAGCTTACTTCTAAAACCTATTTCCGCTCTTCTTCTGATAATGTAAGAAAATAAGCATTATTAGATTCATATTGAATATTATTAACAAAAAATTCTTCAATTATTTTAGTAGAAGTAGGATAAAAAATAAAAGTTGTATATGGATTAATACTACTACTTTCATGATTATTGTCATTATTAGGTAAAAATGAAAAATCAGTAACTGTCTTTACACTTTGTCTATAATGATAAGTATATCTATCTTTAGCATTATTAACATTTATTATTTCAGTTGCAGTATACTAACGCAAAGAAGAATCAAATGCTTTAATTGGATCTTGAATTAAAATTTCTTTTCCATTAAAATTAAATTTATTATTAAATTTATTAAAAAAAGAAACTATTTCGCTTTTATATTCTGATTTATTTAAAATATTTTGAAATTCTAAATTAGTATTATTAGTATTAGTCTATTTAGCTATATTTTTAACAAAATTTAAATCATCAAACCAAATTGTTAAATTAGTAAAAGTTTCAACATCTTTAAATATCTCACTTTCCTATAGCAATTCATATTGAGACTAATAATTACTAATAAACTCTTCGTGCAAGTTTTTTAAATATGATTTTAGTGCTTCTATTAAAAATTCATTTTCTATTGATGAAATCTAAGTGAACACTTCTTTATAATTTAAAATATGCTATCTTATCTTAGAATCATCTTCAGTCTAACTTAACTAAACTAGTGCTTGATAATAAGCAAAAAAACAAATTATTGTTTCACCAACAATTTCTTGAATTTGTGCTTTTAGATGCTCCTATAAATTTTTAAATTTTTTAGTAGCGTCTACAGCCATTTGAGTAAACCGTTTAATTTTAGGTAAATTCTCATTAATAGTATTATATAAATTACTACAAGCTGTTAACAAACGAATAGTTTTTGATGTTTCTTCTGAATAAACTTCTTTAATATTTTCTCCATAATTAGCAAACTATTTATATATACTTTTTATAGAAATCCCATTATTTAATAATTTACAAATTTCTGTATATGCCCAATTTTTATATACTTTATCATTGTAATCATTAAAGTCATTTTTTAAAGTAGTCAATAATGATATGTATATATTTTTTTCAGCAGAAACAATTTCTAAAAGTTGATTAATATCAGTATTTAATTTTTCAACCTCATCATTTAAGTCATTTAATTTTTGGCTAACGCCTTCTATTTCTTTTTCTTCTGGATCTATAATTGTACTACTATTGGCTAAAACCATCAATTCTTTCTACTCATAGAAAGGTAATGGAGTACTTTGTTCATTTTCAAAAGCAACTTCTTCAATACTTACAAAATCTTCTGCTTCCATTATATTTTGTACACCAATATCATCTAATAAATACCATTTTTCATCAATTAAAGTAAGCTATTCATTAACTTTAGATAATTCTCCAATTCTTGTTCCATTATTAGTATATAATAAATTTTTTGAAACGACTAAATTTTCAATATTTCTAGAATTATAATCTTCAGCATATAAAAACTAAATATTAATTTGCCCTATATGTAATTTTTGAATTAAATCATTTTTATTAACTGCAAAAATAATATCTAAATTTTTACCATCTGATGAATATAGAGCTGGTAAAGAACTTAAATAATATGTTGATTGATTTTCTTGTTCTTCTCCTTCAATAGTAGGATATTTTATATCATTACTATTAATAACAAAATAAATCTCAGTTCCTTCTCCAGTTTCTGGAGAAATTAATTCAAATACATTTAATTCATTTTCAAAATTATTAAAATTTATCTTATTAATATTGTCCATCTTATATGATATAATTTTTTCAAAAATATTTAATGGCAAATTATTATTTATAAATTTTACATTATATAATTTTAATAAATTTAATTGTTCAACTTCATAGCTATTTTTTAACAATCCAGATAGAATATTCTAATCATCAGTAGTTAAGAAATTATGGTGTGTACCATTTAATAATTTATTATAAGTATTATATAATGCTTGATATTTCGCACTAGCGTAATGCGCTTTACTAACAATAGAATAATTTTTTGTTAAATTAGAATAAAAATTTTTCTATTTTAAATATTCTTCTTTAGCCTACCTTACATCATCATCAGAAACTTCTGTATAATAGTCAACTACTTTAATCTAAAAAGTGAGTTCAGCAATTATACCATTTCCAATTTTTATTGAATTAATATCTTTTAAATTTTGATACTCCTATTCTTTTATAGTAGCTAGACTAACTATTGTATCATATTCTTTTATATAATAAACTGCTGTTTTCCATAATGATAATGTAAAAGGATCAGTATTACCATAACAATAATATGAACCTTTATCTTTAAAATAAACATCAAATCCTGTATTCAAATATATTTTTTCATTATTTTTATTATAATAAAAATATTTAACAGTATTATCTTCAGCTGATTCACAATATAAATAATAATCGAAAATATCATCTTCATTATAAATTTGCCCATTCTCTTTTAATGTTAAAGCATTACTTCTTTTACTATCATTATCATTATTTTTTGCTTTTATCTTTTTCCATTTATAATTGATCTAATATGTTGGGTTATAATCTTCATGTAACCAAGTTTTATAATAAGCATCATAATAAGGAATACCACCATTATTATCTACTGGCTACCACTATCCATCTTGTCCTTTTTCAAAAACTTCAAAAATACAATAAGGATCTATTAATTCAAAATTAGTTAATTCTTCAATTGGATGTGGATAACCATAAGGGGAAGTAGCTACATACTAAATATTACTATTATCATCTCTTTTTTCGTATTTTATTTTTGCACTGCCACTAGAATATCCTGCACCAAAAGCAATAGCAGTAATAGGTTCATCTTCCTTTGGCTCTTTTATAGTATAAACTGGAATAATTTCTCTTACTCTAAATTTAGCCTATTCTATTTCTAATAATTCAATTTTATTAGTCTATCCATCATTAATTGTAAAATTAATTTTATCTAATAACTCACCTGGTTCAAATGTAGCAATTATATTTTGAAATTTGTCTTTATCAATTATACGAAACTAATCATATCTATCTGTTGTTTCTAATTTTAAAATATTTTCATTATTTAAAAAATCTAAAATATTATAATTCTGTAATTCTCTATACTAATCAGTATTTAAACCAAAAGTATAAGTATTATCAGTCCAGGAGGCATGTTTAGTCTATTGTAAAAAAGGGTTGACTCCTATGAACTACTAACTAGGAATTGTAATTAACTTCTAATCAATAATAGAATCAAACGCCGTAATTTTAACACCTTGATAATAACAATTTAATACACCAGAAATATTTCTAAAAGATGTCTAATCAATTTCTGAAAATGGGTGAATTTTTAATCTTGTAACTACTCTATCAGAACTAACATAAGTATAACTTCCAGTTATACCTATCATAATCTATTCCCATTCTGAACTATCATTAAATAACAAATAAATAATATCCCCAGGCATCATATCTTGTACAGTAAAAGAAACTAAACCAACATCAAATTTAATATTTATATCTCCATTTTTATCTTTTAATTCAGGATCAGTTAAATTATAAGTGCGCCAAAGCCCCGAATATTCTGAAGGTGGAACTGCCTTAATAAAACCATACTTTACTAAATTAGCATAATTGCATTCAGCTATTTCATATGCCTAACTAGTAAAATTATGGAGCATACGACCTAACTCATTTACTGGAGTCAATGTATTTTGCATTAATCGTACAATGTAATTTCCTTCATATGGAGATTTAAATAATTTTGGATTTCCATCATTTAACCATTCTAAAATAGCATTTTTAAATTCTCGTTCTAATAAAATATTTTCATCAGAAAACATACGGAAATCTCTTAATGCATTTTTTGGGATATCTCCATTTTCTATTATTTTACCATCATAATCATATACATTTTGTTTTACATTAGTAGAATGTCTATGTGCTAATCCATAATTTCTATTTATAAAATTTTCATCTGTATCTAATTCTTGAGTTATTAATCCACCAATAGGAAATTGTCTATACCAAGTGGCGCCATTCCTAGTAATATAAGGATACTATCCTCCAATAGTATCAGTTTTCTATTCTAATAAATTAATTTTAAAACTATCAACTTTAGGATTATATCTGATTTTTAAAGCTTTTTCTCCATCATATAAATACATATCTTCAAATTTTGCATAAGTGATCTCTGATAAAATACGAGAAGAAACAAGTCCCCAAATGTTATATTGCTACAATGAATATTTATAATTACGACCATGTTCTACAGTAATATCTTTTACAGAAACATTAGATGGAAATTCATTATCTAATTTAAATCTATTAATAACAGACCAAGTAGAATAATCATCTTTATCACTTGCTCGTGCTAAAATATAACTACCAAAATAAAAAGCTTCGCGCGGGACAGAATCAATTAAATGATAAATTATTTTAGGAGAAGTAGTTGTTTCTAATATTCCTTTTTCCTTATCTACATTTATATACTAATCTTTAACATACTGATAAGAAATATTTTTAATTAAATCTCTACCAGTTGATACAACTTCATAATAAGTTGTAATAGTAGAGATATCTTCATTAGTAATAATTAAATCTTTATTAAAAAATTTAATTTTATCATTTATTCTTTTCCTAATGGTATTTTCTGGATTATTTATATTCCACTAGTAATAAAATTGTCCATTTTCATAATATTTAAATAAAGTATGAGTTTTTAAAAATGTAATTTTTTCAGCATAATTTTTAATCTAATCTACAATACTTATTATACTCTAATCAAGAGTATCTCTAATATATTCTCCATCAACAATTTCATTAGATAATTTTTCTTCATTTAGAACATAATACTAACTTCTATTTAAGTCCAAATCTCCTTTAAAATTAATATTTATATAACCATTATTTTCATCTGAGGTAGGAATAATAGTTATGTTCTTATTTGGAGAAACAAGATTTTCATTTGTGATTTTATATTTTGGAGAAGTTAACTCTAATCCATTCATTGTAATAACTTTATACTAAATTGAATAAGTAACTCCTTTTGCGACAAAATCATTTATCGAAATTTTGTCAATAGACTAATTATATATTACGTCATATGAAGTCTAATGTAATTTTTCTCCTGTCGTAAAATAAATTTCATCTTCTTCATCATAAATAATAAATTCATATGAATAAACTTTTTCACTTTGATCTAAACATTTTTCCTAATTATATACGCCTATAAAATCATTAGTAAAAAAATTAACATTATTTGCCGTTAAATTATTTATATAAACAGTTGGCTATGATGTACATTTAATTATTCCAACAGTAGAAAAATAGCCTGGTTCAATCGTATCAATAGTAGAATTATCGGTTAATACTGTCTAACTATTAGTAAAATAAGCAATCTAAACTTTATAAAACTATCCTTCATTTAGCTTTTGAGCTTCTAATTTAGATAAATTAAATGTAACAAAATTTTTTGTTAAATTAAAATTAGTAGAATAAATAGGGGCAAATAAATATGAACTTGATGATGCAGTGCGTAGTCTTAATACAAATCCATCAATCTAATGCACGCTGACAGCCGCATTCATTGAAAATGGAATAATAATATCGGCTCCCATTATAATAGTATTGGTTGGATCATACTTTAAATAAAAAGCTGGAAGGGAACCTTCTATCTAAGGTGGATATAATTTATTTGCCATTCTACTAACCTTCCTTTCTTATGTTAATAATTCTCATAATATTTATTCTCCTTTATCACTACTTTTATCTATAATAGGAAGATAACTTACAATATTTTTATCGTTAAATTCTAAAATAGTTGTATCTCCTACCTTTATCGTAAAATCACCCATTAATCTTAATGTAGCATTTTTTGCAATATAATTATCATTTAAAATTAAATTAGTGATATTTAACCCATCAGCCTGGCTATTTGTTCCACCATTTAAAAATACTTTTCCATTATCATCTATTCTAAAAAAACTAGTTAATAAATCAAGTAATTCAGTTTCTTGTAAATAAGTATCTTTAACGAAATCTAATCTATTACTTATAAATTTATGATTTAAAGAATCAGTGATAACAACTACATAACTATAACGCAAACGGCTTTGTCCATCAATAAAATCAATATTCTAATAAATATTGCCAAGATTATTGGATGATAAATTCCTAAATGAAACAATACCCGATTGTGGCCCTTTTGTTTTTATATTAGGGTCATATTCTTCCCAAAAAATATTATAATTATTTGTATCTAACTAATCAGTTATTACATTTAAATTATTATTTTTTCCCAATTCTAAAAAACGAGTCTAAATTGTTTTAGTATAATATTCATCATTAAATTTATATCCAGAAGTTGTGTATAAAAATGCTTTTATAGAATTATTTCTAAATTCACTTATATCATAACCTAAAAAAGTTGATACATTAGATATATATATTTTTGAACCAGTGATTGGAAGATAATTTTCTGTAATAAAATTACCATCCTACCAAGCTACAATCTATATTGTATATATTAAAAAATCTGTTATATCACAGACTATTTCTTGATTACAATAGCCTGGAGTATCATAGTAATTTGAACTAATCATATCTTTAGTTGCTAAAGTAAATTTTTTTGTTTCTAGCTAGAATCTCATGTCTCTGGCTGGCAAATAGGTTGAATTCTAATCAAATCCAGTTATTAGTATATCAATCCCATAATCTCCTGAAATAGTTTCTTTTGGAGCGTTAAATTTAAAAGCAGCTTTTAATCCAAAACGAGTATAGCCCGCCGCATATGGTTCATTATAAAAGCTATTGAAACTATATATCATCTCTTCTGTGCGCTTATTATCTCCTGTTGTTTTTATTATAAATTCTTTTGATGATAATATAGCTGGAGATAAATTTCCATTTTTAGCAAATGATAAAAATGGAAGCTTTTTTACTTTACGTGTTTCGCTGTTGCTTTTTTTATTGATAATAAATTTTTCTTGGGTAAAATCTTTCTATGGAACTTGAACATAAACTATATCATTTACTTTATAAGCTTTTGGAGTTCCACGAGCAATAAAAGTTGCTGCTTGATATTTTACGAGATATTTACCATCAAAGTCTTCATCTACATTAATCACTTCACACTCTATTGTCTAATCATATGGGAGATTAGCGAGACGAGCTGATACTATTGTGTCTATTGATTTAAATAAATTTTCAGTAAAATCTTCGTTCATTCGTTTTATCTCTCCTTTTTCTCATTCTATAAAAATATAGGAATTTTTTATAAAAATTTAAATATAATTGGCCTAAATAGAAAAAAATAAGAGACTCCTAGGAGTCTCTTATTTTTAGTTTCTATGAACATACTAAGAAGCAAGATTAGTAAGATTGTTAAATGCTTCTTCAATTTCAAAATGATTAGTGGCATTTGGAAATTCAGCAGTAATATGAACATTCTGTTCTAATGTCTCATTAGCTGGTGCTATCATTGTAGGAGTAAATAATGAGCCTAATCCATTTGCCATCCAATTGGTAAGATTATCTAATTGTCTTACAACTTCCATAGCGTCAAGGAAATTTTCAGTATCATGCGCATTAAGAACTAATTCTTTCTAATGCAGCCAAGCGAGACGCCCATTGCGGCGCACAGAGCCATTAGGCCATTCTCCAGTATACATACCGGTATCAGCAAGTTGCCAACGACCAGTATACCCACCTGTATCATAGCCATTAGTTTGTATAAAACCAGTAGAAGGATCAAAATATCCAGGATTCCAAGCTGCTCCTCCATAAGCCCAAGGATCATCATCACTATGACTACTGCCCCCACCTTCACTAGAGTTGACTTCAGCTTTTTTAACTTCTAAAATGCGTTTTAATAATCCTAAAATTAACTCTACTTGTTCTTTATTATTAACCCAATCTAATTTGAGTAATCCAAATTCATCTCCATCTTCTAAACGTTTTCCTTCTTCATCCACTAATTTATTTATATTATCAAAATAATTCTTTAACTTAGCTAATTCTTCATCTTCCGTAGATAAAATAGTATCTAATAATCCACCTTTAATATTTAAATTCATTCTGCCATGAGCCTCAAGGAGTTTTTCAATATCTTTATAGTAATCATTTAAAGCAGTCTATGTACTAAATTGATACTAATCTAATTCCTCATTTTTTAATAAATTAACTAAATGTTCTCTTTGAGCAGTTAACCAATCCATAGTGTCTTTTGTTCCTGCTTCTAAAAACTTTATCTATTCTTTATTATTTTCATCTAAATATTTTACCCATACTGAACCATCAGTTGATAATTTTGAATAAATATCATCAAGCTATTCCCAACCATGAATATTAGTATCAATAGTCATAGTATTTTGTTTAATATATTCACCACTAAGTTCAATGATTTTATTTAGGCTATATGCTAATTTCTCATAATTATTTACTACATTATAAATCTTTTCTGCATTTATAATAAGTTTATTATTTAACTTATCAAATGCTTCAGTAGCTCTATCAATAGTATCGCTCATCTCTTTTACATTTGCAATGCTCTTTTCATTAATAGAATCTATTGAAGTATCAACTATTTTAGTTGCATCAGTTAAATCATGCCCGGCAGACTACCATACATTAGGTAACTTATTCCAAAATGTAACATAAGCATCCAAAGCATTTTCTGCTAAACTATCAACGTTCTAAATAGAAAGTGCTGCTAGCTTACTTGCACTATTAGTTCCAGTTAACATAGCTAATATAGTATTTTCATAACCATTAGTTAAACCCTACATAATATTAGCTGCTTTTCCAGAAACATTATCTAATAAATAATTATTACTACCAAGAGCGTTCTCCATCTGTCCCTAAATAAAATTAATCTAAGCGGTAGTGACTTCTTTAATTTCATTTAATCTATCAGCATATTCTGCTTCATTAGCAAATTCAGCTGGATTTAAAGCGCTTATTTGAGCTTCATAATTAGCAATAACCTATAATAACTAATCCTATAAATTATCAATATAACCTTCGTTAGTCTGTTCTAAAGCTAAAATAGCATCTTCGTATTTTTGTTCAGCTTCGTCAACATCATCTTCATTAGCAGTATATACATATCCCCAATTACCATTATTATCACGGGATAAACGCACTAATGATTTAGCATTTTTAGCATCTTCTAATGCCTAACGAGCTAATTCTAAATCATATTTTTTCTGCATTACTTCTAAATCATATGAGCTTAATTCTACTCCATCCTCTTGAGCTTTATTGATGTCATTTAATAATTTTTTCAACTCACGTTTACTATTTAAATTATCTGTATCAATAATAGACTGTTTAATATCTCGTGCCATTTGACTTAATCCATGAGCCTATTCATAAGGAGACATATACATATCTCGTAAAGTTCTCTGTCTGTCTACAGCACTAGATAAAGCATCAATAGTTCTATATACTGGACTAAAACTTTCTTCAAATCCAGCAGCCGCATCTTTTACAGCAGCTTGAAAAGCAGTAGCTAATCCTTGTAAAGCATCTTCCCAAGACTTCATATAAGCATCTTCTGCTTCTTCCGTCTCCTTATTGATTTTATCTAAATTAATTTTATATTCATCAACAATATTCTATAACCAATATCTGTGTTCATCATCGCCCTTAAAAGCGTCTAATTCAGCTTTTGCTGCATCATATTGAGCTTGCGCATCAATCTACATATGAGATATCGTATCAAACTAATCTTTAGCTGTAGATAATTTATTAAGAGAATTATCTACTACTTTACTATTTAATTCAATAATTAAATCATGACTTAATTTAGTTGCAGCGCGTCCAGTTAAATCAATGATATTTTGCCAATCTGCATAAAGATTTTTATAATGATCAAATTTATTAAAAATCGTATCCATATCTTTAGCATAAGCTTTAACAGAATTACCTAAATAGTCAATTTGAGTAAGAACACTATTTTTTAAATTAGATATATTAGATAAAAATGTTGTAGATAATTGATTTAACATTTGAATTTCATTGGCTGTAAAATTAGTAAAATTAAAATTCTCACTTAAATCAGTCATCCAGTCCCAGAAAGCTATTGGATCTTCCATAAACTATTTAAATTTTTCATCAGTTAATTTTTGCCTATTAGTTTTATTAATTTCATCAAGAACTTTCATAGCTTCAGCATATGTATCAATATCTAATGTCCACTATTTGGTTTGTTCATCAAAATGAATTAAGTCTTTATCTATATCAGCAATATTTTTACCTAAATTTGGAAAATCTTTAATTAATCCATTAAAAATATTCTATAACTATTCACTGACATCTCCCAGATTTTTAAATTCAGAAGTAAATTTATCAATATCAGCATGAATAGTTTTTCCATTCAAAATTTCAGATAACATATTTAATCTCTTTAAAGCATCATCTGCATTATCAATTAAATATAAATAATCTAAAGTGCCGATATTCATACCCATTCCTTCTTCAGACATTCCTAGCATCGATGCTCCCATGTCTCCACTTCCGCCTATGATCCCAGATGCGAGAGTTGGATCCATTTCGCCAGACTAAAGAGCTTCAAGTTGTTCTGCAGTCATAGATTTAGACTACTTTTCTAAAAATGCTAATCTTTCTTTACTATTGGTAAATTGTAAAAACTTTTCAGGATCTGGTAAATACTATGAATAATTTGCATAATATTTTTCATATATACGAGCAATTAATGAATTATATTCATCAATTGTATGACGCTGAGTCGGGAGCACTTCTCCATTTTCTCCCGGAAGACTTATATTCATTAATTCATCATAAGATGAACCATCTATATTTTCTGGTATTTCTTTAAAAGTAATTTCTCCAGTTTCTGTATTTTCAATATAATGATCTTTATAACTTTGACTTTCTTCATCCCAGAATTTTTCATGCATTTTAGCTATCTCATTTAAATCTTTTTCTAACTAACTAGTTTCCATAGTAGGAACTAATTTATAATCTTCTTTTCCAAAGAAAGCCTCTCCATTTAAGTTAAGATTTAACATATCTTTTAACTATTTTTCATAATCTTCAAGAATTTTAATATTGATATCTTGCTCTTGGCCAATTAAAGCAACAGCTTCAGCAGCCATATAAGCGTCATCTTTAACTTTTGCTAAAGCATAATCTAATAATGTAAGAGCATTATTTTTAAGAGATACTTTATATTCAACTTCAACTTGGATAGCTTGTAATCTTGTATCAAATAACTATTGTTCCATCTTTTCAAGGACAGTTAATTGCTATTGATAAAGATTAAGCGTTTGAGTATAAAATTGAATATTTTTTAGTTCTTCTTCTAAAACAGTCTATTGAGCATTTTCCTAACTTTTAGTAGTAACAACTTTAATTTCTCTTAAATTCTACATTGTCTAGGCATCATCATTATTTTGACCTGCAGCAAAAAAGCTCATGCCTCCCATAGCCTACTCCATACCTTGAGCAACAGCTCCAGCAATAGTACTAAATAATCCACCAGTTTGTCCTTCTCCTGTCTATTCTATAGCTCCACCTACACTATACAAGCCATGAGCATATGTATATCCATTAACATCCATGTTATAAGCATCAAGCATAGCTTCTACAATTTGACGATAATTAGTAAGAACACCATTCTCATCAAACTAAGCACCATCAAATCCTAAAGGACGATTTGGATATAATTTAGCCCATTGTTCAGCAAATTCATCAATACTTTGTGTCATTTGCTCTTTATCAGTTTTTAAATATGTATTAATTTCTGACAAATATGCGCGCTATGCTACGATCTAGTCTTCTTGAACCGCAATTGTTTTTTCAATATTATCAATGCGTTCTTTGCCCCATGCTCTATCGGCTAAATTAGCAAAACGCTCTAACTAAATAGATAAATCTTCAAGCTATTGGAGTATTGTATAATAACGTTCAAGAATATCACGATATTTAAGCCAATTTGCATCGAAACGATGGTTTTCCGCGGTTAATTGAGTTGGCACAGTTTCGCCGCCACCTCCGCCGCCACCTCCTCCACCAGAATAATCTCCGCCACCTGAAGAAGAACCTAATTGAGTACCATAACCATTATTTCCAACATCAAAAGCGCTAGCATATCCAGGAATAAAGTTATTTATACCAGAAGAGAAACCATTAATCATTTCTCTAATTTTTTTACTCCCCAAAATTGAAGCAGTTTGCGCGGCAGTATATATTTTATCATTAGGTTCAACCCAAGCATATTCACGCCCATGTTTACCTAATAAATCCATATCACCATTTGACTTTACGTGAAGCTCTGGACCAAGCTCACCAGTTACAGCAATAGTACCAGTTCCTGCGGCAAAATGTGGTAATAAATTATTATTTTGGCCAGAAGCTAATGTAATTTCATCACTAACATCATGACCATTTTCGTCTTCCAAAATATAATCACCATTATCATTTTGTCCAACAGTATAATTTCTTCCAGTATCACTATCATATACTGGCTGTCCAACTTCAACTTTTCCACCACCAGAAATATAATCACTAAATTTTTCGGAAGCACTTTTTCCTTTATCATCATCACTAGAGCTACCTCCACCTCCAGTGCCAGAATCTCCACCTTCAGTACCAGAACTTCCACCTCCGCCACCGCCTTCATTAAAGCCGGTAGCAGTTTCTGTAGTACTTTTTTCTCCCAAATCAATAACATTGCTCTTTTCATCTACAGGATTCCCATTTTCATCAACTGGCTAATTTGATTCTCCTTCAGCTAAAGTTGTCTCACCTTTCTAAACAGCTTCATTTAATTCGTCATTTTGTTCAACCTATGTAGCAACATCTTCAGCAATCTAATGTAAATCTTTAGCCAAAGATTCTGCTTCTTGTTCAGTCATTTCTTTTCCACTTATAGGACTTATAATTTGACTATCCATATCTTCACGATATGATTCAAGCTATTTATCTAAATCTTTCGCCCATTCCGCAGCTTGCTATTGACGTTCATTCTATAACTAATTAACTTCTGCTTCAGTATTCGTAATACTAAATTCTGAAAGTGATTCTGCCGCTTCCATAATTCCATTAGCTATTTCTCCAAAAATACCAGAAGCATCGCCAGTATTTGGAGATTCAACTCCACGTTCGGCTGTTAATTCAGCAGCGAGTTCTTCTGGAGTTTTTTCCTAAGGTGCTCCTGTCCTAGGAGAAAAATTACTATCTTGCGTGATATTTCTTGCTTCTGAATATTCTTCAGACTCAAAAAATTCTATTGGAGATTTAGCATCAGAATTTAGATAAGCAGCCATTAAATTATCATTTGCTTGTAATTGTTGATAATAATTAGCAGTTTTATCATTAATAGCCTAAGCTTGATTCTAAGCTCTTACATCCTTAAGGCTTTGCCCTGTAGCCATAGCCTATGAAATTTCTTCCTTAGTAAATTGATTGATATATTCTTGTGGAGTAAGATTTCTATAAGGAGTGGCAAGTTCTGAAATGGGAATTTCTTCATTAGAACTTTGTTCTGCTGCTTTTCGTCTATCTTCAGCTTCTAATTCAACCTAAGACTAACGATCGGCTTTGTCTGCCACAGCTAATTCTTCACTATATTTTTTTACACGAGCCTATTGAACAGCTCGTGAATAAGCGGCTTCATCTTGTCTATCTTGTTCAATTTGCTGATTTCTTCTCGCTTCCTATTGTGTTTGTATTATTCCTCTATTAATTTCATTATTTCTCTAATCTTGTTCTTCTCTAAGTTCTTCTTCAGTTTTCTATTGATTCTATTTTTTTTCATCAATAACTTGTTCAAAGTTCTATTGTCCCTATAACTACTCATTGGCGATATAAGTACTGCTACCTTCTTTAGATTCTTTCTCCTATTGAAATAACTTATCCATATAATCATTAAATTCTTTTGCAGCATCAGAAGCAGTATATAGATTTCCATCTTCTTTTTTTGTTCCAATTTTATCTGCTAATTTTTCTGCTTCTTTATCTAAAGCTCTATCTGTAAAAGCTTGTTCCCCATATCGGTCCTATGTAGTCATCTCATTATAATAAGATTCTCCACTTTTTCTTTCCCCTGTAGATTCGTCATATGTAGATACACTATGCTAATGTCCATAAGCATCTGTATATGTTTTTATTACATTCGTTCCACTATCAATCAATGCTTTTATAGCTTTATCGGCATCTCCAGAGCTATACCTCTAATTTTCTGTTAAGAAATTTTTTAACTCATCAAAGTCATAATATTTTTCTTTAGATGTTACTTGATAATATTGCCCTGCACCACCATATACTTCATAAGCTCTACTATAAGAAGAAACAACCGAATCAATTACATCTTTAACTATTTGCTCATATCCACTTTTTTCTTCAAGAGTGCCTTTACTCTAACTTACAAAGCGCTCTCCCATTTGAGATAAAGTTGAAAATCCTTCGGTAGCTTTACCAATGATAATACCACCATTATTTTTCAATGCTGTAGAGAATTGATTATTTAATTTTTTTTCTGTTAAACCAGTTTCACCATTCTACTTTTCTTCATCAGTTAATTCTCTAAATATTTTTGCTTCTTCGTCATATTTTAAATTACTAAGAATACTACTATCAAAAGTTTTTGATAAAGCATCTATAATGTCTCCATAGGCATAACCTTTTTCAGTAAATTCTTTTAATGCAGTAGTAAGCCCTTCAGCGGCATTACCTTTGTCAAGGACATAGCCAAAATCAGTAGAACCAAGATAACCAGTGATCTATTTAGCAAAAGTTTCAATTTGTTTTTCATCATAGGTATATTCAGACTTTTTTAAATCTTCAAAAGCCTATTGAAGAAAACCATACATTCCAATACTAGTAACTTCATTTGTTAATCCATTTTGTCGCGCATAATCTGTATAAGCTTCTCCAAAGTTAGAATTAAAACTAATATCTCCAGTCTTAGGATCAAATACAATTCCTTTTTCTGCAAACTATTCTCCGAATAAAGTCCCAAAATATGAAAAAGCAGTTTCTATTCCTCCACCGCCTTTTCCAAAGTATTTGCCCGTTCCTGCTGTAGTAGATAATAAATCATAAACAGGACGCATTTCATCTTTTAAACGTTGGTTAATTTCTTTAGTAGTTAAATGTTTAGCAGAACTATCTTCCATTAAATCTGAGAATTGTTTAAACTACTCATCACTAAGAAGCTACTACATAGCAGTATAAAAAGGAGTATCATGTGCCATATTTTGAGTAGTAGCAGCTGCCCAAGATTTTCCAATATTTTGCCAATAATCATCAATTTCTCCATAAGAAGTTCCTAAGTTCTATTCTTCTAGAGTCTCTAAGCCAGCTTGCTAAAAATCAGAAACTCCTCCACTAATTTCAACACCTTTAACAAAACCATCAGTTATATCAGCACTTGTAATCTATCCAGTGGCCAACATTGTTCCAATATCAATAATACTTTGATAATGTCTAATTCCATCTTCTGATGAATTTAAATAAGCATCTAAAGTACTATTTTTCTTAGCCATCTTAGCAATATCAGTAGTAGTTAAATTAGTATTATTAGCTAAAGCAGAAGCTATAGAATTCTATATTGCCTAAAAATCTTCTGAACTAAATGCGCTACGAGCAATACCGCCATTTTTATCTAAATCTTTTTTAATACTATTATCTAATTCCTTTAAATATTTATTTAAAGTTTCATTTGTAGTTTTATCATTATTCAAAGTAAGAAGTTTTTCTTGCTATTTTAAAGATGCAAATCCAGTAACTCCATTCTCAAAATCTAATTTATTTAATATTTCAAAAAACTATTGATTCCAATTTCTATTTGCTTCTCCATAAGAGCTAAGAGCATTAAATACATAACGACCAGTCTCTTCTCCAAAATTCATTCCCATAGTACTAGTATAAGTATTTAATAACTATAACTATTCATTTGACATATCGCTTGTTTTTAATAATTCCTCAAAATTCTCACTATCTATTAAAGTATTCTAAGTTACTACTTCCGCTAAATCCTCAACTGATTTAGTATAATCTCTTAAAGCAGTCTAAGTTAAAATAGAAATTGCATCTGCATTATTTCCAGTTTCTCGATTGGGATTTGCTTCTAATTTTTCCTATGCTTTGTATTCCCAAAAAAGCTATTCTGACTCTCTCCCTACTGGACTAAGACCTCTTTCTTTTCGAAATGCCTCAAGGTCTTTCGATACAAGAAAACTTGAAGGTCCTATACTAAAAGGACCAGCGTCCCAAGCTCCATAATCTTTTTGAGCTTGTTTAATATATTTCTATTTCTATTCATCAGTGAGCTCTTCCCAAGTTAGATTTCTTGTTTCAATTGCTGTATTTTTAAGTAAATTATTAAAATCTTCTCTACTTAATTTTTCTGCATTTGCATACTATGAAATTATATCATCAGGTATCTAAGAAATTAAATGAGAATTTTGATCAATTTGATTTTGAATTTCTTTTTCAAACATTTTAGCTCTAACAGCATGTGCAATATCTATATCTTCCATATTAAAAGAAGCTTCTGTATCATATAGTTCTCTATATTGAGATACTAACCAATCATGGTCTATTAATTCATCATCTTTATTATACACCTATCCAGTAGATGTTTTATGAATTCCAATTAAAGAATAATTAGTATCTCTTGTCTAAACTGCTTTCTAATAAGCTTCAATATTACTATCTTCATCTATTAAGGCTAAACTTCGAGCAATTAATCTATCTCTGTCAGTGACAACTTCATTACTATTTATATAAGTATTAAGTATATTTTCATAATCTGCTTTATTAGAAGTCTATATATTTTTTATCTATGATTCAAGATTTTTTAATTCTCTTTGATCTTTTTCACTTATTGCTAATTCATCTGTAATAAATTCATAACTACCAACACCCTCAGCTGTTGCTTGCATAGTAGTATAACGTCCAAGAATTGAACGTTGTTTTTCCTCTAAATCATTTATTGCATCTAAATTTGATAACTAATTTCTCGCACTGTTCATAAAAGCAGCATTGACAGCAGATTGTTTAGCTTGTTCTTCAATCCTATTATAAATATCAATAATCTAAGCAGAAGAAAAATTAGTAGCTCCAGTTTCTTCATCAACATTATAGTCAATTCCTGCTTGTAGACCATAAGTCTCTATTATATTCCTAGCCTATTCATTAGCGGTTAATAATTGACTAGTATAATTTGCAGTTCCTTGCTATAAAGTAGATAATTTAGCTATACTTGTCTAATGTTCTTTTATAGTAGATTCAAATATATCATATTTCTTTTTTTCTTCTTTTGCAAAAGTTGAACTAGCAATTGCTAATTCATTAGTTCTAGAAATTTTTCTTTCTAAAGTATCAGATAGACTATTTGATATTACCTGATCTCCTAATTCAATGGCTGCTAATATTGCTGCCACAGTAGCGAATCCTCCTACAGAAGTTGCCATACCAGCAGTCCCAGGTCCATTTGATACTAATTGCGCTGAAGTGCCTAACAATCTTTTGTCTCCTAAATGCATAGCTGTTAATACAGTTCCTAATCCTTTTCCAAACCCACCTGTCATAACTCCATTTTTAGAAACTAAATTATTAACTAGACCTGCCGTCATACCAAAATTAGCAATAGTAGAAGCAAAATCCATAGTTGAAGCTTTTCCATCTTTTAATTTATCTGTTAAATTTTCAAAACTATTAGTAAATGCCATTAAAGAATTAATAGCCATACTAGTACTTACGGCAAACTGACCAAAAGTGGCTTCAGTGTCAGCTACTCTTTCTAATTTTCCATTATTTGATACATATGCACCAGTATCAGGATCTTTTTTAAAATTAGCTATTGAACCAAATCCAAATGCATCTTTTAATTCTGGCTAATTAGCAATAGTTTGTAAAGTTGTCCGAAGATTGCTAGCTTTCAACATACTATCGGCATATATAACGCCAGCGTCATGGGCATTTCTTTGATTTTCTCTTAAAAAACGTTGCTATCCTGGTGATAATGCTTTCCCTACATTACTATCTATATATGCTTCTTTTCTTGCTATTGATTTTCCTACTTTCTAAATTTCAGTAGAAGCTCCTTGTCTCCAAGTATCATATTCATCTTTAGAAATAGTGCCTCCTGCACCTAATCTATTTATCATTTGTGCTGTAAGAGAATCGAAACCTTTTTCTACGCTATTAGCAAGACCACCACTAAAAGTATTATTTTTAAACATACTATCAGGTCCAACCGCAGTATTCCTAATATTTTGAAGTGCGGTTTGAGCTTCTGAAATACTCATCTAACCATATTCTAATTTTGTAGCTATATCCTAAATTGTAGTTCCAATTTTAGTAGTTACTCCAGATAAAGCATTAAATTGAATTAACTAATTTCCTTTCGCGGTATCTGTTATATTACCAGTCATCCCGGCCATCATACCGCCAATCTAACCAGCTTTTAAATTTATAGTTCCCAAATCATGGACAGATTGCTATAATTGATTTAATGTATTCTAGGCTTGATTTGTTGCAATGTTTAAAGATGTATATTGTGCTTTTAAACTCTATTTACTAGCACCATTTTCAGCACTAGTCCTTATTTGCTAAGTTGCATCTTTTATATCCTTAATAATACCATTACGAACACTATCAACTGCCACATTATTTGTAGAACTACTTATACTCTCCTAAATCATCTTCTCTTGCTATTCAGCTGCTGCAACTATACCACTACGAGTCATGCCTATAATATTATTACTAAAATTATCAATACCAGTAGCAATTTTATCACCAAAAGCATATAAACCTACATTAGCTAATGCTCCTAGACTACCAGATGTCCCACTGGCCTGACCATAACTTCCTAAAATATTTAATGCACCAGCGGCAAAATTATTTAAACCTTTAAAAAAATCACTACTAATTAAATTCTAATAAGTAGTCTAAGCTGAAGCTTGTACACGATTTAAAGAAGCTTCCCATGATTTTTCATATATTTTAGACTAAGCAGCCAATGTCCCCTATGAGGTCTAAGCTGTTATTACATTTTGCTAAAATTCATCCCAGTGTTCCATTAAAGAAACCATTGTGGTATAATTTCTTACACCACCAACAGTCTGGGCTAAAGCAACTTGCTAAGCCTTACTAATTGAATTCCATTTATTTCCTAAATCTCCTAAAATAGAATCCATAGTTCTAAGCTGACCATTAGTATCTAATACACTTACTCCGACCTTCATAAGAGCCTAAGAGTATTTAGTTAAATTGACACCATCTTCTAAAGTCTTACCTAAATTTACTGAATCTAAACGAGAAAATAATGTTTTAAGACTAGTACCAACACTGTCAGCTGATTGACGAGTTGCCGCTGTAATTGTTGCTACAGCAGAAGCAGCATAATCATAGCTTAAACCGACTGTATTAGCCACAGAAGAAAACTAATTTAAACCTTTAGCAATTTCTTTTGAACTAGAAGCCGTTGTTGCTCCTAATTTAGTAATAACATCGCTATAACGTTCAAGATTGTCAATCCCAGTAGAAAAGTTATTCCAAATAGAAGTCATCTAATTAGCAACATCTTTAACAGTTTCTCCTGTGACATGAGCCATTTTTACAGTTGTGTTAGTTCTTTCTGCCACTTCTTTATCATCTAAACCTTGCTGATAATAAATCAAAGCAGCATTAGTATATTCTAAAGTAGACGCGCTTAATGCTTTTGCAGCATTATTTGCCTAAACAGCAAAATCTTTCATATAATCTGTGCTATGCCCAGTTACTATTTGAATATTTGTTAAAGATTTATCTAGATTCTAAGCATAATTAAAAGCTTTTGAAATTTCCCCAGTAACAGTATGAATAATACCAGAAGTAGCACTCCATCTTATACTATTTGAGAAGAAGGTGCTCATTTCATTTAGGGCTGCACTAGTACGTTTAATAGGAACTTGAGCTGAAGCAATCTAAGTAGATAAATTATTCCATACTTTTCTTCCATCATTTCCTAAAATATTTAAAGAATCTCGTACATCATTTATACTTAAATTTGAAGCATTTAACAACCCATTAAATTTTAAAATATCAAATTGACCTGTTTTAAAATCAGTAGATTGTGATAAAATTGTTTTTAATATTTCTGCTTGACGTTGAGCTTGTACAATCTATGGACTGATAGCAAAAGCTGATTGCTATGCTTTCCCAATACGTTCTATCTAATCCTCAATCATACTTAAAGATTTTTTTGCATCTCTTGTCTAAAAAGCTAACTAAAATTCAATTAAACCATTATTTCCAAGTAAATTTTTATTACTGCCAGCCATTATGTTATTTTCTCCTTTCTCTCTTTCTTTTTGTATAAAAGAAAAAAGCATTAAGAAATAATCTTATATTTCTTAATGCTTTATAATATTTGATTATTCCTAATTATATATAAAAATATAATTAATAGAATTAATCTAATTTGGTTATTACTTCTTTTACTAAATTTAAATTTTCTGCCTGTGCCAATTTTTTAGTAATATCTCCTACTTCTTGGTCTACATCAATATAATTATTTCTTGCCGCTTCCATAAATCCTACAAAAGAATTTTTATATTTATAAATTTCTGCAATAGTATCATGAATACCAGTATTAATATAATCAAGTTCTGTATTAGGAATTAAATTTTTTATTTGTTGAGCTAATCCACTGCCAACAAATAAATCATATAATTTTAAAGTATCTTCACTCTATTTTTCAGTTACATTAATATTACTATATGCTAAAACAATTTCTATAGTCTCATATAAATCCACTTTACAAGGATTAAAAAATACCTAATCATCTTGGGCATTCTATAAGACTTTTTGAATTAATCCAAATTTCTCTTCTAAAGACAAATATTGTTTAACCTCAATTTTTTGATTATTCCATTCTAAAATTTCTACTTTAGAATTTTTTATTAAATTTAATTTTGTAAATGCTATTTTACTCATTTTAAAAATCTCCTTTTTCTCTAATTATATAAAAAAATTTTTTAAAAATCAAATTTATTTGTTTTTCTATTGTAGAGCCTATTCGACAAACTATGAAACACTTTTATCTAAATCTTGCTAAATCTTTTCATAAGTCTATTTAGTTTCTTTTATTGTAGTTCTATTTAAATTTTCAAAAATTGGAATATGCTCTTTTATTCCATCATCGACTAATTTTTTAGGATTAGATAAAACATCTAAACCTTTTGATAAAGTTTCAAAGTTTAAAGATATTGTATTACCAGCATTCTATAAAGCATCTTGATCTGTTGAAAAATTTTTATTAAATAATTCATCAATTGATAAAATATTTTTTTGATTAACTTTTATTAACTAATCCATTATATCTTCTTCTTGTAACAGCTACATTTTTTTATCTTTGGATATAGAATTTTCATCCTCTTCTACTTCTTTATCTTTTGGAATAACTTTCATTTTTTTTAAATCATTAAAACTATTAAGCAAAGCCTCTGTTGTAATAGATTTCTAATTATTATTAATAATAGGCTAATCATTTCCATTTATTAAACTTTTAGCAATTTGTTCTTTAGCTTCATTCTTATTTATAATTTCATTAAATTTAAAATCAATATTTTCATTATCTTTAATATTAATACCAGAAAATTTTAAATCTGATATAATTCTAGATACTTGACTCTCTCCAATTATTAGTATATCTTCAAGTTCTTTATTATCTAAAAATCCAGCAACATACTAAAAAGAGTCTGTTCCACGAAGATTCTAACCGGCTTTCATTAATGATATATAACCATTTTTAATAGAATTAGCTAAATCAACATAGGCTTTTAAATATGTTTTTAATTCTAGTTCATTCTAGAAATATTTACCAGATCCAATAATTTCATCTTTTAATTCTTTATCTTTAATTATATTATCATAATCATAACCTTTAGAAGTTAAAATATCTCCTAATTTATTCGGTGATAGTAAATTATATTTATTATTAATCTGTTCTCGTTCTTCAACCTCAAAACTCATATACTAATTAAAACTATAACCAACTTTATCTAAAATTCCCGAATTTCCAAAATAAATATAATTATTCATTTTATTATATTCTATTAAAAATTTAGACTATTTAATTTCTAAATCTCTTTTTTGATTTTTAATTTTAGTATCATTAACTGAATTTGCTATTTCATTTACTATACTATCTTTATTACGTTCACCAATTAAATTAAAAAGTGTGCTCTTTAAATTATTTAATGTAGAAGGCATTTATATTTTCCTTTCTTCTTAAAAGCAAAAAGGAGAAAACCTTTTTGAGGTTTTCTCCTTTTTATTTTTATCAGAACCATTCAAGTCCATCATGAGCAGGCTCGTGGCTTGTGCTATGACGGTGGAGGTCCTCAGCTTCAACATCTTCAATAATTTGAATAGCTGCAAATACTTTATGACTATGATCAAAACGAGTATAATCAGGAAATGCATCCATAGTAAAACTAAATGTACTTGGGTCACCAGTATTAGCCATTGTGAATGTAAAGTTAGACTGAATCTTGCAGTTAGGAATTACAAATTCAGCAGGCATATCTTGGCCTTCTTGAGTGCGGAAAAGGGTCTCAGCTTCAAGATAATAGTTACCACCAAATTTATCAGCAGTGATTTCAATTTGAGTAGCGCCAGCAGTTTTTTCTACATAATAATCAACAAGGACACTATCAAATAAATCGACACGTGGTTTTCCTTCTTTCTCTAATATAGGAAATTCACGAACATCATAAGTATTAGTTTTGTCCTCATTAACATCTGCATACTTGTGCTCCTAATCACTTAAGTCAGCATAAGAATTAGGTAAATTATAATTGGTATGATCAGCAATAGTAATATAATATTTTGAAATATTACTTTCAGTTAATACACCAGGAACATTTCCTGCAGGATATTCTAAATTTTTACCATCTGAATTTCTCTTTATTACAACATTTGCATCTCCATCAACGATCAAGCCATGAACAGGGATATAAGGCTCAGTAATAATCTCGCCATCTTTCATAAACATAACATAACCAAAATCTTCTCCTTTGTTAACAGGAAGATAAGGTTTATTGGTTAATGGAATATGAATAATTCCTCCAGTAATATTAGATAAATCACAGTCAGCTTTATCAATAATTTCAGTTACATGCTAATAAATAGTTTTATCTTTTGCATCAATAAGACCTGCGCCAGTTAAAATACTTAAACCTTCTGGAGAGATAAGAGCATCTTCCATCTGGAAAGTAACTGTACGTTCACCCTCCCAAGCGACAAGACGAGGATTACCGCGACCGCCTTGGGCATAAACAGTACTAGACTGACCTTCAAGACTAGAAGTCTTCAATGTGTCAAAATACATTACAGGTTCATTTTTATAAAATATTTTCTTGCCAACTTTTTGTGCAGCTTTTGCTTTTAAAACAACATTGCATATCTCGCGAACACCAAAACGCATAGCATTTTTCCTCCTTAAATTAATGAATATTTTTCATCCAGTTTTCTGGATGTTCTTCAGGTTTACCACCAGCTAATCTCTATCGTAAATCAATATCCCAATTAGTCCAAAGCATAAACCTTTCAACTAAATCATATAACTAGAACATCGTTAGCTTTTGAAGTTCTATTATAGATATATGTAAACCAATAGTTAACATTGATAAATACTAAGTAAAAACACTTATATTATTCTAATTTTTTAATTCCGCAACTTTTTTCCTTCCTGCCATAATTTTATCGGCAATTTGTTTTGCTTTTTTATTAGCGGGATTAAAAGTTTGCTAATCCATTGGTCCATTACTAGTACAAAATATTAATCTTAATATTTTCTAAAGTTTCTCAAAATTTGTTCCATCAATTATAATCGTATTATCCTCTTTTTGCAATAAAAAACTTTTAGGAGTAAATAAAACATTATATTCTGGAAATAATAATGTACAGATTTGTTTCACAGCATCTTTTTTTTCTTTAGCTGCTTTTTCTGTCATTATCATCATAAATATTTGAAAATTAGTTGTAGTCGCTAAAAGATTTTTGTCCTCTATAAACATACTTTTATTTAAACATAAAGTCTATGCTCCTGAGAAAAAAATATCTTCACCGATTAAAGCAATTTCTTCTATTTTTGGCTAATGTATTACAAGCTAGCAATCTGGCACTGGTAAATCAGAGCCGCACATTAATCCTAGTCTATAATCCATTATTTATCTTTTAAATTATCCTAATATTTCTAAAAATCTTCTCTAAATCGCTATTCATTTTGTGGATTTGGCTATTTAAATTTATCTTCTCCACCATGATAAGCAATATACTTTAAACAAACCGCAGCATATTCATCACTAAGGACTTTTTCCTAAGCACTTAAAAACTCTAAAAGTCCTATTCCAGTCAACTTTTTATAATTAAACATATAATCAAGTTCTGCCGCTATTTTAAATGGCCTTAAAGCGAAATCTTTTAATTGCCAATTATCCAAATGACAAATAATATCAAATTCAATAATATTATCCCTAAATTCAGGATTATTACTTAATAAAAAATTATTAAAACTAATTAATAAATAATTATATTTTATATTATCAACTTTTATTTTAGGAACAATTTTTATATTATGTTCTAACAATTCTAACTATTGGTCATCTGTTAAATTAGGTCTATCTAAAGCATCAGAAGTTGTGTAATACAATAACCTTTGAATTCTAGGATTTTTATAAATTTTATCAACTATAATCCCCATATCCTTTTCTACTGATAGAAAAGAAGATTGAGGTCTTTCAAAATTTGTAATTCTCATTTAAAATTTAAACTCCTTAAAAAAGTGATTCTACTACAATTGACTTCTTAAAATTACCGATACACAATTCAAATTCTCCACTATATGGAGATTTCCATTTTATTTCTACACAAGAATTTCCATTAGCATCAAAATATGGCCTTAATTCAACCGGATATTTTTCATCAACATGCCATTGCTATTTACTAGGAATACCAAGAGTATAAGTATATAATTTTTTAGGTTTAATAAATGTTTCTCCGGAAATAAAGATAACTGCTCTAGAAGTATCTGGATTAGGATCTTGAGGTATTGGTTCTAAAATCCCAACTAAACCATTTTCAATATCATCTTTATCTTTATCAGCATAATATTCAACAGCTCTTATTTCTAAAACTCCTGGAACACTAATAGAATCAGTCGCCTCTACTCTCCAACATATTTTAGAATCAGGATCTAAATTATCTTTTAAATAAAAAGTTGAATATCTCTAAAACCTTTTCATAGTTTCCTTATTCTTTGGCATTAATATATCTAAAGAATAATTAGGCTAGTTAATTGCAATATTATGTTTCTAAATATCATCAATACGAGTTTCTGTAGGGCCTCGCACAGAAATATATGTTCGACATTTTTCATTATTATCATCTAACCAATCAATATAATAATAACAGCGTCTTATATTTCCTTTAAAATAAGCAGTTTCATCAAGGTCCTATAAATAAATTAACCAATAACTATTGGTGCGCTCCCAATAAAAAATATCTCCACACTCAAATTTATGCTCAAAACCTACTGATAAAATTTTTTCATCAAAATCAACTTTAAGTTTATTTGGATTTATGAGTGCTCGCACTGTTGAGGATTGTGTAGGCTCGTCTTTGCAATTTTCTCTTGCTTGGATTTTTTTTATTCGAACTGCTTGATAAGAATATAAAGTAGCTTTATCTAAGGCTTTCCTTTTATCGCGTATCATACGTTCCTGCTATGGTAAGCCACCTCTTACCACCAAAGCTTGCGCCATATGATTTGCATTATCTACCGTACTTTTATAATAACGAGGTGGGATATCTAAATTACCCATTCTGTTATTCATTAAATCTATTGCATAACTAGTAGACTTAAAAGGCTACTAAACTATTTTATAAGATGGCATTTATTAAATTAATACATTCAAAAATAGTTTTACGGTAAATACTGAATTCAACATCTTCAACTACACGTAATCCTTCTAATTTAGAAAGAAGCTATAAAAAATGCGAGTCATGGAGAAAAATTTCATCCTTGCCCGCAATATCTATAATAACTGTATTTAATTGTTTATTCCAATCTTCTCCATGTTCCCACATAGGAATTAATTTCCAAAGTTGATTGGTTAATCGAATAATTTCTTGCTTCATTTCATCATTAGAAAATATTAAATTATATTTATTCTACATTAATAGTATACTCCATGCCCAACTGCATTAGACCAGTTTGACATATATTTTTTATCTTCACTATTAATTTTTCTGCGTTTATACAATCTCTACATATGATGTGATTGTCTTCTGCATTCATTTAATAAACCCATTAATTTTTGTAAATGGTTTGCTTGTGAAGTCATTTTAAAATCAGAGCCACTATATTTCATACGTGTATTTTCAATTGAAGTTATTTGGCGCTAAAGCCAACTATTCATCATTAAAATAGCAAGAATATTAATTTCTTCAGAATTTAATTCTCCTGCAAAACAAGACTTTTCTACTACTACCAATGGAGCTTCGCCAAAATCATTCTCTTCAGTGGTATCATCCCATAAAAGACCAATTATAAATTCATCTTCTTCTACCGTATCTTCTTGTTTTATTTCCTAATTAATACTATAATCATAAAGGTTAACTCTAGGAAATTCAAAACCTGGTATTGCATCAATCAAAAGATTTCTTAAATCTTTTATAGTATCTTGTGGAGTTAATTCTACGTACATATCATCGGTAATTTTTCCAAGAAAGCGATTGTAGATTTCTGTAAAATATGTCATTTTACATAGCTCGCCTCCTCGTTATTTTATTATTTTTTTTCAATGACCTTATAGTTAGTATTTGTTCTTCTTCCTGTAGAAGGTGTCTCAATAGAAGCCTTTAATTTTTCTTCCTCTTTTTGATCAGGCTCTTGCCCAGAATTTTCAATAGCTTTATCAACACTAAAACCAGTCTTTGCTTCAAGAGCTTTACGTTTCTCATAATCAGTTAAAGGAAGAGAAACTGCATACTGTTTAACCAATTCAATTACTCCAATAGGAGCAAAATCAAGACAATCAAGAAAAGCTTCTAAACTACCAGTCTTTAACAAATCAATAATTTGTTGTTCTGACATATTATATTCAGGTTCTGTTTTAATCCCTAAAGATTGTAGAACACCTTCACTTTGAATCTATAAAAAATTAGCCATAAGCTCACGGCCACCTGAAGTATAGCTTAAATGCATTAATTCTTCATATGAAATTCTTTTAGTTTCTCCTGGGGCAAAACGTCTATTAATATTATCTTCTGGAATACTATATAGGACAACCCCGGTACTACGATTTTTTACATTATAATAATAAGTTTGCGCCATTTTTTTAATCTCCTTTATCTCATAACAAAAATATGGGGAGGGGGAGATATTCTCCCTCTCCCCTAGGTAAAATCTATAATATTAAATTAATACTAATTAAGGCTTAGTAGTTCCGCCCTGGTTACCACCAGCTGGGGTAGGATCAGTAGCAGGAGTACCATCTTCATTGAGAGCGCCATCAAGACGTCCATCATAAGTAATTACATTACCAGAAATAGCATTGAAATGCCAATTATCCATTTGACCCATAAGAGAAGTATCAACGTAGCAGCAAATATCATTAGTTAACATAGCAACTACGCCAACCTTACGATATACATGGATTTCAGATGACCAATCGCCACGATTGTCAAGATCTTTAACAAGAGTATTACCCTCAAATGCAATCTTAACAGGCTTGCTATTAGCGCCGGATGGGATAATCCAGCAATAGCCAGGATCGATAACCTTACGTTCATTGGTTTCATCTTCAAAACCTTGCTCAAGAATAGTAACAGTACGTCCCTTATAATCAACAAGACGACCATTCTTCCAGAGCTATTCCTTCATGCCTTCGGTATAACGCCAAGCTTCTTTAGGAATCATATTTACGGCAAACTCATAAGTACAATAAATAGCAGGATTGCCATAAGCGCTAGCAATATTTAAAAGACGATCAAATTCAGCTTCATTAAATCCATTAGCAGCAACGCGATTTGCTGGAGGAAGTTGGTTGATTGAAGCCTTAAGGGCATGAGCTACTTCCTTAGCGATAAGCTCTTCCATGCCCTCATAGATAATTTGAGTAACTTGTGCAAAATCAACACGACCATCAAGGAATTCTTCAAGACCAATTTGAGCTGCGCCACCAATAGCGCTAGTACGAACTTCAAAACTCTCTTCTGCCTTACCAAGTTTAAATACTTCATAAACACCAGCAAGACCAACACGAGTTACAAATTGCTTTGCACGACTATTAGAAAGATTAAGCTTACGAGTAAATCTTGGCTTATCGCCCTAAGAGAAGCTTCTAACTTCGGCAAATTGCATATAAGTTTCAGTAACCTTCTTTGGAAGAACTTCATCAAGAGTTTCTTCGATAAGGCTAAAAATCATATTTTTATTATTACGATAGTCTGCATTAGTTTTGCAAAGACTATTTAACTCTTCACGAAGAGCTTCATTAATAGCTTCGCCACTAAGGTTCTGTCCATTATAACTATAAGAAGTAGGAGCAGAGGAATTATTGGCCTTAGTTGCGGCCTTCATTAATTGAAGTAATTCTTTATATTCTAACATCTTTCTTCTTCTCCTTTCTTATTATTGGATACGCATAATCTTTACGCCAGGCTGATGATCAGGCATTGTATAAAGTTTAACAACTTGCCATACCATACCAGTAGCAGGTTTAGTAGCCTTCTTTTCAAGGATACCTTTAGCACCTGGAACTAAGAAATCTTTAACAGCTACAGAATCATCTTTAATCATATTAGTAGTAATAATATCCCCTAAATTAGTCTTAATAAGACGTGGAACCATTGTAGTGCCTTCTGGCATCATAGCTTCTTTATAAAGAGATTCAATATGGAATGGATCTTCGTTATAATGGAGATCATACATATCAGGAGCAGCAGTTACATCATCAACAGGGAAAGTCTTAGCATTATCGCCTTCACCAAAAGTAACTTTACCATTGGCAAAAGTAATAGAACCATCTTTAGCATCTACGCCATTCCCATTATAATAACGAGATTGTCTAGTCCAAGTTGTATCTGGATTACCATTTTTATCAGAACCAAATGGACTATAAACACGAGCTTGATAATTATCCTTAATCATAGCAAACTCAGCATCTACTTGGTCATCACGATAAAGTTTAATTTCATTCCAAACAAGCATCCATTCGCCAGGACCTTCAAAATCAACAACGCCATCAGCGTAGTTATACTTTGCAAATTGACCATTTTCTAAAACATTAATATCAGCTTTAGCAGGAAGTTGAGCATAAACTTCTTTAGTTGCTTGTGCAGAAAGATGATTTGGCTCAACCTGACCATAGCCATAGCCATTGGCTACAATAAAGCCGGCTTGACTTGTAATATTCTTTTTTAAGAAATCACTAAGCATCTTCAATTATCCTCCTCAATTAAGATTCTTTTCTTTTTGGACTTCAAATGCGCGCTTCATCCAGGCTGGAGCATCTGCAAATTCATCTTCAACACTATCAATATTAAAGGTAGTGATTTGCTTCTCTTCCTCTTTTTCTTCAGTCAAATTAAAATTAACTTTATTGCGCACACAAAATACAGAAAGTTCTTTTTCTATATCATCATAAGAATACTTATCTATATTATCTTTGTATTCTTTCTTTACATCATCAGAGAGCATAAAGAAAGTTTCACTAAGTAACTTTTCTTTCTTTTCTCTGTCAATGTCATTCTTAAAACTGGCAAGAGTATCTCTTTCAGCAGTAACTGCATCTAAAGCATTCTGAAGTTCTTGCACTTTGTTTTCTAAAGTAGAATATTTATTTAATAATTCTTGGTATTCAGAGATATTATTTAAATTATATTCTACAGTTTTTGATTCACCATTATTACTTGCTGGCTATACGACAGCAGGAGCAGGATCTTCAACTACAGTAGTTGCTTCAGCCGCAGAATTTTCAACAGCAGGAACTTCTTCAACAGTTGAAGTTACTTCCTCTACTACAGGCTACTCTACTATGACATTATCTTCTGACTTCTCTACTTTACGCTCCATAAATTTTTCTTCATATGCTTTTACATCTTCCAAAGCAAATTGAGCTGGAGACCCAGCTGGCTTAAAATCTAAAGAAACTTTTACAAGAGAATCTGCTGGTTTAAAACCATCAGTTTCAATAAGAGAGAAATCTAAACGATAATAAGTGAGATCTTTGCGATCTTGAAGAATGGCGAACTTTTGGGTTCCTTCTTCATAAATGCCTTCAATCATATAAGTTAAATCATTATTTCCATCTGGACGATGTTCCCACATATAATCATAAATGGCATCCCAAAGACGGCCACCAATTTCAACAGCATAAGTATTAAACACTGGTGTTCCTCCTTCATTACTTAAAATTTCTTGCATTTTTTCCATTAAAGAAAATAGCTAGGTTTTAAAACTATCTTCAAAAGAAAACTGCACTTTAGTGATAGATGCTCCTTCAAAACAAGGTTCAACATCTTCTCCTAAAATACAAAGTTTAGACATTATTGCTTCATTAATAATAAAAAACTAAGGCTTTCCATTATTATCTTTTGTCCAATAAGCATCAATTAAATTATCATCAAGTTCCATAGATTGATTATTCCCTTTATCTATAACCCTCTATGATTCAGGGTACTAACCAGTCCAAATGTAACCTTCTGTCATTAAATATTCGTGAGGAACTCCATCGTCCTCAAACCACTAGAACCAAACTTTAGCATCTGTTGGAACAAACCCATATGGCTTAGTAGTGTCTTTTATGTTAAATTTACCATTTGAAATATCAATAATTCTGTTATGTTCTTCAAAGTCTTCAATATTTTCATTAAAATATCCTACAATAGGGCATCCTCGAAGAGTTGGAGCGAAATTTTCAGCTGTCTCTTTAGTAATAATACTTCTATTTCTATTAGGAGTTTCTCCTACATAACAGACTTTAATCTAACATTTAGATATAAGAGGACTAATAGCAGTTGATTCAACTACCTATACTGGCATATCCTCCATATTAATACTTATATGCATTTTTTAATCCTCCTCTTAACCTTGTGATTCTAAATTTTTAATAGTTTTTACTGACTTTTCACTATCAGGCTTACTTGGTCTTCCACCAGTATTTTCTGATGTATTTTGTGAATTTGAACTTCTTCTTTGACTTCTTGTGTCCAAAATAGTTTGTCCATTCATAGTTGAACTAAGCAATGGAGGAATCATCAAGCTTGGCAAATCAAGAATTTCATTTTCAAAATACGCAAGATTAAGAACAGAACTCTATGAATGTCCAAGAGCAATCATAGGCATAAATTTAGACTAACCATTGGCTGTTAACTCTTTATAATATTTAGATAAATCTTTATAATTATATTGAGTAGTTTCTAACATTACAAACCTAAAATTAAACTTTTTACTCTAGTTTTTTTTCTCTATTATTTTATCAAAAAAAATTGAGAATTGCAACAATAAATTACGTACAGTAGACTCGTCATCAAGAATAGATTTTTCTAAAGCTATCTGACCATCGGCGTTAAAAATATTGCGAGATAAACCTAATGAATTATATACTGTACGTTCTACTTTCTCTAAATCATCAGTAGAAGTAGTAGTATTTTTATCGCTAATATCAATCGACTCTACTTCAGCTGGGGTTGTAATTACATCTACTCCTATTGCGCGTCTTAACATATTAACAATATTATTATGTAAATCTCTTGCTTCATCAACGTCATAAATTAAATCACCATTTTTATCCATAGGTAATTTCTAAACTAAAATTTTTAGAAGCTTCTACATCTATTTCTTACGATCTAATTCTTGAGCAGCGTCCAAATCTAAAATAGCCGGCAAAGCATTAAAAAATACAGGAATATCACTACCATTTAAATTAAATTTAATAGTGCTACTTGGATCTAATAAATACCAGCCACATCTTCTAAATTTATTATCAACTCCACCACTCCAGCTTAATGCATTAGTGGCTTCATCATCATTTAATTTCCCCTATTTGTATAAAGCATAACCTTTTGCAAATTCATCGGGAAATAGCTTTAAAATTTTTAATCTGTAATTTAAATCTTTAAACTACTCATCAAAGAACGCCATATTAAATTCAACGGCAGGACTACCCCCCACTGAATATAATGAACGACAATATTCATATGGTAATTCCTATAATTGCGCACCTTTTGGACTATCAATAATATATCCATAGTATGCGCCATATTTAATTACTTTTAAGGCAATATCTCCACATATCTTTTTTATATAAGTACCATCAAGATAGGTGAGCAATTTTGTATACTCTTCAATAACCTTATCTGTATTTGCTGAATCTTTAACATTTTCTGCATATATATACCAGTCATATCTATACAAAAAAGCAAAATAATTACAAACAGATTGATAAATACCACTGGCTGCATAGAAGAAATCAGAAATAAGTTTTATTTTTTTATAGTCTTTTGTGACTATTGCTTTCATGATTTCTTCTTTGTTGCAGTATGGTAATTTAGGTATTTTTAATGTTCCTAATTCAAAAATAGCATCTTCTAATTGCTTTACTCCAATTTTAATTTTTCCATATTCAGATACTGCTTCTGGTGGAACATCTTGTGGTCGGATATATCCAAAATTAAAAAGATCAAAGCCTTTGGCATGAATAGTTTCTTGTCTTATATTTGTTTTTTCACTAGAATTAATAAAAGATTCAATAGACTTTTCTAATTCTTTTGATTCTAATTCATCTTTATTAATAGACATGTCCAAAGAATATACCCTCCTTAATAACCAGCTTTTTTCATTATATAATCATATGAAATTAAATTTTCTTCTGTATATGGAATTTCTATCAATTTTAAGCCCTATAAAGCGCAAAAACGCCTTTTTTTATTATCATTATACTATTGCTAGTAAAAACCTTTTTTACCACCAAATTTAGAACTTGGCTCATAATGCTATCTGCCCTAATATTCAATAATAAAATCAATATGGCCATCATCATCAAATACTACAAAATCAAAACGAAGCGGTCTTCCATTAGAACTTCTTAAATCAGGAAATATATATTCTTCTTCATAGTTTAATCCTGCTTCATTCAGAATTTCTTCTATTGCTATTTCTCCACGAGAACTTCTCATTTCTTCCGCCTCCTTTAACTCATAAACATCATATCTGAAATTTTGTATTTCTTTTTTCTCTTTTTATTATCTTCTTCTAGTTTAATATATAATAGTCCATATTCAGCCGCAGAAAATTTATCTTTCTTAATAGATTTATTAGCTTGTTTAAGAATTATATTAATACCCTCATTTTCTTCTCTTAAATTTGTCATTTCTTCTTTTAATATAGAAGTTAAAGTAAAAGGTTTTAAATATTCTGCCCTTTTTTCAGGACTCATTTTCTATCCAGCTTTAGTATTTAATAATTTTGCTTTAGCTATACGTTCATCTATTAATAATTTAACTTTTCCTGCATTTAACATAGTCTAAAAATTAGCGTGCGCTTCAGTGTTTACTGGAGCATTAGCTTTCATTAAATACATTGCATCTTCTTCAGTTTCGTTAGTTCTATATTTCTTATACTCTTCAGCAGCATCCTCTTGAGTTCCACCATACACACCAAAATCAGGATAATCTTCTCCACTTACTGGATCGTGCTATGGCTTTACCATATAGTCAACTAAACCAATACCAAGACCATTTGCATCAATAACTAATCTACGAGCCTTATATTTATAATATAAACGTTTTAATTTTATAGCCTAATCTTCAAAATGAGCATCGCTCATTGTATATATATTAATAAGAGATTTAATTGCAGGCCCAGCGCTCTATGGAGTTACTTTCCATACACAAACAACAGAGTCGCAACCTTTACGGCCTACATCAACAGAAAGTATATAATAACTTTTTATTGAAGCTCTGCCAGAATGCTCATATTCTGGCTAATTAATAATTCTATGTTTATCAAAAATTTCTCCATCAAAGAAAGCATTTTCAGTAGTCCCAGACCATTTACTTTCATATTCGCGGTCAAAAGAAGCTTCATTGTAAGTTCCATCTCGCTATAAATCTTGCAAGAATGTTCTATCCAACAACTTCATTAATACTGGAACCCGCCAAGTACCTCCCATAATAAAAGCTTTTTCTGGTTCAGTAACCATCCATACTAATAACTAAATAAGCTTATCATAAGCAAAAGTACTTTTCCAACCAGCAGTAGTAACATAAATCTAACTCTTATTTAGAGTCTCTTCTGGTTGGGCACTACCATCCATACAACGTCTTGAAACATTCATTGTAGGAATTATAACTTCGGAAAGTATTTGCCCATCAACGCCAACACATTCTTCAATTAAGCCTCCATGACGACGTTTACCTCTTGATTTTTCAGTAGCAGCTATATTATCAAAATATGAGCCATTCTTAAACATAAAAACGCAATAATCTTTGCTTACTCTTGTTCTTCCAGGACGTCGATCCATTTCTTTATTTAATGCAGGAACAAGAGCACATAATTCATCTACTTTTTCTTTTATAATGCCAGCAGACTATTCTTTACCACCAGATGTAACAAATAACTTTGCACGAGGATAAAGTATACAACGGATCATTAATGTTAATACAGAAAGAAATGATTTTGAATAGGCACGAGGAAATACCATATACACATATTTATATCGCATTGCTACCCGCAAAAAAACTCGTTGATAAAAATAAAACTTCAATCCATCTTCTGGAATAGTACCATCAAGACCAGTCTAAAGGAAATCTATAAACATATCTGGATACTCACGCCAATAACTGACATATTGACGAATAATTGGTTTAATAGGTTCAATACGTTCTTCTGATATACCTATTTTTTTGGTTTTTGATGATAAATCTAATAAATCTTTTAATGCCATTAAATTTCCACCTCATCATTCTCTAATAAAGAAGCAAGATACTCTTCATCATCTATTTCATCTTCTTCTATCATTCCAGATAGCTACTAAAAGTCTTCGTCCTTTAAGAAAGCTTTTTCATCTTCATCGAACAATTCAGATTCAAATGCATCATCATCGCCTGCAGCATCGGCATCTTGAAGGGCTTCTTTTTCTTTATCAGCCTAAATCTATTTAACAGCATTTTCAATAAGATTACCTAAATTCATTTCTTCGGTAACTAAAGTCCTTGTATATTTCTACATATCTTGAATTGTTCTATCTACTTTATCCTATGGGCCATCTGTATAATAACGAGGGAAAAAGCCATCACGTTCGCACATAGCAATTAATTCACTAATTGAATCAACTACATTACCTGTTTCTGTTTTATTTTGAGCAGCAGTAAACCTACCACTTTTCATTAACATATCATACATTTTAATCATTTTCTATGCAGCATCAACATCCCCCATATCAAGTAGTTGATTAGCTTTTAATGATGTTTTACAAATCATTTTTAATGTATCAATATGTCCGGCTGATTGAATATCATAAGATTCCATCATTTCTTTGTAAAGTTTTTCAAGCTAAACCCATTCATCTGGTCTATACATTTTGCCCCACTTCATACGAAGCATTAACTTATCTTCGTCAGTTAACTCATCGGTGATAACACTATCATCAAAGCCATTTTCTTTATCAAAATAGTCTGGCTCATTTCTATCTTCTTCTGGGGGTGGAGGAGGAGGCTATAACTCTCCTTCAGGGATAGTGAAAGTAGCCTTTTCAATTGCTTCAGTAATCTATTGTGCGTCATAACCTTGACGCTTCATAGCCTGCTCAATTTTATTATTTGCTAACTCCTAAAGAAATTCAGTATCTTTCCAACGATATTCTTTCCATTGTTTTAATTTCATTTTTGAAAAATAACGTCCAATAATTGTAGTTCCTGTTACTTTACTTCTATCTTTACCATATGATGCGAGCAACTTATTCCATTCTTCTGGAATATAAGGAACATCAACTTCTTGAAGAATCCATAAAAAAGTATCTGGGTTCCAATTATCTACATGCATTGTAATACATTTTTTACATTGATGTAAATATTTCTATGGATATTTCTCTAAGTTATTGGACTAATAGAACTATTCAACATTCATTGTTCTATTACATTTTTCACAATACATAGATTCATTACTTTTTGGCATAATCACGCCTCCTTTTATATTCTTTATAAAAGGCTGTTATTTATTAATGTCTATTGGCCACAATTCCAAATTACAATATATAGAATCTTTAAATTTATAATTCTAATAACTACATAATCGCATTAAAGCAATATATCTGCCGATTGTATCTTGTGGAGTTTTACATTTATTCATTATTTTATCCCAATCTTTTTTTATAAAAGGCATATCTATTTGCTCACAAATATTTAATATATAATCATTTAATTCAAATTTATCCTATATATGTTCAATATTTTTTTTATTACATTCTTTACAATATTTAGATATTTTTAAAACATTTTTATTATCAGAATAACGCCAATAAAAATCTTTTAAATCTTTATATGTATTGCATTTCTCACATTTTTTTTCCATTTAATAAAAAAACTCCTTTATCTCCATTGGTCAAAAAGTAATAATTATCAACTTTTGCCCAAAATTATTCGCGCATTTCTTCGCGCAGCATTTGGTTTTTCTTTGATTTCGCATTACGGCATTCTTTGCATATACTGTAGAAGCCATCCTTAGAAGTTTTATTTTTAGAAAAATATTTGTTATGTGCTAATTTAATTTGCCCACAACGACTACATTTTTTAAATCGGCCAGGTTCTTCTATAGTAAAATGCCAAGTTAGCCATTCATCTTCGGCAGTATCCGCAATTAATTTTGGTATCTTATTTCGCCATAGTGAAGAAATATACTCTATACTATGTTTAATTCCAAATTCTGTTTGAAGAGCAATCTATATTTCAGTATTTTGCATTCCATCAATTTTATATTCAACAATTCTTTTATATAATGGATATTTTTCTAAAGCTTTATCACATAAATTTTCAAAATCATAAATCATATACCAAGTATCATTTTCAAAATTTTCAGAACTATCCTATTTTAATTTTGAATAATTACAAAGTACTGCTTCACAAATATCTGGATTTAAAAAAGTAAAACCTGAATAAACTATTTCTCCAGTATTATTATCTATTGAAATTTTGCCATCTAAAGAAACTTTCTATTTACTATGAATTAATTTGATTGGGACAATAGGTTTACGATAAGCATTTTTAATAACATACTAGTCTTTGCGCAATTCTATCAAAGTTCGTTTAATTATATATGCCTCTCGGCCAGCTGCAGTCTTTGATTTATCTTCCCAAATTTTAATGGCTTCTTTTAATTGTTGTAAAGGTTGAATTTCTTGAATATCTTTTTTAGTAATTGTTATTTTAGGTTGAAAAATTATATCTTTATTTTCTGTTATTAAATTATAAATGCCATCTTCACCATTTTCAAATTGGGAAACAAGACCTTCAAAAGAAACTTCTCGTTTATCAACCGTTGTCATTCTATTGTCAGTTAAAATTTTACGTTCTTTTTTTTCTTGTTTCTCCATACATAGAACTAAATAGTCTGCTAATATTTCTAAATAACGTTCACCAGGATCTGGATTATCTTTTAAAATTTTTTTCACTAATTCATTTCTATCTTCTGGATTCTCAAGAGTATAGTCTAATTTAATCAAACTATTACCTCCTTCAATGCTATATTTATTCTACCAAAAAAATTTTTAAATGTCAAATGTTGACAATTAAAAAAAAATTTGGTAAAATATATTTAGAAATTTTATTAAGGAGATTATAAAAATATGCAACTTATTAATGAAAATACCAGTAGAAAAGTCGATAGTTTAGGGCGTATCAGCATTCCAAAAGGTATGCGCGATAGAATGGGAATGCCGCAGGACACTGAATTAAATTTCTATACTTTGATTACCGATAAAGGTGAATAGATGATTTGCTTAGCGCCAACCACTTTTAGGAGAGATAGATTTTATGTTGCGGCTGAAGTCCTTGATGAACTTGGATTAGATTTGCCGAAAGAATTAAGAGCAAAACTATAAATAATAATTAAGGAGGTCTTAATTATTATTTATACTAGTTATTTTGGTAATAAAAATAATTTTCCAGAGGATGCTTATATAATTGGTATTGCTAAATTTCCACCTTCTGGATTACAAGAAAATTGGGATGCACTTGCGCCTAGCACTGAATTATTAATGCAGTATAAAAATAAAGAAATTGATGAATTTATTTTTAAAGTAAAATTTTTAGAATAGTTAGAATATGTTGACAAAAATTATATTATTGAGTTATTAAAGCTAGCTGAAGACTATTGGAGTAATGTAATTTTATGCTGTTATGAAAAAAAAGGTGATTTTTGTCATCGACATATTGTAGCAGAATGGCTAGATATTGGAATAGAAGAACTATAAAAGTTCTTCTATTTTTTTTCGTGATTTGAAATTGAAAATCCATTTCGGAATTTTTTAGGCCATACTATATATATATTACAATAAAAAAAAATAATTTTCCCAAAACGCACCCCCTCATGCCCGCTGCTGTTTGCGTATATAAAAATTTTTTTCTTTCGGGGGGGGGGGGGGGGGGGGGGGCGGGGGGACAAAAAAAAAAAAAAAAATAAAAT
>Ga0326512_10000130_pt1 | contig 62136 bp, 99 predicted proteins | sample 1_2617_0518_D_FD_203652 | JGI IMG/M metagenome (GOLD analysis project Ga0326512, IMG submission 203652) | Bovine rumen microbial communities from UC Davis, California, United States - 1_2617_0518 | ecosystem: Host-associated > Mammals > Digestive system > Stomach > Rumen | place: USA...
CAGGTACAGTGCTGTGGAACACGCTAAAGAGTGAATGGGAGAAGACCCGTGTGACATTGTACGGTACTCCCAAATTGGACAACACAGGTACAGTGCTGTGGAACACATTCAAAAGAGAATGGGATTCCGCGAAATCTACACTATATGCTTCTCCCAAACTTGATAATACTCCGCAAGCAATTTGGAATGTTTTCAAGAGAGAATGGGACAGTGGCAATTACAAGGTCGATGTAGGCGTAAAAGACCCAACCAATGAAACTGCAAAGAATTTTTGGGGTAGATTATCGGATGCATGGGATGCAACTGTAACCGCTGTTGATAAAGGCCTGGATGTTGTTGTTCGCCCGGTTGCAAAAAAAACTGGCGGGGCACTGAGCGGTTTTTTCAGCAAAGTCGGAGAATGGTTGTTCGGGAAAAGTGATACCCCAGAAACTGAATCAAAGGTCAAAGCTGTTGCTGGCAAGGGTTTCTCCAGCGTTGGAAACGACGGCAAGATGAACCTTACAGGGATCAGCGATACCAATGTAAAAATAGATCTTGTGGCTGGTAATTTCAGTGACGGGTTTAAAAAATGGCTGACGGGTAATCAATGGGCAGACGTTAATTCTACGGTATATCTGAAGAACGGCAACTTCAGCAACGGATATAAGGAATGGGTCACGGGCGACTATTGGGGAGATTTGAATTCATACGTTTATCTGAAGAACGGCAACTTCAGCGACGGATATAAGAAATGGGTCACGGGCGACTATTGGGGAGATTTGAATTCATCTGTTTATCTCAAAGCCGGTAACTTTACATCGTTGTCCTCTTGGTTGGGTGATTCCGTTACTGTAAGCGTTAATCTGAAAGCTGGCGGTGGCGTTGCGTACAGTAATGGCTACAGCGCGTCCTTCGCTTCCGGCGGCGTCATCAGCAGCGGCGTTGCCAAACATCTGTCCAATATCCCTCATTACGCGAGCGGCACGACGGACGCCCACGGCACTTTGTTCCTGGCCGGTGAAGCGGGGCCTGAAATCCTGGGGCACGTCGGCGGGCGCACGGAGATATTGAACCAGAGCCAGCTTGCATCGACGATGTTCGCAGCGGTGCGCAGCGCCATGACGGGCGTGAGGATCGGCGGCTCCATTGAGAACGCGGTATCCATGAACAACGGCGACGCCGACTATGAGACCATGTACCGCGCCATGTACGACGCCTTTACAGACGCCATGACGGGCAGCAACGAACGCGACAAGGAGAAGGTGGCCCTGATGCGGCAGATTGCGGCGAAGGAGTTCACATCGGAACCAACGGCTGCAGGCATGAACCGGGCGCAGATGCGGGCAAACCGCAGGGCTGGAACAACAATTGTGCCAGTGGGGACGTGATGGAGGTGACAGAGTATGCCTAATCAGCAGTATAACCCGATCAGGACAGTGGACGGGGTTGCGATACCCTGTCCCTCCAAATACGATTGGACGGTCAACGATATATCGGATTCGGACGCGGGACGGTGCGAATCAGGGTTGATGCACAAAATGCGAATTGCCCGCAAGCGAAAATTGGAACTGGAATGGCAGAATGTTCCGATTGCCACGGCCAACGCGGTGCTGACGGCCTTTGCACCGGAATATGTGAATGTGAACTGCCTTGATCCGTTGGCGAACGGGTATGTGACGAAGCGGTTTTACAGCGGCGACCAGGGGGCCAGCGCGTATAATGTGCGGATTGATGCGTGGACGGTATCGTTCAATATCATCGAGCAGTAAGGGGGTGATGGGATGTACCCGATATCGAATGAGGCGAAGGCGCTGTTTGAATCGAACGCGGCGAAAGTAGTGCGCATTACCGGCAGCACAGTACGCATTCTGCCAACGGATATCGCCGTATACAGCGGCGACACGCTGGTTTATCAATCCGGAAACAGCAAGCACCTGAAGCTATATAGCGGGAGCAGCGAGATATACGACAACCAGGGCACCAAGACGGTCATACTGTACAGCGGCGATAAGCCCATATTCATCAATGATGAAGCCGGTATGCCGATAGAGCTTAATATCACCAGTTCCGATGTTCGCCAGGGCGATTTTTCCATCGACAGATACAGTTGCAACGGACAAATGTTGGAGATTGGCACTGCCATAGCTTCGGAATTTACGCTGCAACTGGACAATGTTGAGGGGCAGTTTGACGGCGTGGTTTTCGAGGGCGTTGAGTTGTTCGTGGAAATCGGCATTTCCGATCCTGCGGACAGCGATGCGGATATTATCTGGGTGCCCTGCGGCTACTTTACCTGCGACCACCAGCCCCGCAGATTGAATACGCTGTCGATCACCGCGCTGGACAGGATGATGCGCTTTGACAAGAAACCGACAAGCGGTTCTTTGACATTGCCGAAAACGGTGGCGCAGTTGGTAGCGGCGGGATGCGCGGCCTGCAACGTGGCACAGGGGCAAAGCCTGAGCGGGCTTCCCAATGCGAATTACAGCGTTACGGCGCTGCCCGATAACCAGAATGGCATCAGTTGGCGCGACATTATACGCTGGTGCGCGGGCTTGATGGGCACCAACGCATGGATCGATTGGAACGGAGAACTGCGCTTTTCATGGTACAACAACGATACTAATTATGTAAGTACTACTGACAACAGGTTCAGCAGCGACCTGTATGAGAATCCCATCATCATCACCGGCGTGAAGTTTACCGATACGGACGAGGCGAACACCACGTACATTGCGGGCACTGAGGACTATGCCATCGACGTAAGCGATAACGGCTTTATCAACGCCGACAACGCCGACGCGCTGTTGCCGATCATTTATGTGGCCATGAACGGTTTTGCCTATACGCCGTTCTCTGCAAGCGCAATTGCCGCGCCTTACCTCTGGCCGATGGATCGCGTGACCTTTACCGACAAGAACGGCAAGGGGCATGTCAGCGTGTTGACAAATGTCAATCTTTCCGTCAACGGCAGCACCGACATAGCGGCTGTTGGTGAATCGGCAGAGTTCTACAGCTACGGAAAATCCAGCAGCTTCACGGCGCAACAACAGGCGACGCTTCGGCGGTTGCAACGCGTGGTCGGCAGTGAGATCAATGACGCCGTGGAAAGCGCAACGGCACAGATTACTGGCGCACAGGGTGGCTATGTGCGGTTCATGTACGACGCCAATGGCGTTATGACGGAAATCCTGATTATGAACACGCCTGATATCGCCACGGCCACGAAGGTATGGCGGTGGAATCAGGGCGGTTTTGGTTATTCTTCCAATGGTTATCAGGGGCCGTATACCACCGCCATTACCCAGGACGGCGCGATTGTGGCGACTTTCATTACCTCTGGCATACTAAACGCTACCATCGTGAAAGCGGGTATTCTCGGCGATGCCGCTGGGAAAAACTACTGGAATATGCAGACCGGCGAGTTCAGCCTCTCTGGCGATGCGGGACTGGGTGAATCCACGGTTGGCGATGTGCTTGATGCCGTTGACGATGCAATCTCCAACGTGGATGTTGAATACGCGCAGAACCAGAGCACCACGACCGCGCCTACCAGCGGATGGAGCACGACAGCCCCCGCATGGCAAGATGGCTATTATATTTGGCAACGCACCAAGACCACGACTGCATCCGGCACAAGCTACAGCCAGCCAACGTGCATCAGCGGACGTGACGGCGTTGATGGGCAGACCGGACCGCAGGGACCGCAGGGGGCGACGGGCGCAACTGGTATCGGCGTCAGTGCCGTTGTTGAACAATACTACCTGTCCACCAGCAACACCACACAGTCTGGCGGTTCATGGAGCACATCACAGCCTGAATGGGTCAGCGGTAAATACATTTGGACTCGTTCTCAAGTGACGTGGACGGATAACACCATGACCTATACGACGCCCGTACTTGCGCAAGCCATCAATGGGGCGAACAGTGCTGCAAGCAGCGCCCAGAGTGCTGTCACGACGTTGGACAACAGCCTGAACCAGCAGGGCGTGTTCAATCGCCTTACTAACAACGGACAGACACAGGGCATTTACATGAACAACGGGCTTTTGTATATTAATGCAAGTTATATAGGGGGCGGGATAATAGACGGAACGGTCGTGCAAGCGAAGCTGCTGAATATCGTAAATGAAGATGGGGATATTATATCATCTTTTGCTGATACTATTGTTCTTGGTAATAACAATTATTTTAAGCTTCGTGTATTGCCTAATAGTATTTCTTTTATCAAAGGCGATGGTACGCCTACATTTCAGTATGGCGACCTTAGAGATGAATCAGGGGTAGCTACATTAGAGTATACATTTGTTGGAAACGGAAGCAACACAAGTTTTGAAGTGCAACACCGCATCAGTTCAATATTAATAGTAAAGGTGAACAATACTGTATTGCCTGAAGATGAGTATAGTTTTGGCATTCCAAGCCAATACTATATAAATTTAAAGAACGCACCTGCGGACGGAGCGAATATATATGTCAAATTCACATCGAATTATGAATGTATGTATTTTACCGTAGGATTAAGGAAAGCGAATTCTGTAATTGGCAATAATTCTGTTTCGATAGGTAATTACAACATAGCAAGCGGTGCTGAAAGTTATGCAATAGGTACTATTGTAGAGGCCAGCGGCGAAGGTAGTCATGCAGAGGGTTATAGTACAAAAGCCATTGGTGACTATAGTCATGTTGAAGGTAGAAATAATACTGCCAGCGGTAATTATAGTCATGCAGAGGGTGGAACATATGTTATAAATCGAGGAACTGTTGCCAGCGGAAATAGTAGTCATGCAGAGGGTTATTATACAACTGCCAGCGGCGAAGGTAGTCATGCAGAGGGTAATGGTACAACTGCCAGCGGAAGTAGTAGTCATGCAGAGGGTAATGGTACAACTGCCAGCGGCGAAGGTAGTCATGCAGAGGGTAATAGTACAACTGCCAGCGGAAGTAGTAGTCATGCAGAGGGTTATAGTACAAAAGCCATTGGTGACTATAGTCATGTTGAAGGTAGAAATAATACTGCCAGCGGTAATTATAGTCATGCAGAGGGTTATTATACAACTGCCAGCGGCGAAGGTAGTCATGCAGAGGGTAATGGTACAACTGCAGATTATGATAATCAGCATGTTACCGGAAAATACAATATCAGTGGCAACAATGCTGAAATCGTAGGTAATGGTGATTCAAGAAATCGTTCCAACGCCCGCACACTCGATTGGTCTGGTAACGAATGGATTGCCGGGACCCTGACACAGGCCTCGGATTCCCGCCTGAAGGAAGAATCCGGGGAAGTGCCCGACCTGTCCGACATCCGCGCCCGACGCTTCAAATGGAACGACAAGAAAAGCACCCACGACGATGATGAGCACATCGGTTATTTTGCGCAAGATGTGGAGAAACTGGCCCCATACCTCGTGAAAGAGGACGCAATGGGCTACAAGTCACTCGACTACATCGCACTCCTGTGCGCGAAGGTAGAACAACTCGAACGACGGGTTCAACAGCTTCAGGAAGAGGTGAAAAAGCAATGACTATCCACGAGCTGCTTCAGGCCGCGGGGCTGACGGCGAACGATGAAATCCCAATATGGGACGTGGACGGTACGGGGGAGCCGACGAAGAAGATCACGGCATAGCAGTTGGCGGCGGCACCCATCCGGCGGCACGCAACATACCATGATAAGAAGGGGCGATTAGATGATAGCCGATTATTCGTTTGACAAATTCAAATACATACTATACCACCCAGACAGCGGCGACGACCTCCCGCTGATTGTGGTGCTGCACGGCAGCGGCGAAATCGGCAGCAGCCTGTCCAAGCTCAAAAAGCGGGAGCCGTATATATCCCTGAGTAATGGCAAATGTACGCCAAATGCGTACATTTTAATGCCGCAGTTACCTAAAGGCACATGGGGCGACTGCAAGGCCGACCTGAAAAAGCTGATCGACCATGTGGCCGAGGAGCAGGAGTGCGACGTGAAGCGCATATCAATCAGCGGGCACAGCCTTGGGGCCAACGGGACGCTGGATATGCTGCTGGCCTACCCGGACTTCTTCTCCGCGGCGTCGGTGCTGTCGCCCTGCAAGGACATCGGGGACAAGCTGAAAACGATTGTGCATGTGCCTGTGTGGTTTCTGGCGGGCGAGAAGGAACACAACTACAAGAAGTACGCGCAGAGTATGTACAACCGGCTCAAAGGTCTTGGCGACGAGACGAAACTGACGCTTGTGCCGGGTGTCGGGCATCCAATCCAGTTTACGTGGACATCTGACAAGTATCAGATGTTCGACTGGCTGGCCGGATTTGAGAATCAGATGATGGAGGTGGGCGGCATGATTGCCGATTTGAGTAAATATCAGGGCAACATTGATTGGGGACAGGCGTTCAGCAGCCTTGACTTCGCTATCCTGCGTTCCAGCGTGGGCGTGAAGAAGGACGAACGATATGCCGAATACGTGTCCGGCTGTACGCGATACAAAGTACCGTACCACGCTTATCACTACATCAAAGCCGCCGACGAAACCGAAGCACGGAATGAGGCCAAGGTTATGGCTGATGCAACGGCGGGCACGTCGCCGCTTTTCTACGTCATCGACGCGGAGTACGACGGCATCAAGGCCGACCGGGCGCGGGCTATGTGCGAGGCGTTTGAGGACGGGCTGCGGCACTACATCGGCAGCGGCATCCGTGTGGCGGTGTACATCGGGCATCATCTGTACAAAAGCTGGGCGCTGGATTACGGGCGGTATGCTTATGTGTGGATTCCGCGCTACGGCTCCAACGACGGCAAGCCGCAGACGCCGCCTGACTATCCCTGCGACCTGTGGCAGTATACGTCCAAGGGCAAGCTGCCGGGGGTCAGCGGGGATGTTGACCTCAATAAGTTGACGGGAACAAAACCCACGAGTTTCTTCACGACAGCAGACAGCGGGACCGACGAAACTGACGGAGGTGAATCACAGATGTTTACTGGTAAGGAACTGGCTGCGTACTGCGAGACGATGTACGCCAATAAAGCCCATTGGGCTTATTGGTATGGTACATACGGCAACGTATGTACCATGAAGAAGTACGAATCCAAGAAAAAGCAGTACCCAGACCACTACGGCAGCAGCCGCACCAAGGGCTACATGAAGGACATTGAGCAGGGGCGCAGGTGCGCGGACTGCGTGGGCATGATTAAGTCCTTCTTCTGGACCGGCGGCAAGTATGACACCGACCCGAAGTATGGCACCAACCATTGCCCGGACAAGAGCGCCAACGGCATGATCGCGCTGTGCAAAAAGACCGGCCCCATCAAGGACATTCCCGACATTCCCGGCCTTGTGGTTTGGAAGTCCGGCCATATCGGCGTTTACGTCGGCAACGGGTATACGGTGGAAATGAATGGATTCGACTACGACTGCAAGCGCAACAAGGTCAAGGACGGCCCGTGGACGAAGTGGGGGATGCTGCCAGACAGCATGATCTCCTACGATGACACGCCCAAGCCGGAGCCGGAACCCATCGGCGACCGTGACCTGCGCAACGGCGACGAGGGCGCAGACGTGAAGCAGCTTCAGGAGAACCTTATCGAACTCGGTTTCGACTGTGGCCGCTGGGGCGCGGACGGCGAGTTCGGTGGTTGCACCGAGATGGCCGTCGAGGCTTTCCAGAGGGCCTACAAACTGCCCGAGACCGGCGTGTACGATGCCGTTACCCGCGCAAAGCTGGAGGAAGTGCTGGACGACCACGACGAACCGGCGGAAGACCCCCGTTGGGTGGAGATCGTCGGCGGCGACTGCTACATCCGAACCGCGCCCAACAAGACTAACTCGAAGAAGCTGGGCGTGGCCCACAGGGGCGACAAGTACCCGTATCAGGGCCAGACCAGCGACGACGGCTGGAACCTGATTGAGTTCAAGGGACAGAATGCGTGGGTGAGCGGGAAGTATTCCCGTCTGGTGGAATGAAGCAAGGCGGCGGTGAACAAAACGACAAACCAAACGCGGGGGTGTGATTTAAATGGCGGGTGTGACCAGCGTTGTCATTGATGGCGTGACTTATCCTGTGGACGATGTGAACGCCGTGGATTTCAGCGAGGATCAGGGGTTAAGCGAACAGCAGCAGCAACAGGGCCGGTCCAACATCGGCGCGGCGTCCGGGGCGGACATGACCGCCGTGCAGGACGACATTGACGATCTACAGACTGGCGCAGAGTTGCTTGGAATTAACGCCCTGCTCCTGCACGGCGAGATTCCCAACACCACGCAGACGATTGCGTTCAACCAGACCACCGGCGATGTATCGACCATCACCCACGCGCGCGGGAATACAGTTATCCGCACGGATGCGTTCACTTTTGCCGATGGCAGCATTACCGAAGTGCGGACGCTGAACACCGGCGAGACGCTGACCATCGTAACCAATACGACTACGCTTGTGACCACCGTGACCTACGCGGCGGCATGACAGGAGGTATGATACATGGGAGTTAGTATTTGGGAAGGCAACAAGGCCCAGAGTTTGATCAACGCGGGGAACCAGATCGTGGCCGGGCTCGCCCGGCAGAACCTGCTTCTGTCGCAGATGGTGCCGGTGAGCGAGGCGACGCCTGCGGCAGAGCTGGTGGAGATACACAGGATCGTACAGGCGGGCGAAGCCCCGAGCGTGTTCAGCATTGGCGACCAGCTCATGCTGAACTACAACGACGGCGCTCAGTCGTATGTGCTGCCGTGGGATGTCGTGCACTTCGGAAACGTGGAACTGGAGGACGGCGCGACGGTACCGGGTATGTTCCTGCAAAGCCATTACGCCATGCAGGGCATACAGTTTGACGCCTCCGAAGCCATCTATGTGGCGGACGCGGCGATGCCCGCTGGAACGTATTATTTCACCATCGGCACAAACTGGGGCACCAACTGTCACGCAGGGGATACCTTTTCCTTCACGACGTCGGTGGAAATCCCCGCCGGTGGGCAGGTTGTCATCGGCAAAAACAATGATTTCTATACCTGGGGCGCTCCGAATGTGGCGACGTCTAACTGGCGGGCCCATACGTTTGCCAGCGCCAGCAGCGTGACGCCGCTGGAAACAAATCTGGAATTGACCGCTGGCGCGACGGGAACGAATCTTGGCACGGTTGCCTCCAATATCGTCTATGGCAGCAGCAACCCAAACGACCTTCAAAGGGCGGCGTATGGCTACAACCGTTGGAGTCAGTCCGCAATGCGACAGTGGCTCAATTCCGGCGCGGCGGCAGGCGCGTGGTGGACGGCGCAGAACGTGTTCGATCGCCCGCCGCAGCAGTTGGCGACGGTGCGCGGATTCATGGCTGGCTTTGACGAGGCGTTCCTGAGCATCATCAAGCCTGTCAAGGTATCCACGGCGCTGAACACGGTGACGGATACGGCCATCGGAACCAAAGATGATACATATGACACGTTCTTCCCGGCGTCTCTGGAGCAAGAATACATCGTGCCGCAGGCTTCTGGCGTAGAGGGTGAATACTGGGAGTATTGGAAGCAGCGGCCGGGGCTGACGACCCCGCAGCCATGGTATACCAGCACCCCGCTACATATCCGCTATGGATATAACGCAAAGACAAGTCCCCAGTACGTGCGCCTGCGTTCGGCGTATCGCGGCACCGCTGGCAGCACGTGGTCTGTGTCCAGCACGGGCGACGCCAACTACTACAGCGCGACGAGCGCGAATAGGCCCGCCCCGGCTTGCGTCATCTGCTAATCTGCCATCTCCGCCCCGCAAGGGGCGGGGCTATGAAAGGATGTGATGTATTATGTCTGTACCTGTTCCTCAGCGGGGCCATGGAGAGTTGGAGGTCAACACCAAGGCGCGGGCTTTGACGGTATATACCCTGCAGATCACGGAAAACGAAAAGTGGTTTCCGCAAAAGCAGCAGAAGTATATCGAAAAGCTACAGGACTGCGCAATTGAGATACAGGCCCTTTGCTGGGAAGCCAACGAGATCAAGGTGAACGGAAGCATGGAACGATACAAGATGCGCATTGATCTACAGGACAGGGCTGCGGAAAAATGCAATCGCATGACAATGCTGATTGAAACGGCGCAGCCATTGTTCCACCTGAAGACAAAGCGAGCCGTCTATTGGATCGGCATGACCGTTGGCCTGAGGAACATGATCAGGGGATGGCGAGACAAGGATGTCGCCCGCCTAAAGCCACAAAGCGCATAGGCGGAACACATCAGGGGTGTAGGCTGTACCCAGAACGTGCGCCTGCGTTCGGCGAATCGCGGCAACGCTAACAACACGTGGAATGTGAACAGCACGGGCAACGCCAACAACAACAACGCGACGAACGCGAATAGGCCCGCCCCGGATTGCGAAATGTCGTGAAAAAACATCTTGCCATAGGTGAGACAGGAGCGACCATGACGCAAGGGGCCGAATCCCCGGCCTTGAAAGACAGGCAAAACAATACGATTGCGATGCCCAAGACTTGTTAGCCTGCATGGGCTGTAAACGCAGGAGACTAATTATGAATATCAACGAAGAAAATGTGATTGGATTTGAAGTCCTATACGATTCGATGCTCAAAACAAAGAAAGGTGTACTTTGGAAGGATTCTGTTGCGGCTTACTATCATCGTGGTATAGAGCGTACCTCACGGTTGGCCCAACAACTGCATAACGGAGAATACAAGGCAAGCCCGCCGAAGCACTTTTCGATTACAAGCCCAAAGCCAAGAGAGATCGCCTCAATCGCCTATCGTGATCGCGTATACCAACGCAGTTTGAATGACAACGTTGTGTATCCGGTTATGACAAATGGTTTTATATACGACAATTGGGCTTGCCAGACGGGGAAAGGAACTGACCCCGCGAGAGAGCGCCTAAAGGAATTTCTTCGCAAATACTATCGGAAACACGGCAGTACAGGGTATGTCGCGCAATTTGACATCAAGGGATACTACCCCAATATGCGTCATGATGTCGCGGAGGCGAATTTTCGAAGGCATTTGCCGGAATGGGCATATAAGCGGGTCGAAACAATCCTGCGCGAACAGTATACGGGCGATATTGGCTATAATCCAGGGAGCCAACTGGTCCAGATAGCCGGGATTTCGATACTGAACGACCTCGACCATTACATCAAAGAGCGGCTTCGCGTGAAGTACTACATTCGATACATGGATGATTTGATATTGATTCATCCGTGTAATGATGAACTTGAACGGCACAAGGCAAACATTGAAAAGGAGCTTGAGAAACTCGGCTTCAACATCAACCGGTCCAAGACCAAAATCTATCCGCTTGACGATGGAATCATGTTCCTTGGATTTACATATCACCTTACGAATACCGGAAAGGTGTACATGATTGCGGACGCATCGAAGATCAAGACTGGCAGGAAGAAATACCGACGACTGGTTTCCAAAGCCAAGCGCGGGCTTGTGCCGAGGGAGAACGTGGATACTTCTTTTCACACATGGATGGACCATTTGAGCCACGGCAACTCGAAACACCTGATCGACCGACTGACTAAGTACTATAACGGACTATGGGAGGAATGAATAATGGCCACTATTATCAGGCGAGGAAAGACACCGCAGGAACAGGCACTTCAAGACAATTCCATCGCGCAGGCAGAGAGCGCAGCCAATACAACTGCAATCGCATTTGTCGTGCTTGCGGAAAGCGGCGCAATCGACGAAGTGACCGCGACAGAGCATACAGACGTCTTTGCGGAGTGGGAGCTGAACATCAGATATGTTCCCGGAAACCTGCGAACCTATGAGAACGTGTTATACAAGTGCGTGCAGGAGCACACGTCCCAGGCTGACTGGACGCCTCCGGTAACTCCTGCCCTGTGGGCAAAAGCGGGAGACCCTGCCGAAGAGTGGCCTGAATGGTCGCAGCCCATAGGCGCGCATGACGCATACGCGGCCGGGGACAAGTGCTCGCACAATGGCAAGCGCTGGGTGAGCAATGTGGATAGTAATGTATGGGAACCCGGGGTTTACGGATGGAACGAAGCATAAACAACAAGGTAGGTGATACCTGATGCAGAACGTGACCTTTGAGCAGCTTGTGGGGCTGCTGGCCGTCGCACTGGTGCTGATAGGGGCGTACAACACCATCATGTCGGCCATCAAGACAGCCCGCGAAGAGAAGAAGAGGAAGGACGCGCCGGTGAACACGCTGGAGGAAACAGTGAAGAAGCACGAGGAACGATTGGCCCGCGACCATGAACGGCTGAACGATTTGGAGGAGGCGAATCGTATACAGATGCGGGCGCTGATGGCGATGCTCCACCATGAGATCGACGGTAACTCTACAGACGGGCTGAAGCAGTCGTATGAGGAGATTCAGAAGTATTTGATTGAGAAGTGAGGAGGTATGAGCATGTTTCTTCTGAGCAACAAACTGTATGATGTGTTGAAGTATTGCGTGATCGTGGCGATTCCTGCGTTGGCGACGGCGTATGTCGGATTTTCTGGCGTACTTGGTTGGCCTTATGCGGATGAGGTTGCCAAGTGCAGCGCGATTGTGTGTACCCTGCTGGGTACTCTGTTGAGCATCTCCACGGCGCAGTACAACAAGCAGGAACCACCTGACATAAATTGATATAAAGTGAAACCCTGTCAGAAATGGCAGGGTTTTTTAGTTATAGCATATAATTAAGTATGAATGCATAGTTATATGCTATCCCTAATTAGAGGGAATACATCAAGGCGCAAATGTTGGGCGGGGTTTTGCCCGCGCCAGGCGCGTTGTGTTTTATGGTATGTGATGTGATGGATAATGGATTTCAACAGGCGATTCTTTTGTTCGGCGGTTTGTGCGTATGGGTATGCGTCTATAACGCGCTCTACGTCGGGCAGGATTGCCTCTCTTGCTTCTTCCGGGGTTTTGTGCGACAATTCCGCGATCTGGATTTTGAGCGCTTCCCTACGGGATTGTAGAGCTTCTTTGCGGGCCATGTATTCGGCTGGGGAATACACGTCCATTTCGACAAGCTCCTGTGCGCGGGTGATTTGCGCTGTGATTCCGTCGAGCTGCTTTTTGAGCGCGGCGATTTCGTCTGCTTTGTCATTGGATGGCGTTTGCGGCGTTTCGTATTTTTCACACCATGAGCGCAAGGTGTCCAAAATAATGCCCTCCAATGTCTCAATGCTGATGGAGCACGTAGGGCATTGGGTATTGAGGCATGAAATCATACGCTTTGCGCTGCGCGTCATTTGCATAACACTTCCGCACTCGGAGCAGATGACCAAACCGGCCAGCGGATTTGCGCTGACTTTGTTTGTATTGATTGGCGACCTGTGTCTGGCCAGTTCGGCGCGGTCCCGAACAGCCTTCCATATTTCCGGCGTTACAATGGCCGGGTGTGTGTCCTCCAGGACGATTTGTGGCTTTGACTTGACGTACTTCTTTACGCGCTGGCCGCCTTCGATGGTTTCCACCGTGGCGTGCTGACCGTACTCTGTGCGCCCTATGTAAGCCGGATTTTCAAGCATGCGATGGATGACGTGCGGGGAAAAGCCCCTGTTGCGGCTGGACTTTATGCCCATCTCATTCAGGCGCTTGGCGATCAACTGATAGCCTGCCTCTGCGTTGGCGTACCATGCGAATATCATCTTGACAATCGGCGCAGTTTCCGGGTCGGGTTCAAGGCGGATTTTCCCATCATGTTTGGCGATCTTGTATCCATAGGGCGCAAGGCCGCTGACCCAGTTTCCCGACGCTGCGCTTCGGGCGCGGCCATGCGTCATGCGCCGGGTAATCATCTTGTATTCGGTGCGGGCGAAGAACATGCGGAAGTCCAGCATATCGCCGTCCTGTATGCTGGTCGGGTCTATGTCGCTGTAGGGCGTAATAATGAGGGTATGGGAAGCGGCGAAGGTCAGTTTGATGATTTCCTGGTCGATGCTGTCACCGCGCCCCAGGCGGTCAACGTCGTTTACGATTACTCCGGCGTACAGGCCGCGCTTGACATCCTCCAACAGCGCCTGCATCTGCGGACGGGCGCTGATGCTGTCGCCTGAAACGATTTCCGCATATTCGCGCACGACGAGCAAGCCGCGCTGACGGGCGTATTCTGTCAGCGCCTTGCGGTGCTTTGCGAGGGTTTCCCCTTCGCCCCGTGCTTCCGCGTCCATGTCGGCGCGGGACTTGCGCAGATAGATGGCATAGGCGTTCATCTTGTTCTGATACCTCGTTCTTTGCAGCATTTAACGATGTACTTATGTTGTTTGGGCGGGCGCGGGGCTGGGCGTATTCCTCTTAGGGTTTAACGGGAGGCCGCAAAACGGACAGTAGACAGCGCCGTTTTGGGCTTCTCGGTGATGCTTGCGACACGCAGTTAGTCCTTCAGGGCGGCAGGGTGTGGGTTGACAGTCATTTCCGTGGTGTGGTATAATGACGGTGAACCGGTGAAGCGCAGAATGGCGCATAGCTGGTGTGAGAGGATCGCCGGGGAACGCGAGGGTGTATACACCAGCCTGAAAAGGCGGCAGTCGCGCCGGGGTTCTCTTTTTTTGTGGCCGGGAAAGCGGCCACTTTTTTTAGTTGAAGCCTTTTTTTAATTTTGCCATCGGCTCCGGCGCGAACATTCTGGTAAAGCCAACGGGTACACCGAATATGCGGACGTTGTTGTAATCGTCGAACTCTGCCATGATCGGCGGGTGTGACGGATTATCTGATATGAGTGTGAGACCGGTTTGCCGCTTGTAGACGTGTTTGAGCGTCGCTTCATCGTCGAGGAACACTACGGCCACAGCGCCTTCATGTACGTCTGGAACGCATTTGATATAGACCACATCGCCGTCAAGGTAGTTCGGAACCATGCTGTCGCCCTTGATAGTGATGGCCGCGTCGCACTTGACAGGGGCATCGACGTATACACCGATATCCTCAGGTGCGTAGATGGGTTCTCCCGCGGCCACTTCGCCGATCATTGGAACGCGCTGGTGGTGGAGGGCAGAAATGGGTCGGACGTTTGCGGGTAGTTTTGATTCTTCCAACGCAAGAGCGGCAAGTCGGTCAGCAAGTCCGCCGCGATAGGGTTGGACAGGGATGTTGGCCTTCGATTTGAAAAAGTAAACTGGCGCATCGTCCATGATCTCAAACAATTGGTCAACCGTCATGTCCATTGCTTCCGCAATGTTGATGTAGGTTTCGATGGTTGGTTTCATGGGCTTTCCTGTCCTTGGGTTGCGACCGTTTATCAGCATGGAAATATAGCCTTTGCTGACTTTACTGGCCTGTGCAAATTGCTGATAGGACATACCATGTTCAAAGCAGTATTTTTTGATGATTTCGCCTATCGTCACGGTCAACACTCCTATCAACTAATGTTTAGTATATTATACATCGTTTAGCAGGCTTTGTCAATTGAAAAACGTAATAGATTTGTAACAAAAAAATGGTTTAGTGGGCTTGACTTATGCCGTAAAGTGTGCTAAACTGGGTTTAGCCGATTGAACGAGAGCGAGGTGAAAAAAGTGGGCTACAGAATCCGTGAAATACGGGAGAGCATAGGCATGTCGCAGGCCGAATTGTGCGAGAAATCGGGCATCACGCGGGCGACGATTTGGAAGTTGGAAACCGGAGACAACGAGGTCACGACTTCCAAGACGCTGCTGAAGATAGCGGATGCGCTGGGCGTCACCGTGGGTGAGCTTTTTTTGCCCCGTGAAGTTTAGCGGGCTGAACTGGTTAAGGAGGGCACCATGATCGTATGGGAAGGGAAGTCGCCCAGCGGCGCGACGGTCGTAATCCACGATGATTACATGGCCCCGAGGGGCAGCGAACAGGAGCGGAGGATCGTTGAGGAGCAGCGCCGGGTGGCGCACGAGATACTGGTGTCTGCCGCGGAATGCAAGGCTGTGGCAAAGGCCGGATAAGGAACCGGCGAAAGGAGTAAATCATGGACCATTCCTTCAATCCGATTTTTGCTCAGAGGTACGGCATGGTCGCCGCGGTGCTCATCCATGACTTTGCGTATTGGACGGCGAAGAACCGGGCCAACGGGAAGCACATGCACGACGGGCTGTGCTGGACCTATAACAGCGCGAACGCATTCCAGGTTCAGTACCCGTATATGAGCAGGAGCCAGATATACGGCGCACTGAAGAAGATGCTGAACGATGGACTGATCGTGAAGGGCGATTACAACACTGACAAGTGGGTGCATACGCCGTGGTACGCGATCACCGAGAAGGGATATGCCGTCATCTCTGAATGCGCCGTTGAGAGCGAGAAACGCTGTAACCGTCGAGATTCAGAAAATCAGACAGTCGAGCGTTCTGAAACAGAACAGTCGTCGTTTGAAAATTGCGACAACGACGTTGAAGATTTTGAACGAGGTCGTTCAAAAAACGCGACGACATATACATATACACATAATACAATCCTTAATCCCACAAATACAGACGATCATCTCAGTAACCCAAATGGGATGTTTGAAGAAGCAGAAGAAGAAAGCGCGGGCGCGTGCGAGGAGGTCAACCCGTTCGGGGTAGGTGAGCAGAGGTTGAGCACCGACACCATTCAGGCTTACGCGGCGAACCAGTTGACGGTGATGTCGCCCAGGGCGATGGAGGAGTTGAACGGGTTTGTGGACGACCTGTCGGAGGACATCGTGCGGCACGCCATCGACAACGCGCTGGACCAGGGGGTCCGCAAGTGGGCGTATGTGAAGTCGATACTGAACGACTATGTGGCCGGTGGGGTCAGGAACGTTGCGGATGCGGCAGCCTGCGACGAGCGGCACAGGAAGAAGCGCAAGGGCAGCGGTGGCAGCGGGCCGGGGTTTGACCGGACGACCAGTGATAACTACGTGCCGCTGGGAGCCAACGACAGGATGATTTGACGGAGGTTGAGAGCATGGGCGACTGGCGGGACATCGTGCCGGAGGAACGGTTCGCAGCGGAGTTCAAGCGGGTGGCGGCGGAGGCCGAGGCCATGAACCGCAAGCCGGGCGTGCTGAACGTGGCGCACGTCAACGCGCAGGGTGAGACGGTGCCGGGGGACGGCGTGGATTGTCCGAAGTGTCTGAACCGGGGGCTGGTGTACGGCGTGAAATACTTTCCGGGGCAGGGCGCTTCGCTGGGCGTGATGGCCTGCGGGTGCAACACCCAGCGGGCTGCGGTGAAGCGGCTGCGGGAATCGGGGCTTGCGGATTCCGTGAAGCGGTACACCTTCGAGAACTTCCAAGCGATTGAACCGTGGCAGCGGGCCATGCTGGAGACTGCGCAGAAGTACGCGGAGCAGGGCGCGAAGGATGGGAAATGGATGTTCTTCGGCGGCAATCCCGGCGCGGGCAAGACCCACCTGGCGACGGCCATCGTCGGGAAGCTGATCCGGGAGTTGGATGTGTGCTACTCGGTTTGGCCGCAGATGGCCCAGGCGCTGAAGGCGTGCGTGATGGACGATGAAGCCTATGACCGGCAGATGAAGCGGTATCAGCGGGCGCAGGTGCTACTGTTGGACGATTTTTTGAAGCCGAATCGCGACCGGAAGGGCAACGAGGAGGGCGCGAGCGCCGCGGACATGCGGCTGAGCTTCGACCTGTTGAACGCAAGGTATTTGAACCGACTGCCGACGATCATATCCAGCGAGTGGCACATCGGGGAGCTGGCCGAGATGGACGAGGCTGTGGCAAGCAGGATTTTCGAGATGGCAGGCGAGTTCGTGGTGAACATCCGGCGGGACAAGTCTCGGAACTGGCGGTACAGGAACGCGAGGATGATTTAGGGATTCTGTGGTCTGGTTAGGTCTGGTGAGGCGAGGTTTGGTCTGGTAAGGTCCGGTGGGGTCGGGTGAGGTCTGGTGAGGATTCTGCGGTGCGGAGTGGTTCGGCTTGGTATGGTGAGATTAGGTAAGGTGTGGTCCGGTGAGGTATGGTTAGGCTTTTGAGGTAAGGGTAACAGGCAAGGCAAGCAGGACCGACGACAACGAGAACACAAGGACATACGAATTTATGAATGGAGGATTTTACGATGAAGAAATTGCACATTGTTTTGAACGGCGTCAACACTTTGATGATGCACTCCCCGCGAACCGTCAACCCGCTGCACCCGCTGGCGCTGGAGCTGAAGAAGTTCACCAGCAAGCGCAAGAAGACCGAGGACGACCTTCAGAAGATTTCCGAGTTGGAATGGGAGGCCGGGCTGTACTACGACGAGGCCAACGGGCTGCACATCCCGGTAGAGTGCCTGCAAAAGACGCTGGTCAACGGCGCGAAGCTGTTCAAGGCGGGCAAGGACATCGAGCGGTACGTCCAGTTCGCCGGGGCGGTGGCTCCGCTGGACATCGGGGTGCCCTTCGACCTGGAGAAGATGCGCCACGACATGAAGTATTACGACGTGCGCAGCGTGGCCGTGATGCGGGCCAGGGTAATCCGCACGAGGCCGAGGTTCGACGTGTGGCGCTGCGCGTTCGACATCATCTTTGACAACGAGCACATCGACGTCGAGACGATTGCGCGGGCGTTTGAGAACGCCGGACAGTACGTCGGGCTGTGCGAGGCGCGTTCGTTGGGCTATGGACGGTTTGCCGCCCGGATCGACGAGGTGCCGATGGACTGAGGCACGAGGTAAGGAATCTGCGGTTTGGTGAGGCTGGGCAAGGTATGGTTCGGTTTGGATTCTGTGGAGGGGTTAGGCTGGGTTCGGTAAGGTAATGTTGGGTACGGTCAGGTATGGCTTATGTGGCTGGGAAAGGTCAGGAATGGCGGGGTAAGGTTCGGTGTGGCTTATGTGGCTGGGTGAGCCGAGGTTAGGTCAGCTATGGCGAGGTCAGGCGAGGTATGGTAAGGCGAGGTAGGGTATGGCTTTTGAGGTTTGGCAAGGCGCGGTTAGGCAAGGTTTGATATGGTCTGGCGCGGTCGGGTCCGGTTTGGATTCTATGGCGAGGCATGGCGGGGCACGGTGGGCCAAGGTACGGTCTGGTGTGGCGTGGTTTGGTGCGGACGCTATGGTGTGGTAATGCTGGGCATGGTTAGGTAGGGTGCGGATTTGAACAACGAGGACAAGGAGGATTTACATGCAGAGGAAAGAAGCGATTGACGCCCTGGTGACGGCAGTGGAGGAGATGGAATACGGCACGGTGATGAGTTTTCGGGACATCGGCCACATTATCCAGAAGAGTTACGGCGACCGGGCGTACAACGACATTTTGCAGGCTGCGAGGAAGCGGCTGATTGCGACGGGGCACATGATCGTGAACGTGCGCGGCATCGGCTACAAGGTGTGCCCGCCGGACGATTACACCGGCGAGGGCGTGCGGCAGATGCGGCAAGGCGCGAAACGCATTGACCGGGGACTGAAGATCATGGACCACGCGCCGGTGAAGGATATGTCACCAGTGGCGCGGGAGAACCACAACCGGGTGAACGACAGGATGCGCACGCTTCAGGCGGCGATGGCCGGGGCCAGCGTGGAGATTCACATGCTGGGGACAAACAAGCATCCGCTGCTGGCGGCGAAGTAGATGTGAGGTGTTCAAAATGGCCGAGATCAGGCGCGGGACCGCGATGCTGCTGCTGACAGCGGGGGATAAAGATATTTCGACGGCGCTGGCCAACGGGATTCTGGCGGTCCGCCTGCCGATGGCGAAGCCGCTGGGCCGCGAGGAAGCCAAAGTTGTCAGCGCGGAGATCGATCGGCAGAGGATCGCGGAGGAACTGCGCAGGGAATTGCATCCGGTGCCGGTGGATTACGCGGGACTGGCCTACACCGCAGAGGTTCGATATGGGGAGAGCCTGTACGAGCCTGGGGTGTTGGGGAAGATCGGCGAGGCGCTGTTGGTGGGATACGCGATGGTCGTGATGGCGTTTCAGGAGTTGTTTGAGGCGCTGGGGATGTGAGGTGAATGAACGATGCCGGAGAAGCTGGGGTACAGGGTGTTTGACACGGTGCAAAGGCAGTATCTGGCGTCGTTCAAAAAGCCCGTGAAGGGCTGCGACGTTGCGGTGACGCGCTGGACCGAGGACCCGGAGGGCGCGATGGCGTTCAGAGTGCTGGCGGCGGCGCGGAGCGTGGCGATGTGGCTGGACGGGAAGAGCTACGGTGGATGCGTTGTTATCAACGACAAGGGGGACATGGTATGAGCGAGGTTTGGTCGATGATGCTGAAGGGCGCGGGCGTTGGGGCCTGGGTGGTCGGAATGGCGCTGGTGCTGGCGGTGGCGCTGCCGGTGTTCGGGGTGCTGTTCGCGGTGATCGCGAAGGTGCTGAGGATGGGAAAGGGGGATGATGAGTTGTGACGCATCCGACGCCGCAGACGCCGGAGGAAATGCAGCGGGACACGCTGGGCGTGCTGGCCGGGATATGCCGGGACATGGAACGGTGCGCGATGGCGCAGGATGTGGTGGGACTGAAGACGCATTACGGATTCTTCAAGACCACGATGGGACGGCTGGACGTGATTATGACCAGCATACGGCGGGAGCCGATTGAACTGTAACACAATGAAAGGAAGGGTATACAAGATGGGTAAGTATCAGATTCGGATTGAGAGCATGGACCACGACGAGGTGCTGGACAACGAGTTTGTGGAAGGCATCGAGTGCGACGGGTTTGTCGTACTGGCGCACAAGGGCGAAAAGTGTCAGGTGGCGATTCATAATGTGAACGTGGACATGATCTCTGATATGATCGCCCGAAGCCGCAAGGTGATGGCCGCCAGCGCGTTGGCGAAGGGCAAGAGGGAAGCCGCTGATATGCTTCGCAAGGACGAGATGGGCGACCTGCTGGGCAGGCTGCTCGGGAGAGATTGACCGTGGCCGGGGCGGTGCCCCGGCGATATGGGACGCTGCCGAGAGCGCACGGCTGCACCGTGGGGATTCCCGGGCGGCACGTCGGGTTAGAAGCCTGGGCGTCCCACCGATACAGGCCCGGAGATGGGATGGCGGCTTTGGGACTGTTGAGCGCAATGGTTGTTTCGGTACGAGCACAGCCGGGACGACACGAGATGCCATCGGGCTGTGGACATGAAGCGCGGCGGGGCCGAAGGGTTAACCCCGCCGAGGCATCGGGAAGTAGCTCAGCCGGTTGAGCGACGGCCTTATAAGCCGTGTGACGTGGGTTCGAGTCCCACCTTCCCGACCATGCGTCGGCTTCATCATGCTGGGCCATGGAAGGGGCGTGTATACCCGACATACCCGCGATCGCCAAGGGGTTTGTCCTGCCGGACGCTGGCGGGTTCGATTCCCGCCCTCAGCTCTCAAACAATGAACGGGAGGGATTACGGTGCAGAAGGAAGCGAAGTTTGGCAAGTGGATTTACTACGTGAACGACGAGGGGAAGGCGCGGTGGAAGTGCAGCGAATGTGGGAAAATATGCCACAAGAGGCCAACAGACAAACAATATTGTAGTTGGTGCGGCAGTAGGATGTCATTTGAATGCTGAGGAGAGCACGATGTGGAATAGGCAAGACCTGACAGGGAAGAGATTTGGAAGTCTGACGGTGATCGCAAAATTGCCGAACGATCCAAACAGGAAAGACACTCATTCAATCTATGAATGCGTTTGTGATTGTGGCAGGCATACGATTCGTTCAAGCAATAATTTGAAAAGATCGAAGAGTTGTAGCGTTTGCCAGGGACGCAAATATGGGAACAACATTACGACAAGACATTACAGGCTTTATCACATATGGTTAAGTATGAGAGCACGCTGTAATGTGCAGACAAACGTAAACTATCAAAACTATGGCGGAAGAGGTATTCGCGTTTGCAAGGAATGGGATAGTTTTGATGTGTTTAGAAAATGGGCTTATGAGAACGGCTATTCAGATGACGCGGACAGGACAACTTGCACCATAGACAGGATAGATGTTGACGGTGATTATGCACCAGATAATTGCAGATGGACGAATAGCGGAGTTCAGGCTTTGAACAAGAGGAAGGTTGAGAGTAAATCTGGTGCAAGGGGTGTTTGGATTACAAAGAGCGGAAAATATCAGGCTGTAATATCCGTGAACAACAAACGCATGGGTCTGGGTACATATGAAAGCATCTACGATGCGATTGATGCGCGGCACAAAGCTGAGATGAAATACTTTGGAATAGTTATGGACGAATAGGAGTTGTGAATGGATTACAGTGACAAGCTGGAGCGGGTCGAGGACGAGATTTTCAGAATCGGCGAGGCCATTGAGCAGTTGGAGGGTGTTCGGGGAATGGAGGACGTGATCGGGCAGTTGAGGGATTGCGCGATTGTGCTGGGGTTTGAGAAAGACCAATATTTCAAGCTGGTGCGGCAGGAAGAGGACAGGGAAGAGGCGGCGCTGACGCGGGAATACTACGCGGCGCTGCTGTGAGGGGTGATTACGAGGATGACGGGATATAAGACGCGGAAGAAGCGGTTGAGGGGGATTGAGACGGGGGGACGACCTCTTCCGTCACAGCCGCAGGCTGTGACACCTTCCCCTAAAGGGGAAGGCTTTGGGAAAGAGCGGCGGGTGTATGACGTTTGGACACAGCCAACGGTGAAGGATGTGTACGCGCAGTTGAAGGTGGCGGAGACGATGCTTTCACGGTGTACGGACCCGGCGCTGGCGATTGTCAAGCGGAAGATGTACGAGTTGGAAGATACCATGTGGCAGTTTCTGGGAGGTTGAAATGGGCAAGCTGAACACATCGAACGTCTACGCCGATACCCGGAAGATGAGCCGGGAGGAGTGGTTGGAATCGCGCAGGAACGGGATTGGCGGCAGCGACGCCAGCGCGATCCTGGGGGTGAATCCGTATTCCTCGCCGCTGAAGGTGTACATGGATAAGATCGGCAAGGGCGTGGAAGAGGAAGAGAACGAGGCCATGCGGCAGGGGACGGATTTGGAGCCGTATGTGGCGGACCGGTTCGTGGAGTTCATGGAAAAGCAGGGCACGCCGAAGAAGGTGCGCAAGTGCAACCGGATATTGCAGCATCCGGATTATCCGTGGATGTTGGCGAACATCGACCGGGAGGTTTTGAAGGAGAACGCGGGGCTGGAATGCAAGACGACATCGCCATACAGCAAGTTCCGGTTCGACGAGGGGGAGATCAACCCGCATTACTACTGGCAGTGCGTGCATTACATGGCCGTGACCGGCGCGGACCGGTGGTATGTGAGCATCGTGGTGTTGGGGAAGGGGCATCATGTGTTCTGCATCGAGCGGGACGAGGACGCGATTGCGACGCTGATAGAAGCGGAGCGGGCGTTCTGGGAAGAGCATGTGGTGCCGAAGGTGCCGCCGCTGCCAACGGGGAGCGAGGCGGACGGCGAGGCGCTGAACGCGCTGTACCCGGCGGCGGAGGTCGAGGACGCGGCGATGGACCTGGGCGGGCTGGACGACCTTCTGAACCTGCGGGGGATGAAGGTGGAGCAGCGGGACGCGCTACAAAAGGAAATCGACGACATCGACCAGCAGATCAAGGCGGAGATGGGGACCTTCGAGCGGGGCGTCAGCGGCACCTGGACGGTGCGGTGGAGCAACACCGAGAGCCGGAGGGTGGACACCAAGGCGCTGAAGGCGAAGTACCCGAAGATTGCCGAGGAGTGCGTGAAGGTGACGAAGGGGAGAAGGTTTACGGTGAGCAGGGTGGATGAAGATGGATAAGGCGGCTGAACGCAGACGCAGACGGCGGGAACGGATTGAGGAAATGTACAGGACGAATTACTGTATTCCTATGTGCGCTGCGCTTGCGAAGGAAAGCAACTGTGATGAAGTACAGCGCCTTGCGACGCGAAGTATGGATTTCAAATACGGCGTTTTGATGGCCGACCCGAACGGGCATTGGCACAGAAAGTTCAATCAGATATTCAACGATGTACAGAAAAGCATGGAAGTTCGGGAGAACGGGGGTACGCGGAATGGCTGAATTGACGCTTGGGTCATTGTTTTCAGGTATAGGTGGGTTTGAACTTGCAGGTACGCTATGCGGAATCAAACCTGTATGGTCAAGCGAGATCGAACCTTTTCCGCTGAAGGTGACGGCGGCTCGGTTCCCGGACGTGAAGCAGCTCGGCAGCGTGACGGACATCGACGGCGGGGCGGTGGAGCCGGTGGACATCATCAGCTTCGGAAGTCCGTGCCAGGATTTGAGCGTGGCCGGGAAGCAGCTTGGCATACACGAGGGCCAGCGGAGCAACCTGTTCTTTGAGGCCGTGAGAATCATAAAGGAGATGAGAAAAGCCGATGAAGCCCGTGGAAGGACAGGTAAGTTTATTCGACCTCGTTTCGCCGTCTGGGAAAATGTGCCCGGAGCGTTCAGCAGCAACAAGGGCGCGGACTTCAAAGCCGTCCTTGAAGCCCTCGCGGGGGTCATTGAAGCAGACGTTTCAATTCCTCAACCTAAGAGATGGGATACCGGGGGGGGGTATCGTGGGAAACGGCTGGAGCCTGGCCTGGCGGGTTTACGACGCTCAATACTGGGGAGTGCCCCAGCGTCGCAAGAGAATCTACCTTGTCGCAGATTTTGCAGGCGAACGCGCCGGAGAAATACTATTTGTCACCGAAGGCTTGCGCGGGCATTCTTCGCAGGGCGGAGAAGCGGGGGAAGGAGCTGCCGCCGATGCTGAAAGAGGCGTTGGAGGAAGCGGTGGCGTTAGGTGTCTGAACCCGTGGGACGCGCAGAGCAAGCGCCAGTTTGATGTGAACGGCGTATATCATACCCTCCAGGCATATTCTGGGGGGGTGGCAGAGCAGACGGAATCTGTTACTCAACCTCTGAAAATTTTAGGGGGGGGGGTACTGGCCGCAGGATTCAAAGGGTGTGCAGGCGCGAAATCGGGAAGTACAGGATTCGGAATCGGGGTAAGCCCGACGCTCACGGCGCAACTGCAAACGCATACCGTCTACGCGTTGCAAGGCAACGGCATAGACCGTGCGGACACAGCGGGGTGCAATGGATGCGGATGGCGCGAAGGCGAGATGTACACGCTGAACACGATAGATCGTCCGGCGATAGCTTTCCAGCAGAATCAGCGCGACGAAGTGAGGGACATGGGTGAACAGGCGGGCGCGTTGACGGCGCAGCCGGGAGTACACAATCAGAATTACCTTTGCTATCCGGAAACCGCCCGAACGCTGGCGGCGCGGCACGATTCCAGCCCTTGCGTGGACAGGGGGCAGAATGTGGTCGCGTATACCGCGAAACGGTTCTCTGAATACGGCGAGGGATGCGGCACATTGAGGGCCAACGGCGGAGATGTGGGGGGGGTACGGAGAGCATCGTCGTTGAGCGTACTTTGCTATGAGGGTCAAAATGTTTGCACTGATGCGGAAAAGGCTTTCACGTTGCAGGCGGGTAGACCGGATCAGCAGCACATACCGACCGTAGTTTATGACGCGAGGGGCAACGGCAACGGCGATACCGCGCCGACCATGACGGGACACCACAACGCGAATATCAGCGATTATACGGCGGTGGTCGTGGAGAGGAACGATGAATGAAGTGCGTATACCCGAAAACGACGGGGTGTTTGTGCGCGAGGATGAGCGCGGGCTTCAACGGCCAGGACGCCATGAACGACATGCTTGTCGTTATGCAAATTACACGGGGGGGGGGGTATAGCGGCAACGCTTGACGCCAGCTATTACAAGGGACCCGGCGCGAGAAACGGAAAGGAGCGTGAGTTCTTGGCGGTGGAGTGTGAAAAGCCAACGCGCAAGTACATCGTCCGGCGGCTTACCCCGATGGAGTGTCAGCGTTTGCAGGGATTTCCGAATGTAGCGGAGTTGAATGTGGGACAGATGACGAGAGATGAAATGGCGATGTTCTGTCTGGCAGAAGGTCTGATTCGCGTGAATCTTGATACAGGAACAATATACGGGATTCGCGGTCCGGGTGGTATATCCATGAAAGAGTGGCGAGAACTCAAAGGGACGCTGCAAAACGGATATGTGGTACATACGCTCAATCTTAGAGGGATAAAAAAGCAAGTCAAGGCGCACAGAATTGTGTGGATTGCGGCACATGGCATGATACCGGACGGTATGGTGATTGACCACATCAACAACAATAAGACAGATAACAGGCTTTGCAACTTGCAGATTCTTTCGCCGGAAGATAACAGTACAAAAGCGCGACAAGATGGACTGTATATGGCCGGAGAAAAATCAGCAACGGCGAAGATCAGTGATGATGACAAAAAGACTATTCAGTTTTTGTACTGGCATACCGATATGCTGCAAAAGCGAATTGGTGAGATGTTCGGCTTGTGTCAGCAGAGGGTATCCCAGATTGTGCATGAAGATTGTGGCTGGTGCGAAGGGCTTGGCGGCAGCGACAGCGCCATCTACAAGGCGTATGGGAACGGTTTGGCTCTGCCCTGCGCGTATGACGTGATGAACCGAATCGCAAGGTTCGTTGAACATGAAAAGGAGGATCAACAGTAATGGAGCAGCAGACGATCAAGACACCGAAGAACACGGCGGCGCTTCAGCCGAAGGCGGCGGGGGCGGTGGCAAAGAAGAAGGGCAGCAGCGTGGTGGAGTACCTGAACGACGCGAAGTTCCAGGCGCAGATTGCGGCGGCGCTGCCGAAGTTCCTGGACACGGAGCACTTTGTGAGGAGTGCGCTGACGGAGTTCAGGCTGAACCCGGCTCTGGCGGAGTGCAGCGTGCCGAGCGTGCTGGGGTACTTCATGCAGGCGGCGGCCTGCGGGTTGGAACCGGCGAGCGTGCTGGGGCAGTGCTACCCGGTGCCGTTCAACAACAAGAAGACCGGGCAGAAGGAAGTGCAGTTCATCTGCGGATACAGGGGAATGCTTTCCATCGCCCGCAGGAGCGGCGAGATTTCCAGCGTGGACGCGCAGGTTGTGCATGAGAAGGATGAGTTTGACATCGAATATGGTCTGGAGCCGAAGCTGACGCACAAGCCATTCCTCGCCGGTGATCCTGGAGCGATGCTTGGCGCGTATGTGGTGGTCAGGTTCAAGGACAAGGACGCTGCGCCCGTCATCAAGTACATGCAGAAATTCGAGATTGACAAGCACCGCAAGCGCAGCAAAGCGGCGACCAGCGGCCCTTGGGTGACTGACTACGAGAGCATGGCGCTGAAGACCGTTTTCAGGACTGTGTTCAAGTGGCTGCCCGTGAGCATCGAGCAGGTGATGGCGACGACCGGCGACGGCGCGGTGGCGAAGTACAACGCCAACGCCGTGGACGCTGACGACGCGCTGGAGATCGAGTTTGTGGCCGCGGAGGATGACGCAGGGGACGAGGTTCCGGTGGATGTGAACGACGCCGTGGAGAACATCGCGGAGGGCATGAAGGCATGAAGAGAATTGTGCTGATGATTGCCGTGATTCTGGTGATCCTGGCATTGACAGGGTGCAGCATGCGAGAAGCGGAGCGCGTGTCCTACAACATGAGCAAGGAAGCCGACCAGTTCAACGTGACGCGTCGGGTGGCGGTGTACAACACGCGCACGGACAAGCCGCTGCTGGAAATCATCGGCAACCTGAGCGTGCAGAAATCGTCCGGCGACATAGACATTATTGTCGAGGTCGCGCCGGGACAGTACAAGAAGCATTTTATCAACCTGAACGGATGGACGACCTATGTGGTGGAGGATGTTTCCGGCGCGTATGTGGACAAGTATCACTATGAGGTGAACTTCATGCCGGAGATGATCTTGCCGATCACGTTCACGCAGAGCGATTGATGGATGTAGGGAACGGCAGTAGCGGGCGGCGCAACGCCGCCCCTACATGAGGATTTACGAGTGCGCAGAGGGATATACGGGAGGAGAATTTCAGATGAGAGACGGAGGATAGAGAGGGTATGAGCAACGCATACAACCATGTGACGATCATTGGGAACCTTTGCAACGAGCCGGAGTTTGCGACCACGCAGAGCGGGATTTCTCGGGTGAATTTCCGGGTGGGGGTGCAGCGGCGGTTCAAGGACAAGCAGACCGGGCAGAAGGTGGCCGACTTCATCAGCGTTGTGGCATGGCGCAATACCGCGGATTTCGTGCGGCGGTACATGCACAAGGGCGACCTGGTGGTGGTGGACGGGGAGATACAGACCCGCAGCTACGACGCGCAGGACGGGACGAAGCGGTATGTGACGGAGATTAACGCCGAGGATGTCAGGAGGCCGATTCAGAGGGCCAGCGAGGGAACAGGCAACAGCCAGCAGGGAACGGGGGATTTTGCGGAGGTGGATGATCCTGAACTTCCGTTTTGATTTTGAAGAGACGCGAGGCGGAGTGTGGCCGCGAAGGAACGACCTCTTCCGGCGCTACGCGCCACCTTCCCCTAAAGGGGAAGGCTTTGGGGACCGGCTAATCCTGTTCCCTGTTCCCTTGAAAGAGAGGTGATCGCCTATGGAGGGCGCGGAAGCAGCGAACATTCACGAGCCTTTGACGGGGGCGCGGTTTGTGAACCCGGAGGCGGAGCGAAGCGTCCTCGGGGCGATGCTGCGGTCGAAGGCGGCGGCGCAGGCGGGTCTGGACGGGCTGGGGGCCGGGGACTTCTTCGACCCCGGCAACCGGGAGGTTTTCGACGCCATGCGCACCGTCGCGGACGGCGGGCAGGCGGTGGATCTGATTACCGTGGACCAGGAGCTGACCCGGCGGGGGAAGCTGGAGGTGGTCGGCGGGGCGGCGTACCTGATCGAGCTGACGCAGGGCGTGCCCTCCACGGCGAACGTCGGGGCCTACATCGGGATCGTGAATGGACTGTCGAAGCGCCGGGCGGCGATTCAGGCGGCGGAGGCGCTGGCGCAGGGGTTGAAGGACCCAGCGGCGGACGTGGACGCGGTGCTGGGGCAGCTCCGGGACGCGGCGGACGGGCTGGAAACCGGCGGGAAGCTGAAGCTGGTGCCGCTGGATGAGGTGAACATCGACACCTACGACTACCTGGACAAGCGTACGCGGGGCGAGATCAAGGCGCTGCCTACGGGTATCCGGAGCGTGGACGGGATCATCGGCGGGCTGTTCGGCGGGGAGATGACGGTGGTGGCTGCGCGGCCCAGCGTCGGCAAGACGGCCTTCGGGCTGAACATCGCCATGAACGCGGCGAAGGATGGCTTTAAGGTCGTGTTCGTGTCCTGCGAGATGGGAAAGGAAGGCCTGGGACAGCGGACGCTCTCGCGGGGCGCTTATGTCAGCGGGGACCGGTTGCGGAAGGCGGAGATCGAGCCGGAGGACTGGGAGGCGCTGCAAAACGCGATGGTCGAGATGACGGAGATGCCGTTTCAGTTCATCTTCAACGATCCCGGCAACCCGGAGCCGATCACCGTGGAGGGCGTGTTTGAGACCGTGCGGGACGCGGCGCGGCATGGGGGAATCGACCTGCTGGTGGTGGATTATATCGGCATCATGGGGACGAAGCGGGAGTTCAAAGAAAACTGGTTGAAGGTTGCTTACATATCGCGGGAATTGAAGCGGCTGGCGATGGCGGCGAACATACCGGTGGTGGCGCTTTGCCAGGTGAACCGCATGGCCCAGGGCAAGATGCCGACAATGGCGGAACTGGCGCAGAGCGGCGCGGTGGAGCAGGACGCGGACGGGATCATATTCCTGCACAGGCCGGAGAGCCACGAGGACAAGAGCGTCAATCCGAAGGACGTGGCCGGGTTCTACGCCATGCAGGAGGCCGGGAGCGTGTATATCAGCATCAGCGTGGCGAAGCAGAGGAACGGAAGCATCGGGACGGTGAACGTGATGTTTGACCCGAATGTGATGCGGTATAACGAGATCATGCGTGAGGGATAGAAAATGACCTACGAGGAGTTTTTGAGGACAAAGGAGATGCGGGCGGAGGCTTGCGGGTTCGATGTGGACCGGGAGAGCATCACGCCGATGGCCTTTGATTACCAGCGTGACATCATTGCTTGGGCCTGCAAAAAGGGCAAGTGCGCGATCCTGACCGGGTGCGGCACAGGCAAGACGCTGATGCTGCTGGAATGGGGCAGGGCGGTACATGAGCACACTGGAAAGCCCGTGATGATCGTTTCCCCGCTGTCTGTGGTGGAACAGACCCGTAGGGAGGCGGAGAAATTTGGGATTTGCGCCGTGAAGGTATGCAGGCACGGGGACGACGTGGTAAACGGCGTGAACATCACCAACTATGAGATGATCGAGCACTTTGACGCTTCGGTGTTTGCCGGGGTGGTGCTGGACGAGAGCAGCATATTGAAGTCGTTCACGGGCCGTTACAAGACACTGCTGACGGATATGTTCTGCAACACGCCCTACCGCCTGCTGTGTACGGCGACCATTGCGCCCAACGATTACACCGAGATCGGGACGAGCTGCGAGTTCCTGGGGATTATGAGCCGGACGGAGATGTTGGCGACCTACTTCATTCACGACGGCGGCGAGACGAACAAGTGGCGGCTGAAGAAGGCGGGCGTCAACAAATTCTGGGAGTGGTTCGCAACCTGGGCGATCTACTTCAACAGCCCGAAGGATTTGGGTTATTCCGGCGAGGGCTACGATTTGCCACCGCTGAACATCCACAGGGTCATTACCGAGAGCGAGGTGCGGGAGGACGAACTGCTGGTGACGCTGGCAAGCACACTGGACGAGCGCAGGGCGGCCCGCAGGGACAGCGCAGAGGACCGCACGGACCGGGCGGCGGCGCTGGCGAACGCGGACATGGAGCGGCAATGGCTGCTGTGGTGCGACTACAACGATGAGAGCGCCATGCTGAAGCGCAAGGCGCGGGATTGCGTGGAGGTCAAGGGTTCGGACGAGGCAGAGTTCAAGGCCGAGGCAAGCCTGAACTTTGCGGACGGCAAAATCCACGCGCTGGTGAGCAAGCCATCCATATTCGGGTTTGGCAGCAACTTCCAGAGTTGCCACAAGATGGTTTTCTGCGGATTGTCGGACAGCTACGAGCGCTTTTATCAGGCGGTGCGGCGCTGCTGGCGGTTCGGACAGGAAAAGCCTGTTGACGTCTACATCATCCTCAGTGAGCGCGAGATGAACGTGCTGGACAACATACAGCGCAAGCAGGAACAGATGGACGAGATGCAGCGGCAGATGACCGCCCTGATGCGGGAAGTGACGCTTTCAGAGATCAGACATACGACGCGAATCACGACGGATTACAAACCTTCGGAGAGGATGGAGGTGCCTGCATGGGCGATATAAGGGTATTGGACAAGTACATTGACGACAAGGCCGCGCTGTACTGCGGCGACACCACGGAAATCATTACGCGGTTTGGGGATGACAGCGTGGATATGGAAGTCTACTCCCCCCCGTTTTCCAGTCTGTATACCTATAGCAATTCAGACCGCGACCTTGGGAATTGCCGGGACGACGCGGAGTTCTTCACCCACTTTGCATTTATCACAAAGGAATTGTACCGGATATTGAAGCCGGGGCGCATCATGGCGGTGCATTGCATGAACCTTCCCACCAGCAAGGAAAAGGACGGATATATCGGCATACGGGATTTCCGGGGCGACCTGATCCGGGCATTTCAGGAAGTGGGATTCATCTACCACGCCGAGGTTTGCATCTGGAAGAACCCGGTGACGGCCATGCAGCGTACAAAGGCGCTTGGGCTTTTGCACAAGCAGCTCAAAAAGGATTCCTGCATGAGCCGGATGGGGATTCCCGACTATGTGGTGTTCATGCGCAAGCCGGGTGAGAACCCGAACCGTGTGACGCACACGAACGAGAGCTATCCGGTTTCCGAATGGCAGAATGTGGCAAGCCCCATATGGGATGAGGTCAATTCGCCGGTGTGGTGGGACATAAACCAGTCGGACACCCTGAACGCAAGGATGCCGAAGGACGACGAGAGCGAACGGCACATCTGCCCGCTCCAGTTGCCGGTGATCGAGCGGTGCCTGCGGCTGTACAGTAACGAGGGCGACGTGGTGTTTACGCCGTTCCTGGGAATCGGCAGCGAGGTCTATCAGGCGGTGAAGATGAAGCGGCGTGGAATCGGCATTGAACTGAAGCCCGCGTACTTCGAGGCCGCCGTGGAGAACGTGAAGCGGGCCGAGATGGAACTGAACCAGGCGACGCTGTTTGACTTTATGGAGTGAGGGGGACGGCATGATGGATTATAAAACCTGGTATGAACAGTTGACGGAAGCGCTTTTAGGGCTTAAAAAGGCGATGAGTGAATCATATGGCCTGGACGATGACGTTTTCAGGCGCTTTAAAAACTGCGTGAACTGCGACCATTACGAGGTCTGCGTGGTGGTGCATGACCGGAAGCGGCGGCAGGCGGGGGATTATACCGCTTGCGGCAAGTGGAAGCTGGTGGAGAAGTGAAGCGGCCAAAGAGCGAGACAATCCTGACGGTGCAAGAAGCGGCGGCCATCATCCGCACGGCGTTTGGAGATGAAAATTGGAAGAAACGGGCGCGGGGCTGCATGGAGGCGGCGACGCTGGTCTCCGCGCTCTGGGTGGCGCAGAATGACAGCGGGAAGGAACGGCTGAGGGATTTGATTAGCTGGGCCAGGAGGATGTTGTAGCATGATCTATGTGGGGGTCGATCCGGGGAAGAAGGGCGGATATGCCTTGATTATCGCTGAAGAAGAGAAGATCGACAACGGCGTTTATGTGTACCCTTGGGATGACAATGAATTTCCGGCGAAGATGCGCGGTATTAAGCATTTGGCAGACAATCCGGTAATGGTGGCCTGCGTGGAGAAGGTGGGCGCGATGCACGGCCAGGGGGTTCGATCAATGTTTACCTTCGGGCAGAGTTACGGCTTCATTCTGGGCGTGCTGGCCGCACTGGGAATCGGGGTTCAGCTTGTGCCGCCTGGGACGTGGAAGAAGGAATTTTCGCTGATCGGGAAGGACAAGGCGGCGTCCATCGAGGTTTGCAAGCGGCTGTTTCCGGGGGTGAATTTGCTGCCCACGGACAAGTGCCGGAAGGATTCGGACGGGATGGCGGAGGCGCTGCTTCTCGCCTGCTATGCGAGGAGACATTTCTGAGCGGTGGTGAGAACATGAAGGACTGTCCATGCAGGGGATGCGGGAAGCGGACGATTGAGCCGAACTGTCACGACGCCTGCGGGGAGTATGCCGAATGGCTGGCGGAGGTCCACCGGCGCAAGGAAGCGTTGAAGGAATGGAACGAGGCCGACGAGCGGAGGAAGGAACATCTGGCAAGGAATTGCCGGCGGGCGAAGACGCGCAGACAGATAGGGCAGAGGTAGGAGAATGAGTATGCAGTTGTTGGGATTGGTGGACCAGAAGCGGATTGTGGAGGTCATTGATTATCTGGTGGAGATTCACCAGAAGAACGACACCGTTGAGGATGTGATGGAGAAATTCGGGCTTTCGCCGGAGGAATACAGGATGTGCTGCAACCTGGCGATGCCCGCGCTGCGGCAGGGGAACATCAAAGGGCGGTTTACGGCGGTGAGCCGGATGAACAAGGCCATGCGGCGGGACATCAAGGCGCTGTACAGGGAAGTGCAGAGTGACCCCGGGAAGGCCGCGGCGGGCGTGGAGATGCTGTGGGGGACGTATTGCACGCATATGTGCGGGGCGGTGTTCGGGAAGGCGACAAGCGAATCGTTGGCGGAGCGACAAGGACCTCATCCGTCATTTGCTTCGCAAATGCCACCTTCCCCAGAGGGGAAGGCTTTTGGGGGCGGCGGTGAGGGCGTATGAACGGGATTATTGAAGGGGATATGACGCTGAACGCGGCGATCTATCAGCAGGAGGTATGCGACGTGTGCCTGAATTGCGGGCATGTGAAGTGCATCAATACCATCGACGGGTGCGAGGCGTTCAGGGCGGCGGTGAAGGCGCATTCGAGGAAGTACAACAGGGGAGATGGGAAGCGTGCGGCAAATCGCGGTCGGAAAGACACGGCTGGTGTGGGATGACGTTTTCAAGGAACTGAAGTGCGAGAAGTGCCAGGCGATATTGTACTGGAATTTCGGCTTTAAGAGGTGCCCTTATTGCAGGAGGAAGATTGTGGAAGCGGAGAAGCGGAGGATTGTTTGAAATTAGGAATTAGGAATGAGGAATGAGAAATGAATAGCGGGCAGGCTATTTCTAATCCATAATCCCTAATCCCTTGAATAAACGACATAAACAACGAAGGGAGAAATAAACTATGAAATTCGTATGCAGCGGCATGGAGCTTTCTGAGGGCTTGAAGCGGGTCGGCGGGGCGCTGCCGAACCGGACGGTGAATCAGGTGTTGGAGGGCGTGAAGATCGTGACGCTGGACAGCGGCGTGCGGCTGACGGCCTCGGACGAGCGGACGACCATCGTGACGGAGGTGCCCGCGACGGTGGAGGAAGCGGGAGAGGGCATCGCGCCTGGCAGGCTGTTGACAGAGGTGGTGCGGGGGCTGGTGAACGGCGACGTGACCGTGAGCATGAACAACCGCTTCGCATTCACGGTGAAGGGCGGCGGGAGCCGGACGAACCTGGCGGGGCAGGACGCAGAATTATATCCGGCGCAGGTGGTCGTCTCCGGCGAGCATGAGATACAGATGCCGCGGGGGATGCTGCGGCGGATGATCGACAAGACGGCGTTCTGCGTGGCGGTGGATGACACGCGTGAGGTGCTGACCGGCGCGGCGCTGCAATTCGTGAAGGGGAAGGCGTACATGGTGGGGCTGGACGGCTTCAGGATGGCGGTGTGCGAGGGCGTGACATCGGTCATGGAGGACTTCGAGGCAATCATTCCCGGCAAGGCGCTGACGGACCTGGGAAAGCTGCTGGGGGACGGCGGCGAGGACGACGTGATCTCGGTGGATATCGGCGGCGGGAAGCTGCGGGCCACGGTGGACGGGACGCACTTCTTCGCCACGCTCATCAAGGGCGAGTTCATCAACTGGCGGAACATCATGCCGAAGGCGGCGCAGACGCGGGTGACGCTGGACACGGCGAAGCTGCGCAGGGCGGTGGACCGGGCTGCCCTGATTGCCCGTCAGGGGCGCAACAACCTGCTGGTGCTGCGGATTCAGGGGGACCAGATGGCCGTGGAGGCGAAGAGCGAGGTCGGCGACGTGCATGAGACGGTGGACGTTGAGACCGAGGGCGCGGCGCTGGACATCGCGTTCAATGTGAAGTATCTGGCGGACATGTTGAAGAACGCGGACGCCGGGGAGATCGAGATGCGGATGAACGGGGCGATTGCGCCGTGTACCGTGTGCGCGGCCGGCGGCGGGGATGTGACGTATATGGTGATGCCCGTCAGAACCGGGGCGACGAAGTGATTCGAGAGGGGACAGGTCCCCCCTCGAGACTTCCCCCCTCAGATTTGCCTGAATCCCTTCGGGCTTCCGGGCGGCAAATCTGCAAGGTATGAACTGCGCAAGCGCAGTTACATTCCGTCCCGACGCGCATGTCGCCGGGAACGGATTGAAAGCATAAGGAGCTGCGGCCCCTTAACAACCCCATGTGGGGACGGGAGCGACGCAAAAATGAGGAACGACAAGGAGAATTGGGCATATTTTCTGAAAAACGGGAATTGTCCAAGGTGCCATGGGCTTCGGAAGGTGGAGCCGGGGATGAAGACGTGCGCTGTGTGCGCGTTGAAGAATCGTGAGAGCAACCGGCAGCGGCGTGCGCAGTGGGCCGCGGAGGGACGGTGCCATTCCTGCGGCAGGGAATTGACGGACGAGAGGTATGTGACCTGCGAGCTTTGCCGGAAGGTGCGGGGCGTGCGCAGGTCGGAGGGCATGAAGGCCAGGCGGCTGGCGTGGAAGGCGGAGGGAAAGTGCCAGGAGTGCGGCGTGCGCTGGGCCGAGGCCGGGAAAACGATGTGCAAGCCGTGCCTGAAGGCGCTGAAGGATCGGGACAGGCGCAATGACCCGGATCACGCGAAGAAGTACGCGCGGCGGCAGGCGCGGGTGGACAAGGGGCTTTGCATCGACTGCGGAAGGAAGGCGGAGCCGGGGAAAAAGCGGTGTAACAGGTGCAGGGACATGCGCAGGGAGAGCGAGCAGAAGTACAGGATAAAGAAGAAACTGGCGAGGGAGGCGCGGAAGCGTGGGTAAGGTGACGATACTGCCGGGGACGACGCGGGACCCAATCACGAAGATGGGGGAAATGGCCGGGGTGTGTTGGGGGGCTGACACCGGCGACAGGGAGAAGGACTTCAGTCGGGGTATGGACTGCATCGAAAGCGGGCACGGCAGGGTGATGGAGTTCGTGAACGTGGAGATGGTGCTGGACGGGTATTCGGCGCGGGTGATGCGGGAGTGGTACACGCACATTGGGGGAGCGCCGACAAGGTTACAGGCAAGTACAAGGTATATCGACTATGGGGATTTCGACTACATCACGCCTCCAAGCATTGCGCAAAATGAATCGACGCTGTGTGAATGGCAGTCAATCATGCAAACGATTTCAAACGCGATGAGCGACTTTGAAAAAGCTGGCGTTCCCCGCGAGGACATTGCCATGCTGCTGCCATTGGGAATGTCAACGCGAGTGGTGGACAAGCGCAACCTGCGGAACCTGATCGACATGTCCAGGCAGCGGATGTGCAACCGGGCGTACTGGGAGTTCCGTGAGTTGTTCTGTGACATCTGCGCGGCGCTGGCGGACTACGGCGCAGAATGGCGTTGGATCGTGAATATGCTGTTCATGCCGAAGTGCGAGGCGCTGGGATATTGCCCGGAGAAGCGCGGGTGCGGGCGGATGAAGGGGAAAGAGTGAGTCAGGAGACCTGTCCCCATGACTCATTGAAGGGAGAAGCGAATATGGGAAAGGTAAAGTTCAGGCAGAAAACCCGCGTGCTTTCCGGCAGGGAGGCGCGGCGGTACGGGGAGCGCGAGCGGGAACGGGAGCAGCGCAAAGCGGACGCGGAGCGGTTCTGGCAGCTGTCGCCGGAGGAGCGGGTGCGGCGGCTGGCGGACAGCGAACTGGCCCAGCGGATTCAGAGGAACGGGATTACGCTGGAGGACGTGAAGCGGGCGGAGGAAAAGAGCTACGCCCAGGGGATGCAGGCGGGAATCGAGAGCACGATGAAGACCTGCTACGCGGCGATTTGTTTGACGCTGAACGAGCTGCACGGGTTCGGGACCAAGCGGTGTAAGGATGTGCTGAACGCGGTGGATGAGAAGGTCGTGATGACGCTGGTGAGCGACGACGCGATTCAGGAGGTTTTTGACCGGATGAAGCTGGTGATCCGGTTCAACGCGGGTCCGCTGGAGGAGCGGATTGAGGAGACAGAGGATTGATGGGAGGATATACGGATGAACGAGGCGATGGGAACGGTTATGGGCGAGCTGATTCAGATGAACGCGAAGATGGTGGTGACTGGTGACGCGCGGGAGTGCATCGTGCTTGGGGTGCTGGCTTGTGCGACCATGGTGCTCTGGACGTTGTTTATGTTCCGAGCGAAGAAGAGGGCGCTGGCGATTGTGCTGGGGCTGATCGCGCTGGGATGTGGGGCGCTGGCGGTTCATGGGGCGACAATGCCAAGGGTGAAGGAGATCCATGCCTGCGTGAACGGGCCGATTTCGCTGGAAACAATAAACTCGGTGTATGACATCGTTAAGATAGACGGCAAAGAAATCGTGCTTAGAGAAAGGTGATTATTATGCTGGATGTATTGAAGTTCATATTCGAAAGCCCGTGGCATTTCTTGGGAATCTGCATATTTCTGATGATCTTTGCCCTGTGGAAGCCGGTGGAAATCAATATTCTGCATGTGAAGGGGGAAATAGACAATGAGGATTAGCTTTGAAGTGCCAAAGGGATTTATGGCATGTGGAGTATCAATGGTATATAGCGACGAAGAAGGAATACATATGTACAGCACAACCGTGGCGCTTGATGAAGTCGCAGGTGAAAAAGTTGTCACACTGCCAAAAGTGGAGGTGAACGACAATGACATTTGACGAATATGTGGTATTGGCGCAGCGAACGGCGAGCACGAAGACGAATGCTGACAAAGTAGGACATGGTTGCCTTGGCTTGATAGGCGAGGCAGGCGAGGTTGTGGATATTGTCAAGAAGATGACCTACATGGGCATGACCGATGAGATGGGCCGTGAAAAGCTGATAGACGAGATCGGGGATTGTTGCTGGTATATCGCAGAATGGTGCACTGGCAGCGGGAATGATATGCAGGCGATATTTGACCGCGCGGCAAATGCATCTTCCATTAATGACAGATATTCGCTTGCCATTTACGCTGTTGACATCGCTGAAATTGCCTGTGAGCTTTGGGAAGAAATAGATGCGGGCATGGTAGACAATGACATTCTGTTTGCGGATGTTCGCACGATAGCTGCTGGCATAAAGGCGATATGCTACAAGATCAATGTGACGATGGAAGAAGTGCTGGCGCACAACATCGAGAAGTTGCGCAAACGATACCCGGAAGGGTTTTCCGCAGACCGCAGCAACGTGAGGTATGAACAATGACGGAACAGGAAAAGCGGGAGAAAGTTATAAAAGAATTGGAATGTTGCGTCAGCTTAAATCATAATGGCTCAAAATGTGCAAATTGTGATTATGCAGATGAGTTTCACAACGGTGACTGCGAGACATATTTGCTGTCTGATGCCCTCGCGCTGCTGAAAGCGCAGGCACAGGTGGAGCCGACTATCGGTAGATGTGAAGAATATGACGGCCATGATAGTTGGTGGTATCAGTGTGGAAAGTGCAAGACGCCGATTGATATTAATGACAGGTATTGCAGGATGTGCGGACAGGCGGTGAAGTGGGATGACTGACATGGAGAAGGTTATTAAGGGGCTGGAAGCCTGTTCGTTGGCTGGCACAAAAGATGACTGCATTGGGTATGGGTGCCCATATCTCATCTATAACGATGAAGTGTCGGACGATTGTCAGGAGCACATGTTTGACGATGCTCTCGCGCTGCTGAAAGCGCAGGAACCGATCACAGGCGAAACGAGTGACGGCTATCACACGTTCAACGAATTGTATCACCACAGAGCGGTGCTTTTCAGCGTAATTGTTGCGAACTACAAAGACCGTGCGTGGAAGTCGGTGAGACACCACGATGGAACAATGTATGACGGTATGTTCATCGTCGGCATAGATACACCAGACGGTCAAGCGACATACCATTACGACATAGACCCGTACTGGGATATGTTTGACTGCAAGGTGCGTGAATTTGCGCCGGAATGGGACGGGCATACGCCAGCACAAGCGATTGAGCGAATAGGCAAGCTGAAAGCGCAGGAGCCTCACTGGATTAGCGTCGAGGATGGCTTGCCCCAGGAACACGATACCATATTTGCGAAGCTCTACGGAACAGACAAATGGAGAAACGGCATGTCCCTGAAAGCGTCAGATGATGTTCGAGTTGTCAAGGTTTTCCGTGACGGCACGAAAAGAGTACATCACGATCACACTGTGGATGGTAGATGGGAATCTGAACGCAAAGGGCTTGATGTGTATGGGCACGTCACCCATTGGATGCCAAATCCAAAGTTGCCGTTCTGCACATCCAGCCCGACTGACGAGTAGAGGGAGGCGATTCCGTGGCTGATTTGATTTCGAGGGCGGCGTCATTAGAACGCATGAAATCAATGGCTGGCTGCGCGACGTGCGACAATTATAACGGTGTTCGTTGCCGCGCTTGTATATGGGATGACGCAATGAACATCGTGGAAGAAATGTCGGAAGTGGAGGTTGCGCCGGTGGTACGGTGCAAGGATTGTCGACACAGAGGCTGTAACGCGATATGCGTTAAGTTGTGGGTCGGAACAAAGGATAGTTTCTTCTGCGCATTCGGTGAACGGAGGGGAAAAGCGAATGAGGGCGATTGACGCTGATGCACTGAAAGATAATATGTTTAATTACGCCGCGCCTGAAATGGTGTGGGACAGGGGCGACATCGAACATAAGATCAATGAGATGCCAACCATTGACGCTATTCCCATTCCGTGGATTATCTCATGGTGCTTCAAGCGGTACATGGAAACCAAAGTGGAAATAACGGTTCCTGATATGATTGAAGTATGGTGGAAGGAACAGGAGGTGACGCAATGAAAGTGGTTAATTTGGAGCAGCAAATCTTTGTCCCCGTGGTAGACGAAACCCACGGCGGGGCGGTGGTTGAGATGCAAATGACCGTGGGGGAGTTTTTTCGGAAGTTCTGTGGGGAGTTTGAGCCGGAAATTGTGGAGGCTATCCCGGTGGAATGGCTGCAAAAGAAGCGTAAATACGCCAGTGAAGGTGACAGTTTGGACGTTGGAATAGCAGAAGTGCTTGATATGTGGGAAAAGGAACAGGAGGCGAGATAATGGCGATTGATATAACATGCACGGTTAAGACCTACGATACACCACAAAAAGCGCCGATTCGCGTACATTCGCATTGGCATGACAGGGATATGGTTGAATTGGAAATCGTTGGTGTTGGTGAACGGTATATGGTGGTCGGGAAAGATCTGATAACGGCTATCGAAAACGCAATGAATACAAACGAATGGGGATAATGAGGCGAGATAGTGGATTGAGCCGAAGGAGGAATAACGATGTTTGGTGAGACTTGTCACGATGTGGCCTATGAGCGCCATATGATTGAAGAAAAAGAAGCGGCGGCGAGGTGCGAAGCGCAGACGAACACGATGACGATTGCGCAATTCGCAGAACGGACGCAAAGCAACCTCAATGAAATGGGGCTGCTGATGGAAGATATCATGGGAAATCTGATTGGGTTGCGCAAGGATGAAGTCAAATGCGAACAACCCGTCAGCAGTTTCCGTGACGTGATGGGGATGAACGCGGAGAGCAGCACGGTAATCCTTTCCCGGCTGTGTGAGTTGCGCAAGGTTTTGTTCGGGTAGGAGGGATAGCATGGGCTTCAATATGAACGCAGAACAGTTTGTCAAGGACAGAAACGCGGCCTTCACGGCGTTTGTGCTGAATGACGATTGGGGGCCGGTGAAGGAATACTGCACCAACTACGGCATATCAATGCCTGATAATCCTGATGTGATGGCGGCAGGAATATACAAGGCTGTTCAGGCATGTACAGACATGCCGGATGACGTGAAGGTGAAGGCGGCTATGAAGTGCATGAAGCTGGGGTTTTCGCCGTTCATTGGGCGACCGGTTATAGCGGGAGGAACAGCATGGGCGAGACAATTACATTGACAATGACGCGCGAACACGCGCAGATCGTGCAGGATGCTTGCGAAATGCTGATGCGCCTGAAATTGGGGCAAACGGGATATGCTGTTGATATGCTGATAGGGTGGCCGAAGTCTGACAAAAGCGATATGGACATCAAGGAATACTGCTTGCGGCGTGATATGGCAAACGACATCCTCAAAACAGCGCTGCGTGTGTTACTGGGAGACAACAAATACGGATTGCCGGACGGCAAGAAAGATACAGGGGAAGCGCTGACCTATGAAATATTGGGTACGCTGCGACATGCGTTGTACATGCATGATGGCGGCGATTATGATAGCTACGACGTGCGGAGCAGGGAACCGATGAGCGAAAGCGGGTTGACGATGCCGGTATGCAGAGTGGAGGGAGGAAAATGAAATGCAAGTGGCTGTCCGATGATTTCAACGAGGTTTGCACCAATGCGGACTGCGACTGCGTGGCGGACTTCTGCCCGTGCGTGAACTGGCCGCAGATTTGCAGGCACGCGGAGCCGGTAGAGGATGATGAGGATGGATAAGCGGCGGGAGTTTCAGGTCTCCCGCCACGGGGAGCGCAGGGCGCGGCAGCGGGTGGGACTGCCGAAGAAGAGCGTGGGGCGCAACGCCCAGCGGGCGCTGACGGAGGGGATCGGGTATCGGGAGGCTTCCGGGGCGCTGCGGCGGTATATCAGTTGGTTGTATGAGTTGTATGATGGCAACGGGAACAATATTCGGATTTACGGGGACAAGGTGTGGGTTTTTCACGACAGGATATTGATAACCGTGCTGAATGTGCCGTCAGAGCATCGGAAGGCGGCAAAATGGCAGATGGAGAAGCGGAGGGGTGAGCATGGGGGAGTGGATCAGCGTTGAGGACAGGTTGCCACAAGAGCGCGGACGCTATCTTGTGATGCTCAAAACCGATGGCAATATCGGATTTGAGGTACATGAACATTTGATTCGGATTATGTACTTTGGAAGTGAAGGATGGCGGTTACCGCGCCATTACCCGGAGTGGATTCACGAAGCATTAAAGCAAGAAGTTACCCACTGGATGCCGCTGCCTGAACCGCCGAAAGTTGAGGAGGAATAAGCATGGATGACCGTATGATCGTGGTGTACGCGGCGAGCAGGAATTTGTATCCGTGGCTGCCGATGGCGTACATGAGCCTGCTGAAGCACAACCCGGAGGCGGCGGTGGTTTGTCTGATTGAGGACGACGAGCTGCCCTATGAGGTGCCTGTGAATGTGGGGACGGTGAACGTGTCAGGGCAGGAGTGGTTTGGTGAGGATTGCGTCAATATTAAAACGAGCTTCACGTATTTGAGCCTGCTGAGAGTGTGCTACACGAAGCTGTTTCCGGGGGTTGACCGGGTGATTCAACTGGACGTCGATACGTGCGTCACAGATACTTTGGAACCGATATGGCGGATCGACTTCTCTGGCGGAGAGTATTTTGCGGCAACGCCTGAATACCTGAGCCATTGGAAGCCGTATGGCAAGGATTACAGGAACGTGGGCGTCTGCGTGTTCAATCTCAAACAGATGCGCGAGGATGGGGTGGACGATGAACTAATCCGCTTCCTGAATACCAACAAGGTGCCCTACATCGACCAGGACGCGCTGAACTGGCTGAACGCTGAGAAGGACGGCGACAAGGCGCTGACGCTGGGGGTGCGGTACAACGAGTGTTTTGTGACAGGGGAAACATTACGCCCAGCTGTGGTTCACGCAGCCGGATGTCGCAACTGGTTTGTGAACCTTGACGAGCAATATCGCGGAAGTTACTGGAAGCCGTATGAGCAGTATTGCCAGGTTGAAGCCTGTCGTGCTGCCGGGATTCATTGCTGATAGAAAAGGCCGGTAGTTTATCGGCTACCGGCTTTCTTCGATTCGCTTGACGTATTCCTGCAATACAGTGACGACGAAATTGTTGAAACTGCGATTCTGCTCTTTGGCGAGTTCATCCAGCTTTGCCTTGAACGCAGGTTCCAGGATAATGTTTGTCCTGACCTTCTTTTCCTGATCTCCCACACGACCACCTCCTTCCGTCATGGTATCACAACACACGAAATTTGTCAATGATGTGTAAGTTAGCCGGCATATAATTACAAATGGTGTGTAATTATGGTATAATATGTGTGCAAGATATGCGGAAAGAGGAAACGGGAATGGGGAAGATGATAGACCTGACATGGAAAAGGTTTGGAATGCTGACCGTAATAGGCTACATCGGGAAAGAAGGGCAAGAATACTACTGGCGCTGTAAGTGCGATTGCGGGAATGAAGCGCGTGTACGCGGAAGAACCTTGCGAAGCGGAGAGACAAGAAGCTGTGGTTGTCTTGCTGGGAAAAACAATCTACAGCACGGAGAAGCGCGAAGCAGATTGTATATAACATACCGGAATATGATGTACAGATGCTACAACCCAAACAGCCATCAATATTACAACTATGGCGGGCGAGGAATCCGGGTATGCGACGAATGGCGCGAACCGAAGGAAGGCAAGAAGCGATTCTTTGAATGGGCACATGCCAATGGTTACAGAGACAACCTGACCATCGACCGTATCAACAATAACGGGGATTATGAACCGGATAATTGCAGATGGGTAGATGCCCATACGCAGGCGATCAATCGCAGGATTCCGAGAAACAGCACATTGAAGGTGCGCGGCGTAAGCTATCATAAAAATTATAAGCGGTATGTTGCGACAATAGGCTTTCACAATAATCATATTTGCCTTGGCTCATATAAGACGTTGGAGGAAGCAGCAGTGGCGCGGAAGACCGCTGAGATGAAGTATTACGGCAAGGTGCTGGATTAGGAGGATTTACGATGAAAGAGATCAAGCCGATTGAGACGGAGTACAAGGGGTATCGGTTCAGAAGCCGGTTGGAAGCGCGGTGGGCGGTGTTCTTTGATGCGGCTGGGATTGAATATCAGTATGAGCCGGAAGGGTTTGATTTGGGTGGTGGATATTATTATCTTCCTGATTTCTATCTTCCTCAAATTGAACTCAGAGACAATAGAATTGGGTTATACATTGAAGTAAAAGGCGTTCTTTCAGAAGATGACAAACAGAAAATAAGGCTGTTTTCTGGTGAAGAAGTATACAAAGACGGGAAAATACAAAGTGCAGATGATTATTGGTATTACAAATGCGAAGCGCCGGATGAAGGCTATCCGATTATGTGCGTCGGACAAATCCCACAGAGTTTTGATGGCGGTTGGACGTGGCATGAAGCTAACGAAGATGAGTATTATTATTGGACATTTGCACATATTGATGGCGATGAATACTGGTGTGATTTTTACAAGAAGAAAAACGGAAATGTATGCGTGTGTGGGCCGAACAATGATTACATGATGGACAATGGTTTAGAAGGTTTCTATGCCTTTAATGATGCTTTTAGAATAGCCCGACAAGCCCGATTTGAACACGGAGAAAAGCCAAAGGTGAAGGGGTGATTCAATGGCAAAGGTTATGATCGGCATACCCTGCATGGATACGGTTTCCACGTCGTTCTTTTCGAGCGTGCTGGGGCAGCGGTATTACTCAGGATTTCAGTATTCATACGCGATTGAGGCCGGTTCGATGGTGTACGACGCGCGGGGGCGGATCGCGCAGCGGGCTATCAACAGCGGGGCAGAATGGCTTTTGATGTACGATAGCGACATGGTTTTTAGTCCGGAGACCACGCAGATGTTGCTGGACACGGCGATGGGGGATATGCCATATCCGGACAAGGGAGGAGTGGCAAAGGATTTCGTAAGCGGGCTGTACTTCATGCGCAGGCTGCCCACGAAGCCGCTGATTTTGAAGGAACTGGACTGGTACGAGGACGAAACGCTGGGGGCGCAGGAGGTCGCGGAGGGGTATGAGGATTATCCGCGGAACAACGTGTTCGAGATCGCCGGGTGCGGGTTCGGGTGCTGCGTGATGAGCGTGGAGATGATTAAGCGGATGACAGTGGCGTACAGGATGAATGTGTTTACACCCATGCCAAGGTTGTCTGAGGATTACTCGTTTTGTTGGAGAGCACGCAGACTTGGATATAAGCTGTGGTGTGATTCGCGAATCAGGCCGCTTCATGCGGGGTTGAAATTGTATGGAGAAGCGGATTGGGACAGGCAGATGGAGGCGGAAGGATGATAATACTTGATGTGCAGGATTACTGCCAGGATTGCCCAAAGTTTGAGGCAGACGTTGATAAGAGAATATTCAGTGGGCCACAAGGACGGATTGCAGAGACGGTGGTGAGCTGTGAGTGGTCGGACGCCTGCCGGGAGATTCATAAGATGTTTGAGAAGCAGAACGACAAATGCCAGGTGTTCATGGGACCGACGTTTTGAGGTGATATTGATGATCTGGTCGATACTTCGCTGCGTGGGGTCGGTGGCTCTGGGCTGGGTGATCGGGAAGTGGATTCTGAGGATGAGGGGGGATTGAGATGGCGCTGACCAGCGAGCGGGAGAAGCGGATTTGCGAGAGGTACAGGGCGCGTCAGGCGGACGGGAAGGTGCGCTGCAAGGAATGTCCGCTGAACAACGAGCATTACGGCGTGGACATGCCGCCGATGACATGCAAGGCCATCATGCACTATGACCGGAACCGGAGGGAGTGGGTGGAGGATGAGGCTGATTGACGCGGACGCCAGGGTAACAGTGCAGAGTTTTGACGTTGAGCATGAAGAATACGAGCACACGGAGATGAGCGTTGAAGGGGCGCTGGACTTTGCTACTGACGAGGGGTGTCCGGCTGTCGTCGAGGCCGTGCCGATTGCATGGTTCAATAAAATGATTCACGTATGCGGGACGCAAGGTGAGATTGGCGCGGTGCAGGCGCTTCAGTGGGTGATGGGAGCGTGGAAGATGACGGAAGAAATTTGGGAGGATGAAAAGGAGGTCTGAACGTGGTCGATTATGTTCTGAAGCGGGATGCCGAGGACATGGTGCGGTATCTGTACAAGAATGACGTGAAACATCCATACGTCGGGAAAACCAGGCTGGAGAGCGCGGAATGGATGCTGCGTCAGGGGGAAGTGAGAGTTTCGGAGGAATACGAGGGGTTCCCGGTGACGGCGAACGGGAAGTATTTCTTTGAGGCGGAGGTGAAGGGAACAGATGCGGACGCGCCGGAAGAGAGCGCGGGGCGCGATGGGGACACCTCTTTCGTCAGCGCAAGCGCTGACACCTTCCCCTCAGAGGGGAAGGCTTTGTGGGGAACCGAGATCGGCGCGGATGGGCTGCCGCTGCCGGCCGGGGCGGAGAAGCCGAGGCGGAAGAAGAGGGTCAAGGATGTGGTGTGCGAGTGAGTGACCACATCATTGCCGTGGACTTTGACGGGACGCTGTGCGAGAACGCCTGGCCGGGGATTGGTCAGGCCAGGGCGGGGGTGATTGACTATGTGTTGGGGCAGCAGATGACCGGGGCGAAGCTGATCCTGTGGACGAACCGCGTGGGTGAACGGTTGGACGAGGCTTTGAAGTGGTGCGCAGCGCGTGGAATCGCGTTTGATGCTGTGAACGAGAATCTGCCGGAGATCGTGGAGCGGTTCGGCGGGGACACGCGGAAGGTGTTTGCGGACGAGTATCTGGACGACAAGGCGGTGCTGCCGGAGATGGTGGAGAAGAAGAGAAAGCGGATCAGCGGGAGAGCGGTAAGGAACCGGGGGAGGTGACGGTGATTGTGGAACTGAAACCGTGTCCGTTTTGCGGCAATATTGACGATATGCGTTTTACGGTTCGTTTCAAGAACGATAGACGCAAGGTAAATGGCATATATTACAAGCTGTGTACATTGAGTTGTGATTGCTGTACAGCAAGCGTAAGGCAGGCTGGGCCAACAGAAGAAAAAGCGTATATAAATACCGTGAAGTTGTGGAACAGGAGGGCCGACGATGGGCAAGAAACACAAGGCACTGCTGGCTGAGTGGCAGGAGCGGCTGGGGCTGACGGACTGGCGGATATTGTTGAAGCCGAAGTGCAAGCCGGAGGAGATGGCGCTGGAAAACTGCGCGGGATGTACGGACTGGAGCGAGAGCGGCAAGACGGCGCGGATTGAGATCATCGACCCGGCGTATTACGGGAAGCGGGTGGTGCCGTTTGACTGGGAAAAGACGCTGGTGCATGAGCTGCTGCACCTGAAGACGTGCCTGGTGTCCAGCAATGTGCCGGAATTGCAGGAGCGGGTGATGCACCAGATGATCGACGATCTGGCGCGGGCTTTTGTGAGCGCGAAGAGAAGCGGGGAGGGCAGGCAATGAACGATGAGCATGTGAAGGCGGTTATCGAAGGGTTGAACCGGGTGGCACGGGACATGGAGCATTGGAAGTTCAGTGAGGACATGGACCGGGCCGCTGTGGAGGATATGCGGCGGCTGGTGCTGGATGGTGTCAAGCTGCTGTATGAGCAGGAGAACGTGATTAAGGCGATGCTGGGGGAGTTTGGGGATTCGTGCGACGTGGACGGGTGCTGAGTGGCGAGCACTGCTCGCCGGTACGAAAGTGGGGTGAGATATTGATTAACAAGGTGAAGCGGCAGGATGTGGGTAACGGTAAAATGGATGAGATGGACGCGCAGGAGGACGCTTTGCGGTATCTGAAGGCGCGGCTGATATTGAGCGATTTGAGGGAGAAGCTGCGGTTTGGGAAGATTACATGGCAGCAGTATTCCACGCTGCGCGGGCAGGCGCTGGCCGGGGACGTGGACGGGGCAGTGAAGGGGCTTGGAAGGGTGCTGTTGAGGAATGCGGAAGGGGAGGCGTAGTTATGATGTGTGCGTGGCATCTTGCGTGGATCGTGCCTTTGAGCGCGTTTGTGGGGTTTTGCGTGGCCGGGTTGTTCCGGGCGAATGGGAGATAAGGGGGAATGGGTGTGGCGTATACGCGGATGGAGCAGGAGACCAGCATTGTGTGGGACGAAGAGGAGAAGATGGCGCGGATTTATACCGCGTCGCCGGTGAGCATGCGGAAGCTGGATCGGCTGTGTGAGGAATATCCGGGTGAATATCAGAAGGTTTGGGAGGAGAAGGACGCGGACGGGAGGGTCACGGCGGCGAAGTATCAGACCGGGTGCAAGCGGGTGAGGTTTGTGAAGCCTGCCAGTGAGGCGCGGGTGGAGCAGGGACGGAGGATCGCGCAGATGGCGGCGGAGAGAAGGAAAAACACATAAGTGTATTGACGTTTGGGCGGTGCGTGGATTTGGGTTAGGAAGGATAAGGGCGACGGGCGGGGAGCGGAGAACAGGCAAGTGTAGTGTTGGGAAAATCGGAAAGATGGATATGCGGGAGGGATGAGCGTGGAGAATGTGGTTTATGCCAGCGAGCGAGTGGATGTGGTGCGGTGCGGGGAGTGCAGATGGGGCAAAAAATACGGGAAGCTGAGTGGATGTGAAAACGAGACTTTTGAACACCGTCCGATGTCGTTGGTAGATGAGGACTGGTTCTGCAAGGACGGGGAACGGGGTGGAGACAATGGCGAGAATGCCTGACGGGTTTGTGTTTATAACGAATGTCAGCGGGCCAAAGGTGAAAGACGGGCAAGCCTACGCGGATGTCAGTGTGGAAGAGCGTGAACTGGTGATGTGCAGGAATTGCAGGTATGCCGATTATCCTGATTCGGCGAATCCTGTATGTACGGTGTATTATGGCGCTGGAGGGCCGGATTTCTATTGCGCTGGTGGGGAACGGAGGGATGCAGCGAATGATCGTGATTGAGCGGGATTTCCTGGCGCGGTGGGTGCGGGTGATGAAGCAGCGGCAGGACAGCGGGAACCGGGATTATTATACCGGGTATGTGTCGGCGATGTCTACCGTGGAGGGGATGATGGCCATGTGTCCGGGATATGATTTGGGGAAGCTGGCGGATGTACCGCATCCGGGGCTGTTCACGCCGGAGGAAGTGTGCATGAAGATGGTGGAGCACGGGCAGGGGAATTTGGAAAGGTTTGCGTGGGGAGAGAAGATCGTGTATTCGCCCAGCGAGGTGATGAGGCTGTTGAAGGGCGAGTTGCCGAAGGGGAAAGAAGTATAATATAGATTACCATGTATTGGTTATGGGTTATAGTTATACTTATAGTGTAAGGTAAGCGGGAGGTGGAAGGCTTGGCGGTGCGAAGGCTGCCGGGGAACCGGGAACGAAGGGGCTGTCTCAATCAGGAGTTGGGGATCGTCGACGGTGTGGGGGAGTTTGGGATTCCGCAGCTTTGGCCGGAATACGACATCGACGGCGTTGAAAAATGGATTTCTTTTAATGAATGTGGCGGGTGTTCGATTCCTGAGAGAACTGGGGTGCATTTCTTCATCGAAGATCACCTGTTTGAGCGGGTTTGGTCGAGGCCGGAGCGGTATTACGAGGTTTTGGCGAAGTTCGCGGCGGTGTGTACGCCGGATTTTTCGCCGTTCTCGGACTTTCCGAAGGCCTGCCAGGTGTGGAACCATTACCGGAAGCATTGGTGTGGGTGGTGGTGGCAGCAGAACGGGGTCAAGGTGGTGCCCACGGTGACGTGGAGCAGTCCTGAGACGTTGGAATGGGCATTTGACGGGGAACCTGTGGGCGGCGTGGTGGCCATTTCAAGCGTCGGGATGTTCGATACGAAGGAGCATGAGCGGTGGCTTTGCGAGGGGTACGAAGAGATGTTGAGGCGGCTGGAGCCGGTGAAGGTGCTGTGGAAGGGGAAGGTGCCGGAGCGGTACGAAGGGGATGGGAGGATACAGAAGATTGAGAGCAGCCATTTGGAGCGGCTGCATGGGTTGAATGCGAAGGAGGTCGGTTGAATGGCGAAGGCGGGATCTGGGTTCAGGCGGGCTGCCGGGGCCGTGACGGTGAACGCGACCGGCGGCAGGGGCGGCAAATGGACCGTCTGGAATATGCGGGAGGCAAAGGAAGAGGTTACGCGGCTTTACTGGAACGCTTACAGGCGCGTCGGGAACGTGTTTGAGCGGGACAGCAAAGGAAATCTTACAGGAGAAACCGGGCCAGGGTATGACAAGCTCATGAATCAGGCGGAAAAGTTGGCGAACAAGCTGGCCGGGGATGTGCGGCATGTGGACAGGGAAGCGGAGCGGCAGTACCGGGACATGCAGCGCTTTGCCAGCAGGATTACAGCCAGTGAGCAGGACCGGAGAGAATTTGATATGACGCATACCGGCGATAAGAATTTTGCCGGACGTAGCTCCAGCGGCAATAGTGTCGTGGACGCGGCGCGGCAAATGGCCCATAAGGGGCTTATTCCCCACGAGATCGCCGAGATCGGTAATCAAGTGAACATGATGAACGCCATCAACGACGCCATGAACGCAGTCAAGGAACGGATTTATACGGGCATGAGTTCCAGGGAGCAGCAGGATTACGTCACAGACATATTTACGGGGATTTTGTACGGGTACGCTGGCGTTGAGAGCGGCGAAAACAGGAGGCGGAGATGATGAACGAAGGAAGAAAGGAATTGAGCCGTGAGGAGATACGGCAGATCGCCGAAGAGACGTTGAAGGCGCTGGGCGTGGAGCCGGTGGAATTGGACGATGGGGAGAGGAAGATTGTTGAGAGGCTTGCGAAGAATTGGCTGAACAGAAAGAAGGACGAAGGAAAGTAGGATATACTTTTATTTATATATATAGATTATACCTTTGTACTATGTCGCGCGTGCGCAGGGGTAGTTAAATCGTCAAAGTTGAGTATTACTGAACTTGGGGAGGGAAGGAACGAAGGGGTATGGAGAATAAGCTGAAGTTTACGAAGACCGGGCCGGTATCCGGGGATTGTACCGCGCCTTATGATGTGGAGTGGAATGCAGACGGCATAAGAAGTGTCAGCGCGTTTGTCGCCGCGGTGCTGTTGGAAAAGAGAGACGAATGGGGGAGCATCTATCTGATTGAGGATGAAAGAGGATGGATGCACGCGCAATCGATCGAATACAAATACGGATGTGTCGTAAGTGCGTCTGATTCCTTTTTTGAAAAGGATGACGACAGGGTGATTGATACCATCACGGCCAGGGGCGGGTGGACCAACATGGATTACTATGTGCGGTTCAAATCTGCCAACGAAGGAACAGATGAACGAAGGGATGAAACGGAAGGGAGCGAGAACATGGGTACGAAGGGCGAGATTGTCAACGCGCTGATCGAGAACGTGAGTTTGTCGATGGAGGATCACGGGGTGCTGTGCTATTATCTGACGCTGAAGATGAACGGCTGTGGGTGCAGTTACGGCGGGCGTGTAATCGGCAAGGGGTATCTGGGCGCGAAGGAATTTCAGGGCTATGAGAAGGGCACAGAAGCGCTCATGCGCATTATGGACGTGGTTGGCGTCCATCGGTGGGAGGACATAAAGGGAAAGTACGTGCGCGTGGAATTGCCCGGATGGGGCGGCATCGTGGACAGGATCGGGAACATCATCGATGACAAGTGGTTCAGCCAGAAGGAATTTTTCGGAGGGGATTGATGGGATATAGTATAATCATTCTACTGGGTAGTTATATATATAATAATATATTATACTGTGTGTTTTGATTATACTTGTATATTTATGTATGAAGGAACGAAGGGAGAGGATAGCGTGAACGAAGAGGCATGGGGCGTCGATGTGGCTGTGTTCAGGTATGGGGAGCCGAATATGGTGAACAGACACGAAAGCATTGTTGTGTGGGCCGCTGACAGGAACGAAGCGGCGGAGAAGGCGCGATGCTTTGCAACGGTACATATTAACGAATGGGTCAATGTGATCCGAGTCTGGAAGAAGAGGAGATGAACGAAGAACTTTGATTTGCGAACGAAGGGGAGCAGGAACAGGGTAACGAACGAAGAGCCTGCGAAGGGCTTTTCGGACGAACGAAGGACCTTGTGAACGAAGCATCCGGAGGACGAACGAAGGACCTGCGCATGAACGAAGGCCGTCAACGAAGGCGCTTCTCACGAACGAAAGAAACCAACGAACGAAGAGCCTGTGAACGTACGAAGGGCTTTTTTGCGGACGAAGGCTGCCAACGAACGAAGGACCTTGACCAGGAACGAAGGCTTTTGCGGACGAACGAAGGCGTGAACGAAGGAACGAACGTATCAACGAAGGACCTGCGGAACCTTTCAGCCTGCGAACGAAGAACTTTTTTGTCTCGCAGATAGGTATTACCTTATACTCTGTATTATATGCTTTGCTTTACTTTCTATGCTATGGATATACTTGTAAGTGTATAGTATATTATTATACTTATAGTAAAGAGAATCCATTTTATTATATAATCTCGCAGAAGGAAGGAGCTGTATTATCCCTATGGCTACTGATAAGGGTAAAAACGACAAGAACAACAACAACGTCGTAGCCTTTGAACAGACCAAACGTAACAGGCAGAAACAAACCAATAACGCCACTGATAATAAGCCCGTCAAGCGCAGAAGGAACCGGCCAGATTTGGAAAAGTTCGGGGAAGAGTTCACGGAACCGGGTGATAATGCCAGGTATCTCAGGTTCGCTCGCGTCTCTATGAACCTTCCGCCGATTGATATTTCTGATCCGAAACAGGTCGAAAAACGTATCAATGAGTATTTCGATTTCTGCGAGGAAAACGACAGAAAGCCGAATATGGTGGGGCTGGCTAATTGGCTCGGGGTTAGCAGAGAGACCGTCAACCTGTGGAAAAGGGGCGATTATCGTAGCAGCACGCACTTTGACGTGATAAGAAAAGCCGTCGATATTTTGGAGGAAATTTGGGTTGATTATATGCAAAACGGGAAAATCAACCCGGCGTCCGGTATCTTCCTGGCTAAAAACATGTTCCAGTACAAAGATGTTCAGGATGTGGTTATTGCTCCGCAGAATGGCGGCGAGCAGGATATGAGCGCCGAGGATATAGCAAAGCGTTATCTGGAGGACGGTAAAACGGTCGAAACGGGCTTTGCTGACGGTGACGGGGAATAACGCAGAAGACGCAGAAATAGGGCTGTGACGGGCGCAAAAACGGCGCGATGGATTTGTCGCGGGATGCCGGATGGCGCAGAACAGGCTTTTTTGTGCGGCTGGCGGCGTCGGTGTGTGCCGGTTGTGGCTGGTGATGGGTGCAGAAAATGGGCCTCGGGGCGTGTGCTCCGGGGCCTTTTGCGTGGTGCCTTTGGCGGGTGGTCCAGCTGTGGCCGGGGATCGGCTGCGGGGCCGGTCGGGGGCATGAAAAATCCCGCCTTGTGGCGGGGCGTGTGGGCTGTGGCCGTTATGCGCTTTGGCGGGTCCAGTGGTCTATGATCCGGTGGCGCTCGGCGTCAGGGATACGGGGGAGCTGGTATAAATCCAGCTTCGGGCCTCGCAGGTAATATCCGTATGCCTCGCCGGCATCGGGCGGATATGGGAGTTTTTCACAGCCTGCGCGGGCTATGATGTTCCGGCTGTCCTGGGCAGTTGCCGTCATTAGTCCCAGCTTCGCGGGAAAATTGACTTTGATCGGCGTCGGGATGACTGCGGATATGGGGCATTGTGTCGCCGCTATCATGTGGCACGCTGCGCCGCGTCCCAGCTGGGTTATACGCTGGATTAGCGGCGCGGCCTGTTTGGGGGCGGTGGTCATGAGGTCGGCCAGCTCGTCAATGATGACGTATAGGTGACTTCCGTCATACTCTTTGATTCTGCGGCGCTGCATGTCGGTATATCGGGCGAGCATGATGTCAATGGCCGTCTGGAGGGCCTGGAGGGCGCTTGGTACGTCGTCGGCGTAGCTGTGCAGGTGGGGTAATTCGTGGTAGTCGATCAGCTCAACCTTTTTGATGTCGATGAGGATTAGACGGTCGTCGGCGGGGCTGCCGTGCAGGATGGCGTGAAGTATGCCGTCAAGGGCGGTTGACTTGCCGCTTCCGGTCGCGCCTGCAATGAGTAGGTGCTTTTGTTGGGCCATGTCGGCGTATAGGCGGGAATATGATCCGCCTGGGGTGGTGTAGGTCATGCGGGGGTGCCTCCTCTCGGTGTCGTGGGGTGCGTGGTAGTGGTCTGGCCTGTCGGCTTTATTCAGGCTCCCGGGCGGGCCGGGGGCCTGTAAAAACCGGCTGGGGTTCAGTAGATTACAAGGGCGTCGGGGCTGTAGAGGTTGAGCAGGTCCTTGTAAATGCGGTAGGCTATTCCCTTGCTGCGGGCCTCTGCGAGGACTTCCCGGCTGCTGCATGGGTCGGACTTGTAAAGCAGAGCGATTTTATAATGGCTCTTGGTGGGCATTTCCGCAAATGTGCAGAATCGGCTTCCGCCTTTTTCGGATTTGATGAACATGGTTTTATTCTCCTTTCGTGGGGGTCCTGCTGTCGCGTTCGTAGATGTACCAGGTGCCGGCGTGCATGAATGCTCCGGGCGTGTCGGGCGTTGCCTCGATGGCTACGCGGCCATTTATGACGGTCATAAACATGGGCTTATGTTCCTTCCTTCAACCAGTTCGCGGCGGTCTTGATGGCGGTATGCAGGTCATAGGCTTTGTCGCTGCCGTCGTTGGTGTCGTCCAAGATGATGAAATACTCGCGGCCGTTGGCGGTCCGACGTTCGATGGTTACGCGGTCGCAGGGCCTATAATGCGGGGTGGATTCGTCCAGCATATGCGGGGCGTAGCTGTATGAGTTGCAATCCATGGGGTTATGCCTCCTTCCATCCAAAATTTTCATATCTGAGGTCTGCGCTTCTTACACATTCGCCGTTGATGTAGCTTTCAGTGTGGAGCCGGTCAAAGTCGCTGTGCCCGATATAGGTTATTATCTGGCGGTAGGTGTCGCCGTTGGCATAGGTTACTGTGGTTTCGTCGGTCCGTCCGTGTTCGCTATAGCGGCGTTCCTGCGGGATCGCCTGGCGGGCGGTTATCCAATTACAAATCTGCTCGAATGTCATTTTATACGGCCTCCTTTCATGCGGTCCGATAGCTGTAAATGGTGCGGGTGGTGGTGCTGTCGATCATTTCAAGGCGCGTTTCCTCCGGTTCCAGGCCTTCCCATTCGCAGATGATGGCTTTATATTCTGCGTCGCGCCAGGCTTTACAATCGGCTACAATGTAGCCGTATACGGTGTCGCCTTCGGTGCCGTCTTCGTTTACGTCGATGATGCAAAACTCCTTGGCTGCTCCTAACCAGATTTCGCCGAATTCTTCGACGCCTTCCGGGTAGCGCTCGGAGCAATATACCATTTCCACGTAATCGCCCTGGCAATATCCGCGGGCGCTGCCGGTGGTCCAGCGCTTGCCGGTGATGATGGTCAGATACTCGGCGATGGCTTCCGGGTCGGTGTCGTCGTGCTGGGCGTGCCACTGGCGCAGGCTGTGGCACTTGTGCGCATTGTAAGCTATTCCGGCGTCTTCCATGATGGCCTTATAGGTGATCCGGCGGCCGTCATAGTCGGTTACTCCGTCGTTCACGTCGGTGAATCCTTCCATGATTTCCTCGGCCTGATCCCTTACGCGCTTATACTCGTCGATGTTGTACCCGTTCAGGCGTCCCCATCTTTCATTGGAGATGATAAACAGGGTGTTGCAGTAGTCGCCGCTTGCCTCGGTGAATGTGTCGCCGTCAAAGTAGGATGAAAACTCGCAGGCTTCCGGGGTGACTTCTCGGATTATGTGTTTAATCATGGTTTCGCGCTCCTTTCGTGGGTCGGTGTGCTGCTGGGTTCTGCCTGTCGGCATTGCCAGGGGTCCGGGCTGGCGTCCGGGCCCTGGGCAACGTCGGCGGGGTTAGAAGTTCACAGCTTCGCGGCGTTCCTTTTCGTATACGGTCTCATAGTGATAGCGGCCATCGTACTGGTTGCGCACTCTGACGCGGTGACTATCGCGGCGGATTACGGATGGGGCCGCCTTTACCAGCATGTTGTAAATCAGATTCGCGGCTTCTCGGCGGTCGGCGTCGGTCGCTTCGGCGCGGAAAAAGCAATCATACAGCCATTCTTTTTTGTCGCTCTCAAGGCAGGCGCAGCGGCTGACAGTGCCGTTTACGTCAATCGGGGTTTTCTGATAGTAGAAGTCGAAAAACGGGTTGCTGTCGGTCTGATAGTAGTAGTACATCCCGCCCAGCTTAAAGCTGATATAAGCGCTTGACCAGGTGCAATGGTGGACGGTGCGCGGGGTGTTGTCGATCCGCTCCCACTTCTCGATGTCGGCGCGGAGGCGCTTTATCGCGTCGGTGCGGTGCTCGTTCGTGCCGGGGGCCTCGGCTTCGATGCTCTCAAGCTGGGTCATGCGGTCGGCGGCTTTGCGCAGGTTCTCATTCAATGCGCGGTTCTCGATGATGGTTTCCGTTCCGGGCTTCACGGTGCCGCCGTTGTTCTTCACGATCTCGGCCAGCTCTTCAATGATGAGCGCGGCGTTATAGTCCCAGTTGGACAAATACAGCTTGTTGGGGTTGCTCATGGGTTTCTCCTCCTCTTTCTGTTCGTTGGTGGTGGTTTCCTCGGTGGTGATGGTGTTGCCGTCTTCGTCCCATACCTGCGCGGCGTCGGCGGGGGCCAGGGTGGCGGCGTCGGGATCGGGTGCCGGTGCTGCCTGCTCCGCTTCCATGGCTGCCAGCTCGGCGGCGATGTCGGCGGGGGTGATGTTGGCGAAATGGTTCGCGGCGTTCTGGCGAGCGTTGATCCGCTCCAGGGCTTCGCGCTCGGTGGTGCTCATGGTCTCGGCCTCCTTCTCTTCGTTGGTCCCCTCGGCGGCCTGCGTGGCCGCCTGGGGCGCGTTCTCGGTATCGGTGGGCTGATGGGCGTCGATGATCGCGGAGGCGGCTTCCATGTATGCGCGCTCCCATGCGGCGTTATCGGCGTCCATGTGCGGGATTTGCGGGTCGACCGAATAGCGGTAACTGTCCAGGATGCGGGCCGCCTCGTCCACTCCATAGCGGATGATGTAATCTGTATAATCCGCGTGGGCCTTAGTGATAGGGTTCTGCATGGTGTGCTCCTCTCTGCGGCGGGGCCGCGGGTCGTGGTTCAAGTGGTTTCTTGATGGTTCTATTATATCAAGCGTTTTCTTGATTGTCAAGGGGTATTTTCAAATTTTTTCTTGATTCCTGATGGGCGTTTTCCGCTGTCCGTTCTTTGCTCAGTTTGTGGATGGTCGGCGGGCGGTGGGCATGCTTTCCGCTGCCTGTCCAGCTGTCCAGCGTGGGCCGCTGTCGGGCTGTCGTCGGTGATGGGGTATATAGTAGTAGGGCGGCGCGTGGCGGGTCTTGTGGGCGTCCTGGGCGGCGTGGGGGCTGTCGTCGGGCGTCGGGGCGGGGCGTCCGCTGTCCTGGCGCTGTGGGCGCTGTGGCGGGCCGTGGGGCTGTCCTGTTGCCGGGGCCGTGGATCATGGCCGCGGGCCGGTCCTCGGTGCTGCTGTCGATCGTGGCGAGCTGTGGCGGGGCCTGGGTGCAGGTGGTCCGAGTCCGCTGGCCGTGGTGGTGGCGGCTGGCGGTCCTGCTGTTGGCGGGGTCCTGTCTCCGTTCGGGTCTCATCCCCAAGTGCATAGCCGGGTTTCGGGATGGCCTCGGGGGCTTTTCGGGCGCTGACGCGCCCAGGGGTTGCCTATGCGTCGTGAATTTCAAGAAAAAAGATGAATTATTATCAAGATAACTATTGACAAAGCGTTTTCTTGATGGTATAATACGAAACATAGGAGGTGTTCAAAATGACAGGCAGAGAAACGATTAGTCAGATCATCAAAGACCAGAACAAAACGGTTGCAGAATTTGCAAAGTCGTGTGGTTTATCTACTGCGGCAATGTGGGAGAGGTTGTACGGTCCGAAGCAAAAGGACATTCCATTGTCAATGTTTAACGACATGCTTCGGGTGCTTGGCTACAAGATATTTGTTGTTCCGCACAGCGCAAGGGTTACGAGTGGTTCTTACTATGTTGATTGCGTAATGACGCCCGAAACTGCCGCGAAGATAAATGAGAAAATGGAAAGGAAGAAATCTCATAAATCCGAAAATACAAAAAAGGAGGGAACATAATGTCTGCACCATTACTAACAGATACCAATGCCACATCGCATGACTGTATTCACAAAGTGAACATGGAACAGATTTTGCATCAACAGGAAAGATGTTATGCCGAGAAAATTGGCAATCAATACGGCGACTTTAAAGTGTGCAACATCTGGTACGATTGGGATAATCGCAAACAAGTATGGGAGATGGAATGCGTAAAGTGCGGTAATCGTCGCACGATTAAAAACGGGCGCGAATTTTTCAAGGAATATCGCAAAGGAACAAATAGAGGCAGATGCGAATGTACGATTAATCAAGAAAGGTTAGAGAAGTGCGAAAAGAGACATGCTGAGATGGAGGCAGCCAAAGAAGCCAAACGTGTTCAGCGTGAACGAATGAGAGAAGAAACCGCGCGTCCGTGGAATGGAAAGATTTTTGGAATGTGGAAGGTTGAAGATGCTTCAACTTCTACATGGGTTGTCAGGTGTACAAAATGTGGTAAACTTAGGGAGCGGCCAATGGCACAAATAATAGGTGAAACCGCACCCAAATGTAGTTGTAAAAACTACAATAAGCCGCTTGGGAACTATCATGATGAATCGTGGATAGGCAAAAAATACGGTTTTCTTACGATTACAGGTTACAGTAAAAAGTATTTTGATTGTATGTGTATGTGCGGCAGGATGACGAAGGTGAAGCCAACCCACCTTATTTACGGAAATGTCATAACTTGCGGAAACGAAAGATGTGTATGCCGCGCCATGATGGGTATTGATGGGCATAGCAATGATCGGCTATATGTTGTATATCGCAACATGCTGGACAGGTGTTACAACCCTAAGAACCACGCTTATAAGATATATGGTGGACGCGGTATAACTGTTTGTGATGAATGGAAGAATAGTTACTTTGCGTTTAGAGAATGGGCAAAATCGACTGGCTACGACCCTGATGCACCCAAAGGGCAATGCACTATTGATAGGATAGATTGCGATGGGAATTACGAACCATCCAACTGTCGATGGGCTGACGCAAAGACGCAAGCGAACAATCAGCACCCAAGGTGGACGTTTACTCCAAAGCCAGAAACAATTCATGTGAAGCGCCGTATTCAATGGACAATAGATGGAGTAACTAAAGATGCCATTGATTGGTGCAATGAATATGGAGTTAGTATGTCGTTTGTTGCTTATCGCATGAAGAAATTGAACATGACACCCTATGAGGCACTGACTGTGCCAAAGCAGCAAGGCAGGCCATATAAGCACGGATAATACATTTGATTGGGGGGACATACATGGTCTACGGTTATGCGCGTGTATCTTCTGACGGGCAGGACAGATACGGGAACAGCAAGCAGGGGCAGACAGAGGCGTTGAAGGCTGCCGGTTGCGAGAAGGTATACTACGACCATTTCACGGGTACGAAGATGGACAGGCCGGAGTTCACGAAACTGATGGGAGAGTTGAAGACCGGGGACACGTTGACGGTTACGAAGCTGGACAGGTTTGCGAGGACGGCTGCTGATGGGGCGAACAAGATCAAGGAGCTGATGGACCGTGGTGTGAAGGTGCATGTATTGAACATGGGAATGGTAGAGAACACGATCACGGGACGGTTGATGATGCACATACTGCTTGCGTTTGCTGAGTTTGAGCATGACAACATCATGGAGAGGTTGAACGAGGGGAAGGCGATAGTGAAGGCGAAGAATCCGGAATGGCGGGAGGGACGGAAGGCCATTGAGGTAGACCAAGCTGCCCTTGAAAAATTCCGTGAGGAACAAAAAAGGGGCAGTATGACGGTAGCGGAGTGCTGCCGGGAATTGGGGATAGGCCGTTCTACGTGGTACAATCTGTGTAAGAGAGCAGGATAACGAGGAAAGAGGAGGATATACGATGGCAAAGGAAAAGAGATACGAATACCGATTTCTGGGATCGAAGAAGCACAAGGCGATTGCGATGCTGCTGTGTTTAGTCGGAGGGTTCCTGGGGCTGCATTACTTTTATGTGAACAGGTCGTGGCGCGGGGCTGTGAATGTAGTGCTGTCAATACTGCTTGCGTTTGCGAGTGGGTACTTTATCCGCAACAGGATATGGTTTTCGTTTTATTGGGAGAACAGCATGACGGTATGGACATGGATTAGACTGCATTGGCGGGAAGTGGTGACGGGCGTATGCACGGTGGCCTTGACGCTGATGTGGGTGATCGACATAGTACGGATAGCGAAGGGCGAGTTCCGAGACAGCGAGAAGATGAGACTACGGTAATATGGGAGGATATACGATGACGATTCAGGAGAGCAGGGCGCGGGAAACTGAGAAGTGGGCGCTTATGTATGAGGCGTTGAAGGGTATCGAGGCCGGGGACGGGACGATGAAGACGGCGCGGGCGCTGATGAAGAAGGCAGACCCGAAGATGACGCAGAGCAAGGCGATGATAGACTTGTTGGCGTTTGAGCATTTGGGGTATATTGAAGGTGTGAGGGATGGGAAGGGGAAGATGATGGAGCCTATGGCGGTGAAGATCACAGATAAGGGGCACGAATATTTCAAGCGCCGGGCCGCCAAATAGTGATAAGTTGACAACTGAATAGCAGACGACGATACGAAAAGCAAGACGGACATACGAGGAAATGTCCGGCTTGCTTTTCTTTTTTTGCTTTAGGAGGAAAGAAAAGATGGATTTGAAGGTATTGGGGCTGAAAATTTTTTCCGCGATACAAAAAGACCCATTTGGGTATCAGGCTTATGAGGACTACTATGGGATTATGAGGACGCTGCTGCCGGTGGAGAAGGGGGAGGCTGTGGCGGGGCTGAAGTGGCTGAGCGAAACGATCAGCGAACGGATGGGAGTGTTGGTGCAGCGGGATTTGGATTTGGGGCGGAAGATGATGGGGCTGCATCGGCGGGTTCTGCTGGCGGCGGCACCGTGGGACTTTGATTCATATATGCTGTTTGTGGAATGGAACCGGGAGCCGAGCAAGAAGTTCTGGCCGCCGAGGCGCAGGACATTGAAGCCGATTGCAGACGACATGCAGGCGTTGGCGGACGATAAATTGGACCTGCTGGCGATTTCGCTTCCGCCTGGAGCCGGGAAGAGCACGCTGGCGATATTTTATTTGACGTGGCTGGCGGGGAAATACCCTGACGACCCGATATTGACGGGATCGCACTCCAATTCATGGATTAAGGGCGCGTATGACGAATGTCTGCGAATCATGGATATGAGGGGCGATTACCTGTGGTCAGAGGTATTCCCAGCTGTGAAGGTGTCCAGCACAAACGCGAAGGACTGCCGGATAGATTTGGGGAAGCGGAAGAGGTTTGAGACGTTGGAGTTCACGTCCATCGGGACGGGCAACGCCGGTCTGTATAGGGCGGCGACGCTGCTGTACTGCGACGATCTGATTTCATCGTTGGAAGTGGCGCTGTCCCCGGACCGGCTGGCGAAGCTGTGGGGCATATACAACACGGACCTTCGACAGAGAAAGATCGGCGACAAGTGCAAGGAGTTGCACATTGCGACCAGGTGGGCGACGGGTGACGTGATCTCGCTGCTGGAGCAGACCTACGAGGGGGATGACAGGGCAAAGTTTATCGCCATTCCCGCATTGGATGAGAATGACGAGAGCAACTTCGACTATGCCTATGGGGTAGGATTCAGCACGAAGTTCTATCACGAGCAGCGGGACATCATGGACGACGTGAACTGGCGGGCGCTGTACATGCAACAACCGATAGACCGTGAGGGCAGGCTGTACGACCCCGACGAGTTACGGCGGTACTTTGAATTGCCGGAGGGTCAACCGGACGCCATCATATCCGTGTGCGACACGAAGGACAGAGGCAGCGACGATTGCGTGATGCCGGTGGCCTATCGGTACGGGGACAATTACTACATCGAGGAAATCTTCTGCGACAATAGCAAGCCGGAAGTTGTGGACGAGCTGCTGATCCAATGCTTGTTGAGACACAAGGTACAGATGAGTTGCTTTGAGAGCAATTCGGCAGGCGGGCGCGTGGCCCAGACAGTGCAGGCGGGCGTGAAGGCGCGGGGAGGAATCACGAAGATCGAGACCAGGTATACCACGCAGAACAAAGAGACAAAGATACTTGCCAATTCGCCGTGGGTGAAGGAACGGTGCCTTTTTAAGGACGATACGGTGAGCGACAAGAACTACAAGAAGGCGATGAACAAGCTGTGCGGGTATTCCGTATCATCCAAAAATAAGCACGATGATGTGGCAGATGCGTTCGCGCAACTTGC